>ENA-ORRW01001954-ORRW01001954.1-human-gut-metagenome-genome-assembly--contig:-NODE-1954-length-18179-cov-9.174134_pt1 | contig 18179 bp, 17 predicted proteins | sample MGYA00242183_ERZ509150 | MGnify/ENA primary metagenome ERZ509150 (study PRJEB26280, sample SAMEA2338639) | human gut metagenome | biome: human gut; feature: human-associated habitat; material: faeces... | reverse complement strand
GGTCTGCGAAAGCAGACCGGCGCGGTTCCTTTGTGTGTATGGGAAGGTAACATGAAAGCGGTTTAGTTGTGGTGCTCCTCGTCCCAGAGCTTTTCGGCCTCGGGGCGCCAGCAGGCGGCGTAGGACTCGCACTTGTTGCACAGGTGCTCCACGCTCTCGGGCGCTTCCAGGTCGGTCGAATGCGCGCCGCTGCGCGCGACCATCTGTGGCAGATATTCGGGGTTTTCCAGCATCGGGCAGGGGCGCAGGTGGTTGTTGTTGAACGGCTGGCCCTTGCGGTACTCCTTAAAAAGCGGCTGCTGGAGACATTCGAGGAAGCTCTTTTCGCGGATGTTCGCACCCGAGTAATGGATGAACACGCAGGGCTCGACGTCGCCCGCGGCGTTGATGTGGCAGTAGAGCTTGCCGCCGGCGATGCAGCCGCCTGTGAACTCGCCGTCATTCTGGAAGTCGATGGCGAAGATCTCCTTGCCGCCGGTGAGACCGCGGATCTCGCGCACGCGGTCTTTCATATAGGCGCGCTGCTCGGGATTAAGCAGCAGGTCGGTCGTCGCGCCCATGCCGACTGGCATGTAGTGGAAGTACCAGGCGAAGAAGCAGCCCTTGGAGATGAGCAGATCGAGGAACTCGTCACTCGTGACGACCTTGTAGTTCTTGCTCGTGTAGCAGATGGATACGCCGAACGGGATGTGGTTTTTGTGCATGAGGTCCATCGCAGCGAGCGCCTTTTCAAAATGTCCCGCGCCGCGGCGGCCGTCATTGGCGTCCTCAAAGCCCTCGATGCTGACCGAGACGATGAAGTTGCCCACGCGCTTGAGCTCGTCGCAGAAGGCCTGGTCGATGAGCGTGCCGTTCGTGAAGGCGTGGAAAGCGATGTCGCGGTGCTTTTCGCACAGACGGAAGATGTCCGCCTTACGCATGAGCGGTTCGCCGCCGGTGAAGAGGCAGGCGTGGGTGCCGAGCTCCGAGCCTTCGGTCAGCACACGGTCCATCTCCTCAAAGGTGAGGTTCTGCTTGTGTCCGTACTCCGCCGCCCAGCAGCCCGCGCAGCGCATATTGCAGGCGCTCGTCGGGTCCATGAGGACGATCCACGGGATGTTGCAGTCATACTTTTCGGAGTTTGCCCGCGCCTGCTGGAAGCCGCGGAAGCCGCCCTCATAGGCAGCGGCCGTCAGGAAGGTCCTGAGAAGGTAGGGGTCGCACTCGCGCAGCAGGCGCTCGGCGTAGTGTGCCCATTTGCTGTCGGGGGCGTTTGCGATCTGGTGCAGCATCTCGAAGGTCTCCGGCGTCCAGACGCTGGAGTGGATCTTCTGGACCATGTTGACAAAGTCGTTTGCGACGGTGCAGACGTCCTTCGTCTGGCTTTTTCTGATGAGCGAGTCGAGCATGGTCTCAAAGGCCTTGCGCTCTGCTGCGTGGGCGATTTTTTCTGCTGCGTTCATAGTGTCACGATTCCTTTCCCTGCCCGCGGTGCGGGCATCCTAAAAATTCAGGAGGAAAGGGCGCGATCCTTTCCCTCCGTTGCCTGTGCGGCGATTTTCTGGAGCTTTTCCATGCGCGCATCGAGCTGTGCGCTGATCTCGGCGCACTCATAGAGCTCGCGCTCCACGTATTCCATTTCGGGGAGATTTTTCTTGTAGCGGATCTTATGCTCAAGGCTGGCCCACCAATCCATCGAGATCGTGCGGAACTGCACCTCAACTTTCATGAGCCGCTTCTGGTCGTGCAGGAAGATAGGCGTTTCGACGATGAGATGGAGGCTGCGGTAGCCGTTGGGCTTAGGGTTTGCGATGTAGTCCTTGCGCTCTAAGAGTGTGATGTCGTCCTGGCGCAAAAATGCCTCAGAGAGTTTGTAGATGTCGGCAGGGTGCGAGCAGATCACGCGCACACCGGCGATGTCATTCAAATTCTTTTCGATGCTCTCCACCGTGAGCGGATATCCGCGGCGGCTGAGCTTTTCCATGATGCTCTCGGGGGACTTGAGGCGGGTTTTGATCGTCTCGATGGGGTTGCGGTCGTATTGCAGCGAGAGCTCCTCGTTGAGCACGTTGAACTTCGTTTCGACCTCCATGATCGCGCAGCGGTAATAGCTCATCAGCTCACGGTAGGGCTGGAAGTATTTCTGGACCCACTGCTGTACCTCACCGTGGGAAAAACGGGAGAGCAGCACCTGTTCAAGATAAGTGCGATCGACAAGCGGACGGATCGGCACTGTCATCAGCTCCTTTGTACTTAGCATTTCTTGTCCCGCACGGAAAAATGCGGGCTTGCAGGAAAAGCATAGCAAAGAAGCGCCGCGCTTTCAATGGGCAGGGTGTAAACTTTTTTGTTCACGGCGCGAGAAGGGGACGCTCCCCTCGTTAACACCAACTTAACAAAGAAAACTGTCGAAAACTATGGACAAAAGGAGCCGCGTATCAGATTTTCAGACAGTGGCACGCAAATGTCACAGAAGACAAAATATAAGAAAACGTCCTTTCCCGATGGAAAGGGCGTTCAAATAGACGATATTTAGAAGAAAAATACGCTTACGTGCCGATCACATGCGCCGTCATCATCTGCCAGAGGATGGAGAGCTGCTGTGTGGAGATGAGCACATAGGCCAGAATGAAGACGAACCAGAGCTTCTGCATGTTCTCCTCTTTTTTGCAGAGGAAATAGCAGTAGGAAAAATACGCCACGGCGTCCACGATCAAAACCGTGAGGAACATGACGAGAAAGCCCTGCTCGCTCTGCTCGGCGGTGCCGGTGTAGAGCGAGAGGAGAGAGTAATATAAAAACGTGGCGGTGAACGGCCACTTGAGCTTGCGCCAGTCGTGGATGCGGTCTTTCTTATTCATGGAAGCGCTCCTTTTTTGCGTTTTCCCCAGTATACCCTGCGGCACGGCAGATTGCAAGGGGAAATGACCTTGCCAAGCGGGCGTGGGGTGTGGTAGACTGCAAAAAAGAGGTGATATACATGCTGGATACGTTGATCCGCGGCGCGAAGATCGTCGACGGCACGGGAAAGGCGGCGTTCACGGCGGACGTCGGCATTTTAGACGGCATGATCGAAGCGGTCGGAAATTTATCAGGTGCGCAGGCGTTCGAGACCATCGAGGCCGCGGGCCGCGTCCTGACGCCGGGCTTTATCGACATGCACCGCCACGCCGACGCGGCGCTGTTTCGCGAAGGCTTTGGCGAGGCGGAGCTCTGCCAGGGACTTACGACGCTTGTGAACGGCAACTGCGGCATGTCGCTCGCGCCGCTCTCGGGCGCGCACGCGGACGAGTGCGCGAAATACCTCGCGCCCATCACGGGGAACATCCCGCCGGAGCTGCGCTTTGCGTCCATTGACAGCTATTTCAAGGCGGCGCAGGGGCGGGGACTGCCGCTCTCGTGCGCGGAACTCATCGGCATGGGCACGCTGCGCACGCTTGCCGCGGGCTTCACGACGGGAGATTTGTCACCGCTCGAGCTGCGCGATCTGCACTATCACATGGAAGCGGCGCTGGCCGACGGCGCGTGCGGCGTATCGCTCGGCCTTGGCTACGCGCCGGAGATCTTTTACTCGACCGACGGGCTCATCCGCGCGCTCGCGCCGCTGCACCGGAGCGGCGTGCCCATCTGTGTCCACATGAGGCAGGAGGGCGACGGCGTGGTCGATGCGCTGCGCGAGATGATCGAGGTCGCCCGCGCGCTGCAAACGCCGCTGGAGGTCAGTCATCTCAAGGCCATCGGAGGGCGCAACACGCGAAAAGCCGTGCCGGAAATGCTCTCGCTTATTGAAAAGGCGCGGGAGGACGGACTTGACGTCATGTGCGACGTGTACCCCTACACTGCGGGCTCGACACAGCTTATCCACGTGCTGCCGCCGGAATTCCAGGAGGGCGGCACGGAGGCGCTGACCAAGCGCCTGCTCGACGATGCTGCGCGAAAGGAAATGCGCGCGCGGATGGAGGCGGGCAGCGACTTTGAGAACATCACGCTGCTCGTCGGCTTTGACAATGTGATCGCCATCGGGCTTCAGATGGACGAATACCGCCGCTTTGAGGGAAAATCCGTCGCCGAGATCGCGCAGACGCTTCAAAAAGACCCGTTCGATACGCTCTTTGACCTGCTGGCGGCGGAACAGTGCAATACGGGGATGATCGACTACATCTCGGACGAAGAAGACGTGAAAGATATCCTGCGCGCGCCGTTCTCGGGCGTCATTTCGGATGCGACGTACCCCAGCGGCGGGCGTGTCCACCCGCGCGTGTACGGCACATTCGCGCGGCTCATTGAAAAATACGTCGTGCAGGAGCGCGTGCTCACGCTCGAGCAGGCTGTGCACAAGGCGACGGGGCATGCGGCGGACCGCTTCGGCTTTGAGAAAAAGGGCGTCATCGCGGCGGGCATGGACGCGGACCTTTTGCTCTTCTCGCCCGAAAATATCCATGAGCAGGGCACGTACGCACGGCCCAACCTGCCTGCGACAGGCTTTGACGAGGTATTCGTGCTCGGCGAGCGCGTGATCGAAAACGGCGTGTACCGCGGCGGCAGCAGCGGCGAGATGTTGGGAGCGCGGATGGGATACTGAAATCTTAAAGAAATTTTCAGGTGTATTTTCGCCGCCGTATGATATGCTGGCAGGGACAACAAATTTGCGGAGGCTGGATCAAGTGGAGCACTTTTGGGATACGGTGGATACGATCGGCGAGGGCTTTGGCTTTTCGCTCTTCGGCGCGCGGCACTTAGTGACGCTTGCGCTGTATATCGGCTTTGCCGCGCTGAGCTGCAAGCTCTACAAGGCGGCGGACGAGAAGAAGCGGGCGCAGCTGCGGGGGCTCTTTGCCGTTCTCCTGCTCGCGGACGAGGCGTTCAAACAGATCGGTTTGCAGATCGGCGGGAATTTCAACTGGGACTATCTGCCGCTGCACCTGTGCTCGATCAACATTTTCCTTATCGCGCTGTACGCATGGAAGCCGAGCAGGCTGCTCGACAATTTTCTCTATTTTATCTGTATCCCTGCGGCGACGGCGGCACTGCTGTTCCCGACGTGGACGTCGCTTCCGGCGGCGAACTTCATGTTCTGGCATTCGACGAGCGTGCACATTCTGCTTGCGGCCTATCCCATCATGCTGTTTTCGGGCGGTGATATCCGACCGAGCGTCAGGTACATGGGCAAGTGCTTCTTGCTGCTGCTGGCGATGGCGGTGCCGATTTATTGCGTCAACCTGCTGCTCGATACGAATTTCATGTTTCTGATGTACGCGCCGGACGGCAATCCGCTCGCGTGGTTCCGCGACCATGTCGGCTACCACTGGATCGGCTTCCCCGTGCTGCTCGTGGCGGTGTTTGCGCTGATGGACGTGCCAATCATGCTCAAAAAGCGGAAAGAGGATAAATTGCTCAGCGCGGTAAAATAAAAAAGCGGATAGGTCAAGGAAATATCAAGCCCCATGTTCGCGCCGTCAAGGTGTCGCGCATGGGGCTTTTTGCAGATCGGGGTTCTGTACGCAGTAAAACGGTCAGGTTCTCGTATATAAGAATGTTCTTTCGTTGAGAAATATGGTATACTCGGCTCAACAAATCGAAATTTATTGTGCTTCCCCTTGAAAAACCTTGTAATATCAGGCGTTTCCGCCTATCAAATCCTCAAACCGCATGTACTTTCCCTTGTTTTTTCCCTTACGGGCTGAAACAAGGGAAAGATTTTTACTCCCCGTTGACCACCTTATCCAGCAGTCGGGTGGAGTTGCGTTTCGCTTCCCTCGTAGAGTGGGCGTAGATGTTCATCGTGGTACTGACGTCCGAGTGCCCCAGCAGTTCCTGCACGTCCTTGGGAGCCGCCCCATTGGACAGGAGGTTGCTCGTGAAGGTGTGACGAAGCATATGGAAATGGAAGTCCGCCAAACCCTCTACCTTCTCCTTTGCCTTGCGGCACATGATGCTCACCGTACTCGGTGTCTCTATCGCTCCATCAGGCCGGAGACAGACGAAGGAAATCTCCTTGTACCCCTCCGGCGCTTCCTCCGTCCTCGGCAGGGTATAGACCTCATAATAGATGCGGTCTTTCTCCCTGACCTCGGCGTAGTAGTTGAGGCGGTAGAACTCACCATAGCGCAGACGGTTCTTACTTTGTTCCCTCTTGGCCGCTTTGAGGATCGCCGCCAGGGTGTCGCAGAAATCCACAGTGCGGACTTTCTTCCGCTTGGTGGCCCCGATCTCCGTCTTGTGCCTTGCCCCGTTGTAGCGGATGCTCCGCCGCACCGTCAGATACTGCTCGTCCAGGTTGATATCCTTCCAGGTGAGGGCACAGACCTCACCGATACGGAGCCCGGTATAATAAGCGATTTGGATGGGCAGCAAGGCCGGGTTGTCCTTCTCTTTCAGAAAGTCCTCCAACGCTCGGAACTGCTCACAGCTGATGGTGGGAACCGCAGCGGCGTCCCCCATATCCTCGGAGAAGATGTCCGCCTCCTGCTTCCGTCCCCGCAGCTTCACATACTGCATAGGGTTGAACGTGATAAGCCGTTTAGGGAACACGGCGAAGCGGAACGAGTTTTGCAGTACCGCTGAGAATTGGAGCATATAGCCCCGGCTCATGGGCGGGGAGGTCGTTCCATCGGGATTGGCGCCGCCGTAGCTCATGAAGTCGATGAAGGCTTGCAGATGGTCGGCGGTGACGGTTTTCAGCTTCCGCTTGCCCAGGGGGTGCCGCTTGATACGGCCCACCGTCCCCTGATAAGCCATCACTGTGCCATTGCTCAATGTACCGGGCTTCAGTTCTTCCTCCACCCACATATCCAGCATATCGCCCACGGTGATGTTTTCCGCTTTCGCCACAAACCGCTTTTCCTCGTAGTCCTCCATCGCCCTGCGGAGCAGGGCTTCCGTTTCGGACTTGCTCTCGGTGCCGGGGTACTCCTTTTGCACCCGGTTCCCGCTCTCGTCCTCGATATAGAAGCGATAGTACCACTTTTTGCCCTTTTTGCGTACAGAACCTTTTGCCATAGATAAATTTTACTCCTTTCTATCCGTGGCAATCGGGACTGTGACGTATGATGTGCGTTCAATCATGTCACGCCAGCCAGTCGTACTGACTGGCATTTTTCGTTGTCAAGGTGCCACGGATCAATTCTGCCCGTTCAGCCGCTCACGGGCCTCGCTGCTCATGTCAAGCAGGTCGCCTATCTTCATTTTGGTGCGTCCCTCGTCATAGATGTGCAGAAGCCCGTCCATGAACCGCTTCATGTCCTCCACCGGCGTTTCCATCTCCCGGCGGTAGACCTTTTCAATCACAGCCCCAGACTCGATGGCGTAGCGCATCAGGGACTTCTTCAAGCCCTCGTCCTCGGCGATGTGGTCTGCCTCGGCCATCGCCCTGGCAAAGTGGACGCAGAACACGGAATAGAGGTCTACGATCTGACCGAGGAAGGTGGTCAAAAGCTGTTGGTGAGGTTCACCCTGGACGGTGGTTGTCAGTTCGTCCAGATAGGCCGCTATGTGCTTCTCAATATCCATCTGGCACAGGGTTTTGGAGTTATACTCCTTTTCATCGGATAACCCTGTCAGCCATTCGGGGGTGGTGAGAAGCGCGTCCGCCAGTCCGTTGATAATCATGGTGCGCTTGGGGTCTACCCCGTCTGTCTCGTATCGCTGGATGGTGGACTTGTTTACCCCTACCCGCCTGCCCAGTTCCGGCATGGAGATGTTGATTTCGTTCCGGCGCTCCTTAATGCGCTGCCCGACCTGCTTTGGGGTAAAGGCTATGTCTTTATCCATTGGCTCGGCCTCCTTTCGAGTGTTAGTATAACATAGGTGAATTTGATTTGCAACCCTATTTTTCAAATTGTTTTATAGAACGGACTTAAAATAGGTTGACAGGCGATGGCAGACTGATTATAATAAATCAGCGAGGGTTGCAAAATAAGTACATTGAAAGGAGCGTGACACCAATGGCAACTGTCAAAATGGGCATGACGATTGAGGAAGCCGCTGAGTGCAGCGGCATCGGGAGGAACACCATGCGGAAGCTGGTGGAGTGGAGAAAGCTGCCCGTCCTCAAGGTCGGGCGCAAGACCATCATCCGCAGCGACACGCTGGAGCGGTTCATGACCGTCAACCAGGGACGGAATCTGCTGGTCAGGGACGATGTGCGGGGCGTGGAGTGATGAGGGCCAGTCAAAAAGGCGTGAGCGGAGCGAACGCCACCACAAAGGCCTCGCCGTTTGAGAGCGAAATACACCCATCGCACAAACCTTCGGTTTGTACTCTGTGTATTTCGCCCTGCCGGGGGCTGCCGCCGCTGGCGCGGCGGTGCGGTTTAGGGCAGTCCGCACAGCGGCGGACTGCCCTAAACCGCCCTTGCGCTCCGCTGTCGCTCCACGCACCGGCTGACACAGCCGGAGGAAGGACGGAGGCATGACGCGACACAGCTTCATCCAGATGTCGAAGCTGTCCAATGTCAAGGGGCGTATTTCCTATATCACCAGCCCCGCCAGACAGGAGAACCTGTACGCCACCTATCATACCGCCGATGCCGCCTTCTGGACTTCCCTCGCAAGGGAAAACCAGCAGGAGTTCAAGCGGAGCGGCACCGAGGGGACGTGCATCGAGGCGCGGGAGTTCATCATCGCCCTGCCGGAGAAGTTCACACGCTATGACCCGCAGCGGGTTCTGACAAAGTTCACAGAGGAATTTCAAAAGCGGTATAACGTGGAGTGTGTGTCCGGCCTACACCACAACAAGGCCAAGACCAACTACCACATCCACCTGATTTTCAGTGAGCGGCGGTTGTTGCCGGAACCCGTAGTCAAGGTCGCCACCCGGAATATGTTCTATGACGAGGTGGGGAAGCACGTCCGCACCAAGAAGGAGATCACCGGGGAGGATGGGCAGATACGCCCCGGCTGTACCGTCATCAAAAAGGGCGAGGTCTACGAGAGCCATATGTTCAGCGTTAAGGACGCCCGCTTCAAGCAGGAGGGCTTTGTGGCTGAGGTCAAGGAGTTCTATACCGGCCTTATCAACCGCTATATCTCAGACCCGGAGCAGCAGCTAAAGGTGTTTGACCCGCAGAGCGTATATTTGCCCACCAAAAAGATAGGCAGGAACAATCCCAAGGCGGAGGAAATCAAAGCGGACAACGCCGCCCGTCAGGAGTGGAACCGAACGGTGGATATGGCGCTTTTGACGGGCATATCCGAGGCGGAGATATTGGAGGTCAAGCAGGCTGAGATACACGAGAAGGTCAGGCAATCCATCCATCAGGCCGGGTGGCTCCCGCACCTGTTCCGGGCCATCGTGGGCAAGGCCAGGGCCTTCCTGCAAGGGCTGATCCGCCAGCGGGCAATGCCGCCGAAGCCCACGCTGGACATTGATATGGCAGAGTTCCGTGCCATGCGAGGTCTGATGATACGAGTGAGGGACGAGGCCACGAGCATCCGATACTTGCAGGAGGATGTGCTGCCAGACTTGAAGCAGCAGCTTGCCGCCGCCACGGGTATCTTTAAGACCAGAGAGCGCAAAGACATCGCTGGGCAGATACAGCAGACAGAGCAGGAAATCAGCCACAGGATGGATGCGCTTCCCTCCATCGTCCAGGCGGAGGGTTATCCCGATGTGCAGACATTTACAGCCACCTACCGCAAGGCCGAGGCCGTTGTCAGCCAGCATAACCGGGAGTTGGCCGAGTGGGAGCGGAAGGTGCAGGAGCGCCAGCGGCCCGCCGTAAAAGAGCGGCCCCCAGAGCCGAGAAGCGTCCGGGAACGCCTGCGGCGGTTGCAGGACGAGGGCAAACGGCAACAGCCACAGCCACACAGGAGGGCAGTTGACAGGGACAGCAGATGATAGAGAACGCCGCCGCTATGGTGCAATCCATAGCGGCGGCGTACATAAACAGGAGCCAGTTTGTAGGTTATATACTGTTTTATGTGCTATAATTTTCTTGAAAATTTTTGTGCAAATTCGGTCTGCTGATTTGTTATATATATGAGGCCTCAAGAGGAAGCGGAAGGGGGTGCGCCGATGGAGCAAGAAACCGTGCTGGAGCTTTTTGACCGTTATGCGGATATGGTGTATCGTATTGCTCTCAGTTATCTCCGCTCTCCGCAGGAAGCGGAGGACGTTGTGCAGACTGTTTTTCTTAAACTGTTGGAGGGCGGCATGATAGTTTATCCCGGCAAAGAGCGTGCGTTTCTAACTAAGGTTACGATTAACCATTGTAAAAACCTTCTCACCGCAGCAAAGAAGCACGAAGCCATTCCTTTGGACGAGGCTGTTCTGCTGATACAGCCGGAGGATCGGGACATATTTTATGCGGTCATGGAGTTGCCGGAAAAGTATAGGGCCGTCGTGAGCCTACACTACTTTGAGGGCTACTCGTTTCGGGAAATCTCAGAATTTTTACACATCGGCATCTCAGCCGTTTCCATGAGATTGCATCGGGCCAAAAACATCTTAAAAAAGCAACTTGGGAGGGATTGATATGGAGCGAAACTTCAAGCGCATTTCTGATGGGCTGAAATTGCCGCAGGAGAGCCGGGAGCGTATTCGTTCCCAGCTTGCCTCCTACCAAAAACAATCGGAGGACATTCCTATGAAAAAATCGACCTTAAAATCTCGTGTGCCGTTGATTGCCGTCGCTGTTGTTATGATGATGGCATTAACGCTGACCGCTGCCGCAGCGGTGGTTGTGCATCTGTTCAGAAATGACATCATCGTGTCCAGCAGGGATGACATTCCCATGCCTTCAAGTGAAAATGGTGCTCCTGGTGCTGTTGTTATCGACGGCCCCGGAGGAAACCCGCCCGCCACTTTGGAAGAAACGATAAAATCTAATCGGTTCAAATCGGACGATTGGGTTGCGGGCGAACGCATTAACGGCGGAGTAGTATCTGAATACCATCAGTGGGACTCCGTAGAGGTTCTGAGCAGTGATCCAGTTCTCCGCAGCCGCCGCATTGGTCGGGAGGATGGCGCGGAGAAAATGGAGTATACTGCCGAAAACCCCGCAAATCTTCTGGACACGCTGACAGGTCGCGTTACCTTTGATTTGGAATGGGTGAACGAGCATTATGATTATGTTCCAGATGCCAACTGGTCCTTTGTCGTGTCCGATGCAAAAGGTGATTACGTCAGCGAGAACTTTGACGCCCTTTACGCAAAGAAGAACGGCAGCGGATATGTCGATTTCACAATCGAAAATATCGCACAAGCCGACTATTTTGTCCAAGCGTATGTCATTGATGGCAGCTACGAAACCGCCTATTATTACACGTCCGTTGATGGCCATGAATTCCTGATTGAAATGGACAACGGGCACGTTTGGGCGCAGTGCTGTACAAGCCATGCCAATGTCAGCTTGCATGGTGCGTATCTGACCACGGACGAAGTGGAAGATATTCTGGACAATCTCTCTCTGGCTATCAATGAGTAAAGCGTGTTACAGCAGAAGCAGGGGCCGCCCGATTGGGGCGGCCCCTGCTTCGCTAATCTGTTAAGCGTAAATCAGCTCACTGTTTACAATTTCCATTGCACTTGCTTGGATATTGTTCATCTTACCGACCCATGTCATTTGGTCGGCAGCTTTCAGCGCCTCGGTGATACCTTGGGATCGGGCCATCTGTTCAATAATGGTATCTAACCGTTCTTGTGCCTGCTGGTCAATATCGGCAAGGTAGCTGTTCAGTCTGCCGTTGAGCAACAAGGCATTGTATAAAGCTGGGTGGTATTCTTTGATATACCGCTTGTGCCGTTGCCCCCATATACCGACAGGCTGTTCTTCTTCAGTGGGTACAGTCAAACAGGGAAAATAGTAGTCGCCAATCAGTTCATACCAAAGGCCGTTGCCTTCGTCAAAAATGTACTTGTCCATATCGAAATCCTCCGCTATAATATATTCGCACATACGTCACAGTTCCCCGATTGCCACGCTGTTTTATAGTTTGTTACCAGTTTTTCCTTCCCTTGATTTTTCCCTTGTGCGAGGTCAAGTTAAGGACAACAATGCGTGAAATCAGATAAAGGGATACGGTGGGGACAATGCGAAAAATCCTTTATTTGCAAGGCTTTCGGAGGATTTTATTAAAAGACTGCAACCACTAATGAGCGGCTATGAAATCGTGTGGTTCAAATCGAAATTTGGAGGTAAGGATGATAGTACCTGTAGATGAAACAAATCTTCTTCAAGCCGCAACCATCCATTCAATATCCTGGAAGGAATCGCATCGTGCATTTTGTGCTCCTGATTTCATAGAAACACATACGCCAGATCGGCAAGGGGAGTATTTGAGAAACAAGATGAACAACGGAACAAAGCTCTATATGCTTGTAGAAGAAAAACCAATAGGGGTTGTTTCTGTAACAAAGGGTTTAATAGAGGATCTTTATATTCTTCCAGATATGCAAAACATGGGTCATGGAACGAAATTGTTACTATACGCAGTAGGCCAATGTACGGATACCCCTACGCTGTGGATTCTTGAGAATAATATAAATGCTGAGAGACTCTATCGTCGAATAGGTTTTAAGGAGACAGGGAGAAAGAACGCAACAAATAAACTTGATGAGATTGAGTTCGCATTGACATAACTTCCAGTTTGCCGTACTTGATCCCAACAGGGCTTGAGGCGGGCACGCCCCGACAGGAAGCTGTCCCAAAGAGACAGAAATTTTCAAGAATTGAAAATTTGCGGCCACGGGACGATCCGCGCTCTTGTGAACAATAGAAAAACCAGAACTGCATGGCTGATTCAGCGAACGGTTCTGGTTTTTCTTGACGGGCGAAGGCCTTTCTGATAGGGTAAAGGCAAACTGGAGAACTGGCGCCCGACGCACTGCGTGTCGGGCGCGGGGAGGGAAAAGCGTGGAAGAAGATCTGTTTCGCTCCATCCCGCGGGTGGACGAGCTGCTCGGTCGGGACGAGCTCAAGGTGTCGGCGCTGCCGCCGGTGCTGCTGCGCGAGAGCGTGCGCGAGGAGCTGGACGCGCTGCGAGACGAAGTGCGCGGCGGCCTTTCCGCGCTGCCGGAGACAGGCATACTCTGCGCGCGCATTCTGGCACGTGCAGAGGAAAAGCAGCTGCCGACGCTGCGCTCGGTCATCAACGCGACCGGCGTGACGCTGCACACGAACCTTGGCCGCGCCTGTCTGAGCGAGCGCGCGGCGAACGCCGCGGCAGAGGCGGCGAGAGATTATTCGACGCTTGAATACGATGTGGAAAACGGCTGCCGCGGCTCGCGCTATCAGCACGTGGAGGCGCTTTTGTGCCGCCTGACGGGTGCGGAGGCGGCGATGGCCGTGAACAACAACGCCGCGGCGGTGCTGCTCATCCTGTCCGCGCTCGCGGGCGGGGGAGAGGTCATCGCCTCGCGCGGCGAGCTCGTCGAGATCGGCGGCTCGTTCCGCATTCCGGAGATCGTGACGCAGTGCGGCTGCACGCTGTGCGAGGTCGGCGCGACGAACAAGACGCACCGGCGCGACTATGAAGCCGCCATCGGCGAGCAGACGAGAGCGCTTTTGAAGGTGCATACAAGCAACTACCGCATCGTGGGCTTTACCGAATCCGTACCGCGGGAGGAGCTGGCGGAGATCGCGCATGGGCACGGCCTGCCGCTCATTGAAGACCTCGGCAGCGGGGCGATCGTCGACCTCGAACCGTTTGGCATCCGCGGCGAGCCGACGGTGCAGAGAAGTCTGCACGCTGGTGTGGACGTTGCGTCGTTTTCGGGCGACAAGCTGCTCGGCGGGCCGCAGGCGGGGCTGATCGTCGGCAGAAGGGAGTACATCGAACGGATCAAAAAGCACCCGCTTGCGCGGGCGCTGCGGCTCGACAAGATGACGCTTGCCGCGCTGCACGCGACGCTCAGCGCCTATCTGGATGCCGAGATCGCCGTGCGAGAGATCCCGACGCTCGCGATGCTGTCGGCAAGCGAGAATAAGCTGCACGCCAAGGCGCTGCGGCTGCAAAAGCTGCTTGCGGACACGGGCGTTTCCTCGCAGCTCGTGCGGACGGGCGACGCTGTCGGCGGCGGCAGCGCTCCGGCGCAGGAGCTCACCGGCTGGGCCGTCGCGATCGAGCCGGGGAGGCTCAGCGTGGATGAACTGGAAGAGAAGCTGCGCCTTCGCGCCAAGCCCATCGTCGCGCGTATCCACCGCAGGCAATATTTGCTGTGCGTGCGCACGATTCGAGAGGAAGACTTTGCCGAGATCGCCGCGGCGGCTGCGGAGGCCATCCGATGAAGCATGTTATCATCGGCATGGCGGGTCATGTCGACCACGGCAAGACCGAGCTCGTCAAGGCGCTCACGGGCGTGGACACCGACCGGCTGGCCGAGGAGAAAAAGCGCGGCATCACGATCGACCTCGGCTTTGCGCGCCTCGACTTTCCGGACGGGAGCTGTGCGAGCATCGTCGATGTGCCGGGGCACGAGAGGTTCATCAAGAACATGCTCGCCGGCGCGGGCGGTGTCGACCTTGCGATGCTTGTCGTGGCGGCGGACGAGGGCTTCATGCCGCAGACAGTCGAGCATCTGGACATCCTGCAGCTGCTCGGTGTGAAGGACGGACTCATCGTGCTGACAAAGACCGACTTAGTCGACGAGGACTGGCTGAACATGCTCGAAGAGGACGTCAAAAGCCGCGTCAAGGGCACGTTTTTAGAGGATAAGCCGATCCTGCGCACGTCTGTTCGCACGGGCGAAGGCATTGGGGCACTGCGCGAAGCACTGCACGACTTGGCACTGCACGCGGAGGAAAAGAGCGCGCGCACGCCGTTCCGCCTGCCCATCGACCGCGTGTTTTCCGTCGACGGCTTCGGCACGATCGTCACCGGCACGCTCATCGACGGGCACATCGCCGTCGGCGACGAGGCGCAGCTCATGCCGCTCGGGAATCAGTGCCGCGTGCGCAATTTGCAGGTGCACGGGCGCGACGTGTCGGCGGTGTACGCCGGACAGCGCGCGGCGGTCAACTTAGCGGGCATCAAAAAAGAGAGCATCAGCCGCGGCGATGTGCTGTGCAGGACGGATTCGATGCAGCCGTCGCTGATGCTGGACGTGAAACTGCAAAATCTGCCGGATTCTAAGCGGATCATCGAGAGCGGCTCGCGCCTGCACCTCTACCACGGCGCGGCGGTGCGCCTTGCAAAGGCGGTGCTGCTGGACCGCGACGCGCTGCGTCCGGGCGAGAGCTGCTATGCCCAGCTGCGGCTGAGCGAAGCGCTCGCCGCGCGGCAGGGCGACCGCTTTGTCGTGCGCTTCTACTCACCGCTCGAGACCGTCGGCGGCGGGGTGATCCTGGACGAGCATCCGTACCGGCACAAGCGAAACGACGCGCGCGTGATCGCCTCGCTCGCCGTGCGCGAGAGCGGATCGGACGAGGCAAAGCTCGTGCAGGCCGTCGGCGAGCGCGGCGCGGATGGCATGACGCTTGCGGACCTTGCCGCGTGCTTCGATGAACCGGAAGAAAAACTGGTGGAAATGCTCGCCGTGCTCTGTGCGCGGGGAAAGCTCGTCGAGATCGCGCCGTCGCGCTATCTTACATCGTCGACGCTGGACAGGCTGTGGACAGACTGTGAGACGATGCTGACAAAGTACCACCGCGAGCATCCGCTGTACGCGGGCATGCGCCTCGCCGAGGCGCGGCAGCGGCTTCTGCGCGGCAAAGCACGGGAAAATGCGGATGCGATCCTCGCCTGCTTTGCGCGCGAGGGAAAACTCACGCTGACGGCGGTGCACTGCGCGCTTGCGGACTTTTCCGTGCATCTGACCAAGCGTCAGAGCGCCATCCGGGAAGAGCTGCTGCGCACCTGCCGCGCGGCGGGAATTCTTGGCAAAAAGCAGGACGCGCTCTGTGCGCTGTTCGACAAAAAAGACCGCATGGAGTGCGCGCGCGTGCTTGAGAGTCTTTTATCTACCGGCGAGCTTGTGCTGCTCGCGCCAGAGCTCTGCGTCGAAAAAAGTGTTTTGGATGCGGTCGACGCAAGGGTGAAGGCGTGGTTCGAAACGCACGACACGCTCACGCTGGGAGAATTCCGCGACGCGCTCGGCACCTCGCGCGACCACGCGCTGCTGGTGCTGGAGTATTACGACCGGCGAGGGATTCTTCGCCGCGAGGGTGATGTCCGCAGGCCGGGCGCGCAGTTTGGCGAGATAGAAAAATGAGGCGGCTTTTGTCGCCTCTCACATGGGAGTAGATGGGTGCTGGTGTGCCCCCCGGTCTTCAAAACCGGTGAGAGGGGTGAAGAGCCTCTCGGGTGAGTTCGATTCTCACATGCTCCCGCCAGAGCCTCGCGGCCGTGTGCCGCGGGGCTTTTTGAAAAATGTGGATTTCCCTCTTGACAGAACGGAGGGAAGCTCATATAATACTACTGTTCGCGGCGTGAGCCGTACAACTTCATATCCGGGTGTAGCGCAGTTGGTAGCGCGCATGGTTCGGGACCATGAGGCCGTGAGTTCGAATCTCGCCACTCGGACCATAAGGTGGCAACAATTCGGATATTTTAAGCGAAACGCTTAGAATACCAAAGGGTTGCCACCTTTTTTTATTTCAAATTCTGCACTCAGAAAAAAAGATATTTTCGCGTTATTTTGGTAACTGGGGAGATTCGAACTCCCCCTTTTGCGATTTCAAGGGCAGAATTCAAAGAAGCGCCCTTTTTGCGGGCGCAGAATAGAGCGTTCTTTCCTCAAAATTTCATACGATCTTTCAGGCGTCTGTTTGTTGGTTTCGTCGAAGCCATCAAGTAGGCGCCCTTTTTCATTTCCAGACGTCAAAAAGGGCGTCTCTGCCCAATCCATCACCCGGCCGGAGCATTTCAGGATGCTCCGGCTTATTTTTTGCTTATAAGGAGGACTTCACAATGAACGATCAGAACGAACCCGCACAGCTCCGTTTCCTTGAAGAAACCGCCATTCGGCTGCGGCAGAACGGTTTTACGGTAGAACCGATCGAGGATCACCACCTGCCCGTCTGCTGGGAAAAAGGGCGCCTCTGCCGCATCTCCGGCAAGGGCAGCGTGCTGTACCGGCAGGAGTGTGTGGACAGCGTCCGGGCGCAGGATGCGCTGCAAAGCGTCATCGACACCGCTAAAATGACTTCGGAATACATGGCGATTCTGGAATACGCACCTCAGCTCAAGGCGACCGATCTCACTGGTGACTACCGCATCCTTGCTGACTTCGGTGACGCAGTGCTGGCGGGCCACCCCACCGAACGCGGCGTGCAATTCGTGACTTGGGAGTGGGACTTCGACCGCAAAGGCGTCCATCAAGGGCACTATTTTCAGGACAACTACGAAGCCGCCAAACGCGATTTCACTGTGCGCAGCGGGCTTGTTCAAAAAGACGCCCTTTTTGAGCCGGAGCAACTTGCGGAGATCTACCGTGCGCTAAGGTTCGTCCGTGAACAGGATGAAACGCTTTCCTTCGGACGGGATCAGGATCTGGCGGAACTGATGGAACAGGTCGGCGAACTACTGCCCCCGAATGTGCCGCGGCAGCGGGATGTGCCGGAACAGAGCGGCATGACAATGAAATAAGCAAGCGCACAGGCCGGACAGAAATGTCCGGCATTTTTTATTTTAGGAGGAAAAGATGATGGAAATTCATGGCACGATCTACTTCAAACTCATTCTTCCGCATATCCCCGGCTTCCAGCAGGAGCCGTTGCCGGCGCCTGTTTGCAGCCATTCCCCGGATTGCAAGGACTGCCCCTATCCCCGCCACGGTTTTCTCTGCTGGGGTGCGGACGGGACTTGCCTGCGGAGCCGAATGAACGAGATCAACGAGAAAAAGGAGGACAACAATCATGATGAGCGCAGTTCTGAGTAATCCAGGCCACCCGGAATACGGCGTGGCGACCATCCCGTTCCCCATCCCGCATGACCAGTACGCACACTGCATGGAGCTGCTGGAGGCGTTGGAGATCGGTGACGCGGTCAAGGCGGACTGCAAGGTGACGAAGATCGACAGCTTCTACACCGTCCTGAAACGAACGGAAATGCTCACGGTCAACGTGGAGGAGCTGAACTACCTCGCCAAACGGCTGGAAAGCTTCGACACCGGCGAGGCCGCACAGTTTCAGGCAATGGCCCACAAGCTGGAGCTGTTTGAGTTAAAGGATCTCATCAACCTGACCTTCTGCTGCCAGCAGGCTACGGTCATCACTGACTTTTCCGACCTCGCCGCCATCGGCCGCGACCATTACATGAACC
>ENA-ORRW01001950-ORRW01001950.1-human-gut-metagenome-genome-assembly--contig:-NODE-1950-length-18206-cov-3.641287_pt1 | contig 18206 bp, 21 predicted proteins | sample MGYA00242183_ERZ509150 | MGnify/ENA primary metagenome ERZ509150 (study PRJEB26280, sample SAMEA2338639) | human gut metagenome | biome: human gut; feature: human-associated habitat; material: faeces... | reverse complement strand
GTAGAGCGTCGCATTGGTAGTGCGGAGGTCACGGGTCCGATTCCCGTCAGCAGCTTTTCAAGCATCTCAGAGGAATCTGAGGTGCTTTTTAGTTCATGACAATAGAATGCTCGCAGAGCGTGCATTCTATTGATATCAGACCGGTGTATTACGGTGTGCAAATGGTGATTTGTGGTGGAAAATCCAGATTTCACTCTGTGTCCACATGGTTTTTAGGGATTTTGTTATGTAAAGTCAAGGGTATTGGCTTTTCCAACCGGATCCGGTATCTGGCAGGCTCTTTTACGAAGACGCGTAACCGCATTGTAAAAAGAACTGGGAGAGATCCCGTGCTCAGTACACCATGCCGCATCCGTCAGACCGCTCTGCCTGCACTCAGTCACCAGTTTCATCCATTCATCCAGGGAACGCCCTGGGGCACGTTTGTCAGCCATAATGAAACCTCCATGTGTAGTGAATTTCTATCTCCTATCAACGGAGTGGAGTAAAAATCTATTTACTATCACCATTATGGACTGTAAAATGATAGTTGAAAAGTTACCCAGATATTAAGCGCTTACTACACACCTGCGAAAGCAGATGCCCTTGACATATCCAATAGTTTATGTTAATAATGAAAACAAGACCGGACATCAAAGCGTTGTCCGGCCTCACATCATTACCATAAAAGATCCACAAAAATATTCATAGTCTCAATTTAGAGAAAAAGCTTCATACTCACTAATATACAATTCCCTTACTCTGTTTTTACTGCCATCAACCCCAATCAGAAAAGATAATATCTCCTCCCGTATTCTAAAAAAGAATTTGAGTAATCCTTCTATATTGAATCCTCCCTAAAATAGTTTCATTATATATGGTATCGCATTATTTTTTTAATTTCTTTAAATCCAACATTTTCGTAAAAGCTAAGAGCCGGATTATTAGCTAATACCGAGACTTCCATGTATTCTAGTTTTCTTTCTTGACACCACTTCCGCGTCTCCGCAATCAACTCGGTTCCAACTCCTGTTCTCCTATATGCCTTATGTACTACAAAGTCAACTACATAACAATATTTGTGGTAGACCATTGTACATATCGGCGGGATCTCCGACTCACATAACAAAACCAATCCCACAAGCACATTCTCATTTGCAGCCAACAAAATGTCACTCTTTTCACCATTAATCATATCTGATACAAAGCATTTGTCCTGCTCGCTATTAATAAAAATATCTGGGCTTAATTCCGCCATCCATTCAAACAGCTGTTGATACAATTCACATATCGTATCAATATCTTCTGGTACCGCTTTTCTAATATTAAGCATTGCACTTCCTCCGATCTATTACCCTTTTCGCCTTCCCATCACTTCTCTTAATTGTTCCTTCTGGTACAATAGTGATCGATATTGAAATATAGAGTTCTTGTTTGATCATTCTTTCCGTTATGCCAATTATCTCTTTTCTCTTATCATCATCCAGGCCTTGAAATTGCGATTCCAATTCGATAAAAATTTTCGCCATATCAAGATATGCTTCTCTTTCCACGACCAGTATATAATTAGATGAGAATTCCCTTTGCCGAAGCAATATTGTCTCTACTTGTTGAGGATATATGTTTACGCCCTTAATAATTAGCATATCATCAATCCGCCCCGTGATCTTAGCGATTCTTGCCTCGACTCGTCCACATTCGCATCGCTTATAGGTAATACTTGTTTTATCCCGCGTCTTATAGCGTATAAGTGGCGTCGCCTCTTTTGTTAATGTAGTTAGGACCAGTTCTCCAACTTCTCCTTCCGCACAGCATTCTTCACTCTCTATTCCTACAACTTCAGGGTAGAAATGCTCTTCAAAAACATGGAGACCGTCATGTATTCCACATTCACAAGCAACCCCTGGACCTAATATTTCTGTTAATCCATAAATATCAAACAATTCAATATTATATTGTGACTGCAGGCGTTCTCTTAACTCTGTTCCCCAGGCTTCTGCTCCTAAAAAAGCAACCTTTAAAGATTGGGCCTGAATATGGCGTTTTCGCATTTCTTCCGTTAAATAAGAAAAATATGATGGCGTACACGCTAATACTGTCGATTGAAATTTCTCAATAAAATCCAATTGTCTTGATGTACTACCGGTAGATGTTGGAATCACCGCCATACCTAAACGTTCTCCTCCATAGTGAAATCCTAGTCCTCCAGTAAATAAGCCATAATTGAATGCAACCTGCAAAATATCTCTACTATCCAATCCGGCCATTTCCAAAGATGCAGCTACACATGATGACCAAATTTCTAAATCTGTCTTCGTGTATCCAGCCACATAGTAATTACCTATTGTGCCAGAGGATGACTGTAATCGCTGTATCTGTTTCATTGATACTGCAAACAGTTCTTTGTTATGTGCTATGATTTCATCTTTGGTCGTATATTTCCTCAAATCATCTAAATCTCTGATATCACCTGGCAAAATACCGTGTGTATCCATCTTTTTTCTGTAGAATGGAGAATTATTATATATCCTCTCCAGCTGCCTCTTTAAATGTTTATTCTGAATATGTATTACCTCATCTCTACTTTTCATATAGGAATTCATCTATCTCTTTACATCTCTTTTCAAATTTGTTAGATTAATTCGTGGATCGGGCATCTCTCCTTGCTTCCATCGAAACTCACAGTACTCATCATGATCAGCCAAACATTTTTTTCTTACTAATCCGCTCTTCATATACTCACTGTTTATGAAATCCAATGCACAGATATATCGCAAAAACTCTCTAGCGTCACAATATTGACAAAATCTCTCTACTGGACATTGATAAGTGTTCGTTCCAAGGTCAAATTCTTTTCCATCTCCTGCTACATAATCTACAATATATCCATCTTTGTACAGTATTTTCCGACTGGATTCTGCAGATATTTTTACATTCCGCTTATGTTCTTCACTAAATACGAAACTTCCTCGAGCGGTCAAATCAGCAAGTCTCCTTTTATCTGCATTTAGACTTAAGATATATCCCTTATGTAGGATATAGCCGATATCTTCTAGTACTATCTTTTTTCTTTTTAATACCTTATAGAACGCTGTATATGCAACGACTTCACATAAACTTGCTGTAAATTGATTTTTTTCAACATCCATTCCTAATAAGATATTGTAAAGGTCCTGGATCGTCTCAACAATATCCTGTCGTATATCTTCGTGAACATCGAACTCATCTCTTAAAATATCAAAAAAGTTCTCCGATATATACGATATGATTTCTTGATAGGTAGATTTTTCTTTTATTATAATCGCCCCTCCCTTTTTTGGTTATACAAATAAACTCCCAGCATTCCCATTGCGCTACCTAAAAAACTTGTCAAAAATATCATTTGATAATTTGCGGAAAATAATAATATGCCACATATATAAATCCCAAGACTTTCTGATAAGTTGTATAGCATATTAAATACGCTAACCGATCGGTTCCGATATTCACTTGGTATTGCTGTGATCATACTTTCCATTAGACCAGGGATCAATGTATTATAAACACCGAACAGCAACACGATAAGAATTATATTAATAGGTAAAGTTTCAATCTTAACGCAACCGAATGCAATAAACAATAGAATCGTCAAAAAGCTAATTTTAGAATAAAACTTTAATAAACTATATTTTGCACTAACGAATACAACAAAGCTAATCCCCAATTGAATTAAAATCAAAAAAACTGATATCTCGACCGAATCAAGTTCAAAACGATCTTTTAGATACAAATTTATATAGCTATTTAACAACATCGCAAAGCCAAAGCACAAAAAAGCTCCTGCCGGGATCACCATTTCCCGGAAAACAGCCTTCAAAGCCCCCCGGGAATCAGAGTTGCTTTTATCTTCTTCTACTTTGTCATCATTATACAATTCAGACAGAAAAAACAGGGGAACACAAGACAATACAGCAATTCCGGCTGCTATGGAAAGGCTAATTCTATAGCCCCCCCATAGTGCCGGCTGAAAATAATTGGCTATTGATCCCTCCCAATAATGTTCCGACGCAATAGGCCGCCATTCCAATGCTTTTATTTTGCACTAAAATGTTTTGACAGTTTCCTAGTTTTAGTTCTATGAGATATACATTGTTCAAATTTGTCAAACCAATAAAACAAGCTCCATATAATATTGAAATCAAAATGAGAAGTGACTCATTTAAGATAGTCGCTTCCATAAACAAACACATACTTAGACCGATCGTAAAAGATATAAGAAATTGTTTTTGGTAACGCAAATATCTATCACAAAGAACTCCTATCGGTATACCCGCCAGGCACATTGCCATATTTCCAACCGATAAAAACAGTCCCAGAAAATTTTCTGACAGATGTGTTTCAACCATATATAAATTGAAGATTGCCAAAAACGCACCTGTCGCAACATTTCGCGCTATGAAGGATGCCGTATATAAATAAAAATTTTTTTTATTCACAAACTATGACTCCTTTCTGCAGTCGCATTCAATTACTTCCTCTAAATATTTTGAATCCAATGTCTCACGATACCGATCCAACATCTTATAAAATTTATCCGAACACTTTTCACAATTTGACGGAATGGCAATTGGCTTTGGAGTATCGGTAAAGTGTGCAAGGCGAATGATCCCCTCATTACTAATGCTTAAAGCCTCTAAAATCAAATCTCTAATACTCCACAGCGATAGGACATCATATTTTCCTTGATTATACAGTTCATGCATATCAGAATTTTCTACAATATAACCGCACTCTAATTCAATTGCTTCTGCATGATTCTCAAAACAGGACTTAATAGTTTGTAATGCTTCATCAATAGCTTCTTTGTCTGTAATATTCTCTACTGGAGGCTTTACAAAAACATAAATTAGGGAGCTGACTCCTGCCTCATTTAAAATTTTCATGCCCTTAATAAAGTCCTCGTTTGTTATGTCCTTTTTATGGATGTTATTGCGAATTTCATCACTGTATGTTTCCAGGCCAATTGCTACGCTTAATTTTTTGCCTTCCAGACATTTCTTTAACTCATCAATATTGTCCGGAGTGATCAACTGGGGCCTAGTTTCAATATAAACCTCATGAATACTCGGATATTTCTTTAATTCCCTAAATAACTCTAAGCGTTCTTCTCGCGGGATTTCGAAGAAAGAACCACCCACAAAAAAGCTCAAACGATCAATGGTTTCCGTCTGTTTGTTCAATTCGTGTCTCAAAATTTCGACATATCTCATTGGTTCCGTGGTGCTTACCATCTCATCGACCAGCGCCTGATATCCGCAATATGCACATCCGCCTGTCTTCTTCGCCCAGTAACATCCCACTGGCAACAACACAATCAATTCATTTTCTGTCTCATGGGTTTTATAATTTCCCATTCTTCTAATGTAGCTCATCTCGTACTTTTCCACTAATTTCTTCATTTGAAATCCTCCTTTATATTATTGTCACAATATAATTTGTTGCAGCAAACCCAAACTTGGCCTTCATTTCCTGTAAACCATATCCATTATATAAATGTTTCATTCCATCTCCTATCGCCCTTTCAATGTTCTTATAAAATAAAATCAAATACGCACACCATTCTCTTACTTCAGACTCATATTTATAATCTTTTCCGGTCATTGACATGATAGCCGAGTCTCCATCAATCCAATATCCATTAAATAATACCAATGTTTCCCCATGATAAATTCCTAGCCACTTTAAGTTTGGAATCGTATCCGTAGCTAAATATTCCCAAAACTTTTTATTTTCATAGGGCTCATCATATTTTTTACAAGTCTCAATATACAGTTTTTCCATTCTCTTCCATTCAGTCGATACATTAATCTCTTTAAAAGTAAATGGACTCTTTTGGAATCTTTCCAAATACCTTCGAATATTCGCTCTCTTTTTCCCATTTAGTGTGCATAAAAACTCTCCCATGCTCCGTCCCATAATGTGCGCCATCGTATTATATGAGCACACTTTGCTTATACAACTACTATTTTCAAAAACAGCTTTGAATCTCTCTAACTTTTCACTATAGAAAAAAAGGATCGAACATTCTTCTCTTTTCAGCATGCAGCATATTTCATAGAGCCATTGTGTAATGACCTCCTCGCGAAAATCATTGATCCTTAGTGGAACAAACACCAAATATGTGAGAAGCTGTAAATCATTGAAATTACTTCCAAGAATGTCGATAAACTCATTTAATAGCTTTTCATTTTCTGTTTTTCCATCAGACATCTGATACTTATAAAACGGAAAAATAATGTCTTCATTAACAAAATATTGAAAACAAGGGTCACCAATTTTTTGCATTATATCCATATATGTATAGCTTAGCTCTCTCCAGTCCACCTCTCCGAATTTCTCTTCGTACTGTCCTCGATCAAGTTCATTCAGGTTACATATAACCATAATCTTCCCCCCTTTAGTTGATATCTAATCGCATTGTTAGACTAAATCCCAATGATTCCTTGTCAACATAAAAGCCTTCCTTGCAAAAATTGTATGGTTTAAATCCCACATCAAAAAGCATTTTTACAATAGGATCACCAAGTAATTTATCATCTTGTAAACTATTAATATCCACATCCGCTGCCTCAGTATAATATTGGGATAATGTTGGCACTCTGCTACAAGCATACACTGCCTCAACTCCTGGATATACTCCATTTTTTATTTGAGATATCCCTTCGCTAAACATCTTTTTCCCATGCCCCTTTTCTAATGTCCCTATTGTTACTGCGAATAAAATATTTCCTTTTTCCTCATGGTTATTACACCATCCATCGTCTGAAAAATCAAACCAGGTTTTATAATTTGATACCTTATTATTGTTCAATCTAATAAAATACATATAAGCACTTATTTTCCCCTTATCACTAACAAAACGCCATAGGCCATCAGGAAATAAGTTCAAGCGATTTCTAATTTTCGGAATTGATGATGCCATGGATTCGTCCCAGCTTCCTGTCTCTACACCCCACAACTGCGGTAGTACCACATCAATATTTTCTCCATTTAGCCCCTGTATAATTTTCATATGTCTCCCCCATTCCATATTGTAAATTGCCTATATAAAATCTAGTGCATTGATATATCTGCCACAAATTCCCTTGATACTTAGTCCCCACATCTCACTTTACCCTATTCCCGTTTTCATGCGTCTTGTTTTAGAATTATATCAAAAATCTAAAGTCAATTTTATAATGTCCTTAAAATATTATCATATTGTCCATAAATTCTTTCATTTCTTCTAAAAATCATCGTTTTTCCCGAAACCTCCGCCAATTTGCACATGGAGCCATGTGACTAATTATACCGGAGGTTCAAAATGATTGACTACCGTGAAATTCTCAGACTTCATGCAATGAAGCAGAGCCAGAGCACGCTTCGAGGTGTAATACACTGCTCGGATCACACGATCCGAACAGCCTCAGAAGCTACTGCTGAGAAAAAAGGCGTTTCCTGGCCACTTGACGCTGACGTCACGAATGCCGATCTGGAGAGGTTACTTTTCCCAGACAAGTACAAAAACACTTGTGCCAACATCGAACCCGACTACCAGTACATCCATCGTGAACTGGCCAAATCTGGTGTCACGCTTACCCTACTATGGGAGAAATATTGCCGTAAGTGTTATGAGGCCGGCAAAACGCCTTACATGAGTGCTCAATTTAGAAACAAGTATCGCAAGTGGGCATGTATCACCAAAGCGACTATATGTATCCAGCACAAGCCGAAGATGCTGCTCAAGTCGATTGGTCTGGCGATACGATCCCTATGCATGATCCTGTTACAGGCGAACAGAGCGTAGCTTATTTGTTTGTTGCAGTTCTGCCCTGCAGCTATTATGCCTATGCGGAAGCCTGCGAAGATATGAGAACAATGAACTGGCTGAACTGTCATGTCCATGCATTCAACTACTTTGGCGGAGCAACACGTCTTTTAATTCCCGACAACTATAAAACGGCTGCTACTTCTAATACCCCTTACGAAACCGTCGCGAACCGCAGTTACCAAGAACTCGCTGAGTATTACAGTACAGCAATTGCTCCGGCACATGTACGCCGTCCTCAGGATAAGAGTTCCACAAGTTCTTTTCTCTGCATGAAATCAATACAGCTGCTACCGAAAAGCTGGAAGAGTTGAATACCCGCAAGTTTAAGCAGCGCACCAGCACTCGCCGCAACGCGTATCTGGATGAAGAAAAAGCTTATATGCTGCCGCTGCCGACGACGCCATTTCAAGCTGCAGTCTGAACTGTGGCAAAGGTTCCAAATGACTACCTGATTTCCGACGGAAGGAACAAATATTCCGTGCCTTACAATCTGATCGGGGAAAAAGCCGATATCCGGGTTACCAAAAATACTGTGGAGGTTTACTACCATGGCAACCGGGTGGCCAGTCACCTCCGCTTGCAGACACTGCAGCGCAATCCGTTGGTAAAGCCGGAACATATGCCGGAGGCTCACAAAAAATATCTGCCTTACAATGCGGATGACTTCAAGCTCTGGGCCATGTCGGTCGGTTCTATGACGGAACAGGCAGTGAAGTCTTTCCTGGAATCCGGCAAGGCGGCAGAACAGGGCTACAAGGCCTGCGCCTGCCTCACAAAGCTTGGTGACCGGTACGGTAAAGAGCGCCTGGAGGCAGCTTGCGCTCGCGTCCTTTCATTCGGCACATTCCCCCCCCTCTATCCGCAACATTAGCAGCATCCTGAAAACGGGCAGGATGGGAAAAAAGGAGCCCCTGTGCAAGAGCAGGCCCAAAGCCCTAACCGCTACGGTATCACACGTGGCGCAGCCTACTTCCAGAAAGGAGGCGACCGCCCATGAACCAGCGGACGGTCGATATGCTCACGGAGATGAAGATGGCCGCCATGGTAGCTGAGTTTTCCCACCAGTTGAATGATCCCTTATTCAATTCGCTCAGTTTCGAAGAACGGCTCAGTATGCCGATAACCACTGAATGGAACCGGCGGCAGACCAACAAGATTGACCGTCTGATCAAAAAGGCTCATTTCAGTGCGTCTTCTGCGACGGTCAAAAGTATTGAATACTACGAGGACCGCAAGCTGGACAAGGCCCAAATGCTCCGTCTGTCCACTTGCAGGTACATTGATGAGGGACACCATGTCATTCTGGAAGGTGCCTCTGGCAATGGCAAGACATATATTGCCTGCGCGCTGGGAAATGCCGCCTGCCGCCGTTTTAAGAAAGTCTGCTATATCCGTATGCCGGAGCTGCTGGACGAACTTACGATCGCCCGCAGCAGCGGCGAACCAAAAAACTACTGGCCACATACAAGAAAGTGTATCTGCTGATCCTGGATGAGTGGTTGATCCGTCCGCTTGCCCCGCAGGGATCTTACGATCTGCTGGAGATCGCGGAAGCCCGCTGCCAGCGTTCTATGATCTTCTGCACACAGTACCAGTCTGAGGGCTGGTACACCCGGATCGATCTAAATCCGGGATCCGACAGCCCTGTTTCAGAGGCGATTACGAATTATATTATCCACAATCCCTACATGATCAAGGTTGAGGGCAGAATCTCGATACGGGAATGAAATTTATCAATTAACAGCCAACAAGTAATAGGGTCGATAAGCAGCTCGCAGATCTGGCATCATAAAGACATATCTTACATCGAATTCTTATGTTTACAAAAAACTTGAAACGCTCTCTGTAATACTCCAATTTACCAAAGTTTTTGTCATTACTTTACACAATTATCCTCTCAAATCCTTAATAATTAAATCGCAAAACACCTTATCTGCCTGTCTTGTTTCTGAAATGAAATTAACAATGCTCTCTTTATCACGATACCCAGCTATATTTCCTTTTAATATCATATTTCTTAAAACAGCACTTTTGCTTTGTAAAAGTTTAAAACTTTCTCCACATGAAACTTCATAGCCCTGTTTTTTCAAATAATCTATTCTAAATTCGTTAATGCTGTCTTTAAATACCAATAATTGAAAGGGACGATAATTTACAGTTCTTTCTGGTTCCACTTCCAATACCATTTGAGTTAGAACATCATAGTAACTCAATCCAAAATCAAACTGATTACTATAAGTTGAATCCATTAAAAAGCCGGATCTATAAAAGCCCTGGTGAAATTTCACATATAAATTTTCAGAACTTATATATTCTTCAAACTTAGATGCCAAATCCTTCTTTGAAAACTGAAACATTCCATCATTATAAAATTTAATAAGCCTAATTTTTTTATGCGGATAATTTTCATTGACAAGCGGATACATTAAATACGCCTTTCCTATAATGTCAAGCCCTAAAGTATTGATTTTTCGGGCTTTTTCTTTAAATATTACCTCTCAAAACAGAGCCAAAGGTGTATGACAGTCATCGTATCCTGTACTGAACAGCTATAAAAGGGGTTAGCTTATAAAGCGTCCTGGTAAAGGGGCTTTTTAAGGCTATAATCCTCTGTTAGCTATGAGGGTGAACCTTCCGTGTCTAATGGGATCTTGTCCCAACTTCCTTCGTCCCACCTGTTCATACACCGAGTGCTTGCCAAGCTTTCTGACAGGGTCTTGCCCTATGTAGTGAACTACCGCAAGCTACAGCTCTTGTTTGTTGTTTGATTCTTACTGACCTTATGATTCTGCAAGATGCGGTTTCCCGCGGACGCTTCCCCTGCTTCTCTCAACCAGTCGTTTCGTTATGATCCACTTTCCATGGATCTGGGTCAACGGGTTCCTTTCCAGAACCCTGCTCAATTTCAGAAGTTTCTGAACCTCAGCAGGATTCTGGAATACTGCTTTGCTTTATACTTCTTATACCGCCAGATTTTCCTGTCTGGATTCTCGCCGGATATCTTTTAACATCTTCCGGGGATCATACGTAATTCCCTTCTTCAGGATCGTAAAAATAATCCTGAGAAGCTTACAGGCTATCGCTATTAGTGACTGCATCTTTTTCAATGGATTCTGTGATCTGGTCGTATAGTAGATATGCAGTTCCTTGAATTCTTCCGCATGCGCTACAGCTGATTTTGCCGCCTGAAACAGCCAGTATCTGAGGCGCTTACGCCCTCTGTGACTGATTTTTGTTTCACCCTTATGCTTGCCGGAACTGCTTGCTACAAGCCCAAGTCCGCTTAATTTCTGGATCTCCTTTACATCATCAAACCTGGAAATGTCTCCCATTTCTGCCATCATGCCGGAAAGGGTATTCTCCCCGATTCCACATATCTCGAAAACTTTATCCGTATGTGGGATTTCCAGGCATTTCTGATCGATCTGGGCTTCTATCAGCGCAAGCTCCTCATCCAGCTCCAGGATTTTTTGAACAAACCACTGTACAACCAGTTTCCCAGTTTCTTTCCCTTCACGGATGCCAACACTCGCCCTGGCGTACTCTAAGATTTCTCCGGCTCTGCTATACCCGCGTCCTCTAAGTTTCGCATTGTGCCAGATCTGCCTGATTCCGTCTTCTTTCAAAGCTGCCAGATCATCCGGAAATGGTGCCTGTTTCAACAGTTCAAGGCTGAATGCTCCTTCCGTTTTTCCAAGTGCTTCTTTGTACTCTGGAAAATATATTTTCAGTTCCCGGTGCAGTCGGTTAATCGACCGAATCCTGTCCTCATTCAACTGGTCACGGAACATGGACAACCGCCTCAGATCTGCGTAAAGCTGCTCTGGAAGATATGGCATCCCAAAATTTCCATCTTTTACCAGATTCGCAATCAGCTTAGGATCTTTTGTATCATCCTTCAGTTGGCTGTTATCCTCAAGTTCCTTTGTCTGCTTTACGGCATACGGATTTACCTGAACCACACTGATCCCATTTGAGATCATCCAGGTTGCAAGGCAAAACCAGTAATGGCTGGTCGGCTCCAGACCGAGAACGATCTGACTTTTATTGTTTTCAGCCGCTATCTTTACTGCCCATTCCTTCGCCTTGTTGAATCCATCTGCATGATTGCCGAATGAAAAAGCGGACTTACTAAGTTCTCTGCCTCTGGTATCAATTGCTCTCAGATAGTGTGTTTCACTGCCTACATCGCATCCTAAAATAAGCACATCGTCACAGATAAAACTGATTTTTGCGTTCTTATCAAACTTACCTTTGGTTTCCAACTCATGCCAGGTTGAAGCTTTTAGATTTTCTCTAATCACCTCGATTTTCTTCAAAAGCTCCTGCTGCTCGAAAATATTTACATTTGATACTTGATTTTTCTTCTTTGTGCCCTTAAGATTCATGTTAGATACCTCTTGTATTTTTTGAATTTTACTAACGGTCGGGTCAGTAATAATCCAAATTTACTTGAGGTATCTTTTTGTGTCAATCTCTTGGCCTATTTAAAGTATACAGGAAGCTTTCTGTGCTTATATGGCTCTTTACCAAATACTTCTACCTTTCCGCCAGTGGGAGCTAAAATTCCCGTCATCATTTTAATGGTCGTAGATTTGCCGGCACCGTTAGGCCCAATGAAGCCGACGATTTCTCCACGTTTAATTTCGAAGGAAATGTCATCTACTGCCGCGATTTCTTTATAGCGGTTCGAGAAAAAAAGTGTGAGAAAGCCGCCGCTGTTTTCCATTATTCTGTAAGTTCTTTTTAAATGCTCCGCTTTTATGATTACCTGGTTCTCCTTCATAGGATCCCCCTTTAACTTCCTGCACTCGTATAGCGTCTTAAACCACAATGGAATACGAAAACAGATGCTCCCAGGAATAAAAATCCAATCATCGGCGATACAACTCCGCAAACATATTCCCATTTCGTTACCGCTTTATTTAAAACAATCAAGGCCGGGTAATAGCTAATAAATGCCCATGGCGCGATTGTTGTCAAAAGGACTTTGATCCAGCCCGGATAAATAACAAGCGGATAATGTGTCAGAGCGCGGAGCTGATAATAAAATAATTCTCCAATTCTTTCGGAACGTAAAGTCCAAAAGCTAAGTGCTCCCATAAGAATCATGGCACCCATCTGCAAAGCAACTCCGCCAAACAGGGTACATATCAGATAAGCTGCCATCTGCCATGAAAGTATGCCTGAATTTTTTATCAATGCGTTAATAAGAAACATAAGCGTCACAATAATCTGCCCGATAAAAGTATCGCCGAATCGGCTGCATATCAGCTGTCCCAGTACGCTCATTGGGCGTGTTAAATACAAATCTAACTTCCCTGTGGTAATTTCATTTTCTAAATGATAAACGCTATACCAGACAAAGGTTCCCGCAATTGCATAAGAACATAAATTTAATCCATACAAAATGGACATGTCTTCAAAATCCCATCCAGCAATATTCTGAAATCTGCTCACTACTACACAAAACGAGAGGAATGTCAGAAAATAACAATAGAAATTCGCTATGATCCCCAACACAAAGCCGACCTTATATTCACTTCGAGCCTTAAAAAAAACTTTTACATATAGCAAGTAGGTTTTTATTGGATTCACCATTTAGCCCCCTTGAACGACGCAAAAACGAACCGAAAGTTTATATACTACATGCAGGAGAAGACCAAAGACACCTATCCACGCAATGATCCCCAAAAAAATGCTGATAATCGTTGTTTGAGCCACCTCTTCTTTCAATAATAGCTGTAAGGGAAAATCATAGAGATAATGAAATGGTAAAATTTCTGCTATTTTTTTCAGCGGATCGGGAAATAACGCAATCGGCAGTAGCGCTCCAGACAAAAACTGCACCGTATCTTCAAGAAGTCGCCGAAGTGCCCACACTTCAACAAAAATAAAAGCAGTAAAACCAATGATGGCAAATATAAGAGAAAATAAAATGTGCCCTAAAAGCAAAGCTACAATGCACATACCTAAGCGGCCCCATATGGTAACGGAGTAGACCACCGGCGAGAAAATCGCCATTTAGTATTTTTCCGGCAAGGATATGGTATATTTGATTCGAATATATCGTCCGAATTACGTTTGCGTAGATAACATACCCCATCATATACCCCATCATCGCAGCATCGTCCCGATACAGATATTGCCATAATGCTATTTGTACCAGTATTGAGGCTAGCGCAGCAAACATGGTAAAAAGGATATTGGATTTATATATCAGCTTGCCTTTTAGTTCAATCATAATACTCCCCACTACATTCTCTCCTTCCTTGATGCTTCATTTCCCATATAAGTAGGATTCACAACCTTTTTTAACATATTTTGCACAATTACGGCTCGAAATTTATTATGCTCCAAGCAAATAACAATTCATTGGCCAGGATCCCTTACATCAGAATATAGCACCTTTATGTGCTTCCAAATAAATCCCACAAAGAACTTTCAAAAACCATCCTTGATATTCCGATTTTCCACACAAAATCACAATCCCTATGATATAACATTATTTCTCTCATAAATGGCATCTGCTTATAATATTTTCCCGGACGCATACTTCATACTTATAGAAAAGCTTTCGTCCATTTGGACCACCTCCTATGATTTTTGAATTTGGCTTGCGACACCATTTTCATTATATCATAGGAGGGTTTTATGGATATCTTTACCTCTTCCGTTTACTCCATTCTCCCCAGCATAGCTGGGGGATTAGACTTTTCATTCAGCTATATCTTTCCAACTATTCGATCATTTTCTGGACTTTCACCCATTAGAGCGTGCCCATGGCGTGCAAACCGTAAAAAAGTGATCCACCATTAGCAAAGCAGATCACCTTCTCTTTTTCATACCTATTTTATTAACCCTTCTGGAATTTCCGGCTGATATCCAGCTCCCCATGAGAAAAACCCCGCACCAGATTCCGCTGCCTTGCCAATCAGCCATGTTATCATAGTCAGTACTGTATCCATATTAATTCTCCCCCCTTTTTGCCATTTCCATCATTATTGCTACTATAAAGCTTGTTACCGCTATCAGATAGTCCCTCTCATTTCCAACAAACCAGTAGATTGAAAAGACACTCCCTTGTATCCATAAAATTCTGTGGGAATATATACGGTTTATTTCATATCTGGCAGTTTTCCCTTGATATCTGTGAGGAATAATTGGAGCGTTTTTCCATATGTACCAAACAGCTCCAGCTCCCATAACAAAAGCAACAGCATTTACACATCTATTCCCAATAGAGTGCATCCATTCCGCTATCATGATGCATCCTGCCGCTATCGCATTTGTCATTATAAAGCATCTCCCATAAGAGCCTGCATGATAACCTCCGGCAGTGATTCGTATCGGAATAAAAGACAATAAAAATATGATTGCCTCCTTCCCATATCCCCCCAATATTCCGCAAACCAGAATAGCTCCAATACGCACAGCTGTGGATACAAGAAGTTCAAATCCATATTTATAAAATGCTTTTTTGCTGTTCTGTAATCTTATTATACTTTATAAGATATTCTGTACATTGTTCTTCTGCCTTTGATAACATTTTACCCTCAAATTCATTAATAAAGTAATTATAATCTCTTTGTAAAGGAGATAAACGTTTGTCCTTAAAATACACTTAAAATGTCCTTGAATCTATTTTTCTAAAAAACAATCCAAGATCAGTTTAAAAATCTGATTTAACTTTTCTCTCTGACTGGGTGTACATTTCTTCAGCAATTCCATGACTTCCGGGTCATCAAATTCAATATCCTCTCTCTGCTCATCCCAAAATACCCCTACTGGAACCTTTAAGGATTTTGCGATCCGTTGAAGGATTTGTACCGATACCATTGTCTCTCCAGATTCCAGCCTTGTAATGGAACTCGGGGAGATCATAACCCTGTCCGCCAGTTCTTTCTGTGTAATTGACCGTTTCTCCCGAAGTGTCTTAATTCTCCGTCCTATTCTTATATTTTCAGTGCTGCTGTCTTTTTTTATCATTTGTATTCCCCCATTCTTCTTCAAATCTTTTTTGGTATATACCATCGTTATTGTTTCATTTTTATGATACCAATGGGGCAATAAAAATCATAATGTGTATATAGCAATTCAAAATGTCCAATAAGCAATTCAAAATAATAAAAGGATAGCTTTTATACTATCCCTTTTTAGGTTTCTATTCCAATTGTTTTTACTCTCTGCTCAAAAAAACGAGATCGTCATAAAAAAGATCCCATCCTTGTATCCCGTTTCCTGTACCCCTCCATACCTTTCAACGATCTCACGGATGCTCTTTGTCCCGATTCCATGAAGCGTTCCCTGTTTTCCAGAGACAAATTCTTCTCCAATCCTCTCCGGTTCCTGGGCACAGGTGTTTGAAACCTTTATAAACGACGCGTTTCCCATCTGCCGGATCACGATCTGGATCCAGCGGTCCTGCGGCTCCATCTTATCACAGGCTTCCAGTGCATTGTCCAGAAGATTTCCCAGGAGCGCTGTCACCTCTGTTTCCTGCAATCTTAACTGGACTGGTTCGATCAGACAGTTGATTTGTATTCCCTGTCTTTTGGCCTGGTTCAGTTTATACTCCAGGATTATGTCCATGGCCTCGCTTCCTGTATGGAATCTGATCTCTTCCATATGTTCTCTTCCACCCAGTTCTTTTATGTAATCCTTTGCTTTTTCATACGCTCCTGTCTCCAGATAGTTCTGTATCAGCAGATACTGGTTCTTCAGGTCATGATAAAACGTCTGTTTTGAAGTGCTGGCGTCCTTTAAGATCTGATAATTTTCTGCCAGCATCCTGTTTTTCTCCCGTTCCATATCCGCCTTTTCCCGGGATACAGAGGAAATCTGCTTTTGCAGCCTCAGATGCATATACATAAGGACAATCCCCAGAAGAAGCAGCCAGTTTAAGAGAGAGCTTCCATCTGTCTTCTGGATCGTCCTGTCAGCCAGATAAACAGACACCCCTATTGCCGCCAACAGGGACCAGTCTATTTTTGTATACTGGCTGCTGACCGCATTACACAGCCACACGACAAACCAGCATGTAAGAAGCAGCATCGTTTTGGACAAGAATAAAAATACCATACGGGCCTCTGATAATGCCGATGTCATTGCCGCTGCAAATCCCTGGTCTCTGGAAACCGTTCCGCAAAGGGTCAGCACAATAAAATCACAGGCATACAAAAGAAACATAAAAAATGCAGTCAGCGGCAGCACGTCCACAAAATTCCTCTGGTAAACCAGACATCCTCCAAGAGCCATCAATAAAACTCCAAGTACCGTTGTCCAGGCGGAAAACAGCACGTACTGGTTGATCCCCCATACCACCGCTGTCAGAACGGCCGCAGCAGCCGCCAGTCTTATTCCCCCGGACCTTTTTTCTCCCAGGAGCTTTGTCGGCACCGCGATTCCCAGAGCCGACTCAGTCAACGACGCAAGAATCTCGAACAGATGAATCATCATATCAGCTTCCCCCAGTATATGCGGATCCTTCGTTTCAGCTCCTCAATGCGGCCAGGACTGGAAGGGATCTCATGTCCTGTATCCATCCGCACATTCCCTTCCCCAACGCTCCGCACATGGAACAGATTCAGGATGATCCCCCGGTCCAGGAAAAATATTTCCTCGTCGCTCCCAAGCGCCTGGTACAGCCGGTCCAGTGTCGTTCTCTCGTACAGACTTCGTCCGTCTGTCATGACGAAAACAGCGTTCTTCTGGTCCTTATAAATATAAACCACCTCCCGGTGGGAAAACTTAATGCATCGTTTCTGGTTCTGGATCACATAAAAATAATGACTTTCCAGACATTCCAGATGGGAAAACAGATCCTTTAGGATACGCGGCAGCTCCCTGTCCAGATCCTCCTTCATCATATACCGGAAAATTCCCGTCCCGCAGGCTCCCACTGCGTACTTCATGTGGGAAGTCAGAAAAATAATACACGCCATTTTCGATTTTTTCCGTATTTCCTCTGCGATCTCGATCCCGGAATAATCCTGCATCTCTATGTCCAGGATATATGCGTCAAAAATCTCTCCCCGCTCTGTCATTCCCATAAGAATATCGCTGTCGCTAAAAGCGGAGAATTTTACATTCCTGGCCTTTTCCACACAAAACATTTCCGCCCGGTCCTTTAAAAGTTCTAAAAACCTTCTGTCATCATCGCACAAAGCCACCCGGAACACAAAACCACCTCTTCCCCGTTGTTTCAAAAAGTAATTCATAAAAAATTATACCATCGTTATATCCATTCCTTTCGCTTCGCTCAGGCACAAAACGTTATGAAAATGGTTGCCTGAGCCTACTTTTTCTTTATAATTCTTCTTGTAGGGAACTCGGTATACTACAAATCACGGGGAGGTGAGTGGGCTGTCCGGCTTGC
>ENA-ORRW01001942-ORRW01001942.1-human-gut-metagenome-genome-assembly--contig:-NODE-1942-length-18254-cov-3.414034_pt1 | contig 18254 bp, 14 predicted proteins | sample MGYA00242183_ERZ509150 | MGnify/ENA primary metagenome ERZ509150 (study PRJEB26280, sample SAMEA2338639) | human gut metagenome | biome: human gut; feature: human-associated habitat; material: faeces... | reverse complement strand
AAAGACGGCCAGCCGTCCGCCGATGCGCTTCTGGCGGTCGAAGTACCAGTTATACTGCTCGGGCAGGCGGATCACACCGGCGCGGCGGATGGGCCAGCGGGAGAAAACAGCGTTGCCATGGAAGCCCTTGGCGTTTTCATCATTCACCAGCTCGATGAATTCAAGGCCCCAGGCGTAGTTCAAACCAAACGCCTGTGCCAGTTCACGGGCGGTGTTCTTGTTGCCGGAGCGGGCGCAGCCGTCATCCAGCTCGTTGGCCAGGATCACGTCAAAGGGCTGAATATCCGGGCAATCCCGCAGAAATTCCTGAATTTCCGGCAGGTTCACGCCCCGTTCCATGTTGAACATCAGGACGCCCAGGGCCTCCGGGATCTGTGCGGGCGGCGCGACAAAGTTATCAGTCTCCGCCTGGGAAAACTGGGGGATCATGGCCATGACCTCCGTCTGCGGCCGGTCATCTAACAGCGCCCCCAGACGCTTGCGTTCATTCAGCGGGATACCTTGCATGTATTCATTAACTCCTTTTCCTGCAAAATTTTACGGTAGGGAAGGGCTTGGAGCAAGTCTGCGGACCACAAAATGAAAGGGTAGCACAGACGAAAAACGCAACATGTGTAAACGTTTACGATATTAGATTAACAAGATTTACGGAGAAGGTCAAGAAGAATCTGAAAATTCTCCGAAATAGTCAAAAATAGCGGACAAGTTTAGACAGATGCACAAGCCGCTTGGGGACAGAGCTGCCAAGGCTTCCTTTTTGGGGCGGAATGTGGTATATTGGAAAAAAACATTGAGGAGGCATTATGACCGCAATGAAAGAACAGCCCTCCGCACGGCAGATCTACGGGACCATCGGACCGGCTTGTGCGGATGTAAAGACGCTGGAAGCGATGTTCCGGGCCGGGATGACTGGCATCCGGCTGAATCTCTCCCATGTGACGCTGGCTCAGGCGGCGGATCAGGTGGACGCGCTGCATAAGGCGGCGCAGCGCTGCGGAAAGCAGGCGGAGCTGCTCATTGATATGCAGGGACCGGAGCTGCGGGTAGGCGTATTGGCGGAGCCGATGACGCTGAATGAGGGTGAAGTACTTGAATTAGGCGGCAAGGGAATTCCCTTGCCGGATATTGCGATTCCTGCGCTATTGCCCGGCCAGGAGGTGCTTTTGGATGACGGCAAGCTGCTGCTGCGGGTCACGGAGCAGACTGAGAGCGGCGCGGTGGCAGAGGTCCTTCGAGGCGGCGTTCTGCGGGGACGAAAGAGTCTGGCTCTGCCGGGAGCGGATCTGGAACCGCCGACGATAACGGCATCCGATGTGGAGAATATCCGCATTGCGGCGTCCTGCGGCGTCACCGGCGTTATGCAGCCCTTTGTGCGCAGCCGACGGGATCTGGAAACCGTCCGGCAGGCGTTGGACGAAAACGGCGGAGCGAATATCCGGCTGTTCGCCAAGATTGAAAACCAGACAGGGCTGGAACGGCTCCCGGAATTTCTGGAAACGGCGGATGAGATCGTCATTGCCAGAGGGGATCTGGGGAACGCCATGCCCCTGTGGGAGCTGCCGGCGGCCCAGAAGCGGATCGAGGCCCAGTGCCGCAAGGCAGGGAAGCCCTTCATGGTGGTGACGCAGATGCTGGCGTCCATGGAGCAGAATCCGGTGCCCACCCGGGCGGAGGTCAGCGATATTTTCAACGCTGTGGCAGATGGCGCCGCTGCGGTGATGGTCACCGGAGAAACGGCCGGTGGAGGTCATCCGGTATCTCAGCAATACGGTCCAAGCCGCGGAGCGGTTTCTGAAAGAGGAATAAAAACGGCCCCGAATCTGTTTGCAGGCAGATTCGGGGCTGTTTTTTTACTTTTTGGCGGCTTTTGCCAACAGGGCCTGTCCTTCGGGGGATTTTAAGACGTCCAGTACGGTCTCCCGCACCAACGCCTTGAAGGAGTCGCTTTTCAGCAGGGCGCTGAACACGGCGCCGTCGCTCCTGCCGCTGTCGCCGGACTGGGCCACTACAGCGGCTGTTGCCTTCCGGACGGCCTTGGGCAGCACTACGTCCTCCTGGGGGACGGCACCGCTGAGCCAGTTGTCCATACTGGTGGGATCGTCGGTCTCGCCCCGGAGATAGGGGAGGGACACGCCGAAGGCCCCTGCCAGCTTTTGCTGCTGCTCCTGAGAGGGCGTCTGGCGGCCGGTTTCAAACTTTTCGATGGACAGGCGGGGCAGTCCCAGCGCCGCCGCCAGCGCGGGGCGGCTGAGGCCCTTTTCCGTCCGAAGTGCTTCGATTCTCTGTGCCATAGTTACCATGATGGGATGATTCCTCCTTATGCTTGACCGGGTTTCCGGTCCAGATCCGGCAGCAGGACGATCTCGCCTGATGCCAGTGTTTTTTTCATGTCGATGAGTCGTTGATTGCTGGACCCTCGGAACCGCAGGGAGATGTCCTTCAAGGCCTCCACAAAGCGGCCGTCCACCAGCACGTCCAGCATGGACAGCAGCTCGTCCGTCGCCTCGCAGCGGGGATGGCTGCCCTCGGTCCGCAGCTCCTCCAGTGTGAACCCGGAGAAGGCCCACACGGTCTTTTGCGGGTAGGTTTCCCGCACCCGGCGGACAAAGGGGACCAGTACCCGTTGATTTTCCGGCTCGAAGGGCTCGCCGCCCAGCAGGGTTAGTCCCTGAATGTAAGAGGGGGCCAGCAGGTCTAAAAGCTGCTGCTCTGTTTCTGATGTGAAGGGCTGACCATAGTCAAAGTCCCACGTCTGGGGCTGAAAGCAGTGCTCACAGTGGTTGGTGCAGCCGGAGACGAACAGCGTGACCCGGACGCCCTCGCCATTGGCAATATCGCAGTTTTTGATCTCACCGTAGTGCATACAATACCTCCCCGCGGTGAAACAGGGGCGGTCCACCGCCCCTGCTTTTGGATGATCCGCTGAATTTCAAGGAAAGAAAACCGTCTGGCGGTCTCTTCAACAGCCGTATTATAGCAAAGAATAAAAAGAAATGCAATCGTGGGAAACACGGGACGAACTGCGGGATTTTTTGCAAAAATAAACGAAAACTGTTGAAATCAACACGATATAAAGCGATAATCCTTTACAGGAATGATGCTACAGATCGCATTTTCCACGGGCCAGATACATGCCTGCCGGGACGGTGTCCAGCACCTTGCCGTTCTCCACGGTCTTGCGGCCACGGAGCCAGACCTCCCGGATGCCGCCTGCGGTGACAAAGCCCTCATAGGGGTTGTAGTCCACGTTGGCGACGCAGTCCTCCGCACGGATCACATGGCTGTCACCGGGATCGTAGATCACGATGTCGGCATCGCTGCCGGGGGCCAGAACGCCCTTGCGGGGATAGAGACCGTACAGCTTGGCGGGGTTCTCACTCAGCACCCGGCACATCTGGGCCAGAGAGAGCTTCTTGGCGGCCACGCCGTAGGAATAGATTAACTCGCCTCGGGTCTCCACACCGGGGAGACCGCCGGGGATCTTGGTGAAATCCTCCCGGCCCGCGTCCTTCTGGGCCAGGGTGAAGGAGCAGTGATCCGTGGAGATGGTCTGGATCTCGCCCCGGCGCAGGCCCCGCCACAGAACCTCCTGATTGGCCTTTTCCCGGATGGGGGGCGCGCAGATGTACCGGGCCGCCTGAGAATAGTCGGGAGCGTAATAAACGCTTTCGTCCAGCAGAAGATACTGGGGACAGGTCTCCACATAGACCTTCTGGCCCCGCTTCCGGGCGTGTTCCACCTCCTTGAGGGCTTCCTCGTTGGTCAGGTGGACGATGACCACCGGGCAGTCCGCCGCCTGGGCAATCCGCAGAAGGCGGCTGATGGCCTCAGCCTCCAGATAGGGAGGACGGGTCTCCGGATGGCTGGAGGGCCCCATCAGCCCGGCGGCCTTTTTCTCAGCGATCATACCGTCGATGACGCCGGCGTTCTCACAGTGGACACCGCAGATACCGCCCAAGTGACGCAGCTCCTTCAAGGCCCAGTACATATCCCGGTCACCCACCATCATGGCGGGGTAAGTCATATACATCTTGAAGGAGGACACGCCCTGGCGGAACATCTCCGGCAGCTCCGCCCGGATGGATTCGTTCCAATCGTCGATGGTCATGTGGAAGCCGTAGTCGCAGAAGGTGCGGCCGTCTGCTTTCTTATGCCAGAGATCCAGACCGTATTGCAGGCTCTCCCCCTTGTTGGGGCAGGCGAAGTCGATGACGGTGGTGGTGCCGCCCTTCAGAGCCGCACGGCTGCCAGTGGTGAAATCGTCCGCCGTGGTGGTGTTGCAGACGTCCAGATCAAAGTGGGTGTGGGCGTCAATAAAGCCGGGGAACAGGAGACAGCCCTCCACATCCACCGTCCGGTCTGCCGGAGTGAGGATCAGACGGCCCACCTGCCTGACCTTTTCACCCTCCACCAGCACGTCGGCCCGCTTGGACCCCCGGCCGGTGATGACGGTACCGCCCTTGAACAGCGTACGCATATAAAGCACCTCCAGATTAGATTCTGCCGTCAGTATAGCACGGTTTTCCGAAAAAAACCAGAGGGACAATGGGGGAGAGCTGACGGAGAATTGACCGGATAAAACACAAAAATTTACAAATAGTAGTTGCAACCAAAGGTCGATATGGTATAATTTGGACATAGCAGGGCGGGGCTCGCTTGCAAATTGTACCGCCCTAAATAAAAAGGAGGTCTTTGCGAATGAAGAAGTTCCTGTCTGTGCTGCTGGCATTGGCTATGATCTTCTCCCTGACGGTCACAGTCTCTGCGGACGAGACCAAGGGCGAGATGGACGGCTATGTAGTAGTGCTGCACACCAACGATGTGCACGGCGCTATTTCCGGCTATGCCAAGGTGGCGGCCTTGAAGAAAGCCTATGAGGCTGAGGGTGCCTATGTCCTGCTGATGGACGCCGGCGACTTCTGCCAGGGCGATCCCACGGTCAGCGTTTCTCAGGGTAAAACGGCTGTTGAACTGATGAACATGGCCGGGTATGACGTCACGACCCTTGGCAACCACGAGTTCGACTACGGCTATGACAATCTGGTGAATCTCTCCAAGGAAGCCAAGTTCCCCATTGTGGCAGCCAACGTGCTCTATCAGGGGAAGGTGGCATTCAACGCCAATCAGATCTTCACCACGCCGTCCGGCGTCAAGATCGGCGTGTTCGGTCTGGAGACTCCCGAGACCGCAACCAAGGCACACCCCGCTAAGATCAAGGGCGTGACCATTCTGGGCGACAAGTCCATGTTTGACTGCGCACAGGCGCAGGTGGACTCCCTGAAGGCGGACGGCTGCGATTACATCATCTGCCTGGGCCATCTGGGAATCGACAAGGAATCCCTTGGCAACCGTTCCACGGACCTGCTGAATGTTGTGGACGGTATCGACGTGTTCATTGACGGACACTCCCACTCCACCATGAAGGACATTGCCGAAGTGACCGACAAGGACGGCAAGGTCAACGGCACCCTCCTCACGTCCACCGGCACCAAGCTGGCCAACGTTGGCGTTGTGACCATCAGCCCCAAGGGCAAGGTCACGGCTATGAGCGCTCCTACCGAGGGCATGACTGCCGAGGATAAGGACGTGGCTGCCAGAGCTGCCGCCATCCAGAAGGAGATCGACGATGACTACGGCACCGTATTCGCAAAGACCAAGGTGGAGCTGGACGGCGTGAAGGGCAATGTCCGGACCCATGAGACCAATCTGGGTGACCTCATCACCGATGCGCTGGTTTGGGGCGCAGGCAAGAACGGCACCAAGGTGGACGCGGCTGTCACCAACGGCGGCGGCATCCGGGCCACCATCAAGAAGGGCGATATTACCAAGAAGGACATCAACACCGTGCTGCCCTTCGGCAACACACTGAGCATCGTGAAGGTCACCGGCGCGGAGCTGCTGGAGGCTCTGGAGGCTTCGACCTACTGCACGCCGGATTCCATCGGCTTCCCCCAGGTCAGCGGCATCGTCTACACCATTGACGGCACCAAGTCCTATGACGCGGGCGATGTGTATGAAGGCTCCACCTACCACGCGCCCAAGACCATCCGCCGTGTTACGATCCAGTCCGTTGGCGGCAAGGCCTTCAACCTCAGAACGGTCTACACCATCGCTACCAATGACTTCCTGGCTGCCGGCGGCGATACCTATTACGCCTTCAAGACCGCTTCCGTCAACTACGATCTGGGTATCCCCATGGACGAGGTCGTGATGGATTATGTTAAGACCGAGCTGAAGGGCGTTGTGTCCGCTGAGAATTACGGCGAGGCCGGTGACCGCATCACCATCATCAAGGGCCTGCCCTTTACGGATGTGGATCCTTCCGCCGCCTATTACAGCGCGGTGAAGTACTGCTATGAGAACAATATCTTCAAGGGCGTCACGGATACGATGTTCATGCCCAACAACACCATCACCCGGGGCCAGATGGTCACGGTGCTGTGGCGGATGAACGGCTCTCCCGAGCCCAAGAACGCCAATCCCTTCGGCGATGTGGCCGCTACCTCTCCCTTCGTCAAGGCCATCGCCTGGGCAGCCGAGAACAAGCTGACCAACGGCATCACCGAGACGACCTTTGCCCCGGCACAGGCCATTTCCCGTCAGCAGTTCCTGACCATTCTGTATCGCTACGCACAGTTCATGGGCTATGATGTGTCTGTGGGCGAGGATACCAATATCCTCTCCTTCGAGGACGTGGGTGAGGTTGGCGAGTATGCCATCCCCGCGATGCAGTGGGCTGTCGGCTCCGGCGTTCTGGCGGCTGAAAAGACCCTGACGCCTCGCGCTGCGGCACCTCGCTGCAACGTGGCAGAGTTCCTGGCCAACTTCTGCATGAAGGTGATCCCCACTGCCGAGATGATGCCCAAGGCTGCCTGATTTTCAGACGAAAAACACACATTGATTTCCAAAAGAGCCGCAGAGATTTTATCTCTGCGGCTCTCTTTTTCGTTCCGGCGCATAGGCCGGCGCTTTCCTGCGGAGACTAACGGGGAAAGTGAGGGATCGCAATGGAGAAGGACAAGGAGACAAAGGCGACGGAGGAGCGGGAAGGGAGTCAGGTGAACCAGAACGTAGTAGATTTCGGCTCCGCCATGACAAAAACCGCCCACGGAACCGTTTATACGCTGGCCATCATCGGACAGATCGAGGGGCACACGGCGGCGCCCAACGGTACGAAAACCACCCAGTATGAGCATATGCTGCCTCTGCTGGCGAAGCTGGAGGAGAGCCGGGAGGTAGACGGTATTTTATTTCTGCTGAACACCGTGGGCGGTGATGTGGAGGCGGGACTGGCCATCGCAGAGCTGATCGCCGGACTGACCAAGCCCACGGCGGCCATCGTTTTAGGGGGCAGCCATTCCATTGGCGTCCCATTGGCGGTGGCGGCCCAGCGGAGCTTTGCGGTGCCCTCCGCCGCCATGACCATCCATCCCGTGCGGATGAGCGGAACGGTCATCGCTGCGCCCCAGACCTACAACTATTTTCAGCGGCTTCAGGAGCGGATCGTGGCCTTTGTGGCGGGACACAGCCGGATCTCGGCGGAGAAGTTTCAGGCCCTCATGCTGGCAAAGGATGACATGGCGGCGGATGTGGGCAGCGTGATCTACGGTGAGGAGGCGGTGCATCTGGGGATCATCGACCAGCTGGGCGGATTGCGGGAAGGATTGGACTGGCTCTATCGGAAAATGAACGAAACGAGGGGGTGACACCCCTCGTTTTCCTATTGAAATAAGTGCGCTTTTCTGGTATAGTATCTTAATTAAAGTATGTTTAAAGTATATGGGTGTGATCGAGGTGAGACATAGATGTACTTAAAAGCACTGGAGGTGCAGGGCTTCAAATCCTTCCCTGATAAGACGGTCCTGAACTTCGGTGAGGATATTACAGCCATCGTGGGGCCTAACGGCTCCGGCAAGTCCAACATTTCTGACGCCATCCGCTGGGTCATGGGCGAGCAGTCCAGCAAGGCCCTCCGGGGCGGCAAAATGGAGGACGTGATCTTCGGCGGCACGGAAAAACGCGCTCCGGTGGGCTTTGCTCAGGTGACGCTGGTGCTGGACAACACCGGTCATCTGTTCCCATCTATGGACGAGTCTGAGGTGGCCGTCACCCGGCGGTATTACCGCAGCGGAGAGAGCGAGTATTACATCAACCGCCAGTCCGTCCGACTGAAGGACATGACGGAGCTGTTTATGGACACCGGCATGGGCCGGGAGGGCTATTCCATCGTAGGCCAGGGCCGGGTGGATGAGATCCTCTCCACCAAGAGCACGGACCGCCGGGAGATCTTCGAGGAGGCGGCAGGTATTTCCAAGTACCGTCACCGGAAGGAAGAAGCGGAGCGGAAGCTGGAACGCACAGAGGAAAATCTGGTGCGGATCAACGATAAGATCGCGGAGCTGGAGCTTCAGGTAGAGCCGCTGCGGATGCAGGCGGAGACAGCGAAAAAATATCTGGTCCTCCGGGACGAGATGCGCCTGTTGGAGATCTCCCTGTGGCTGGAAAATCTGGAAGCGCTGAAGGCCAACGCCCGGAAGCTGGAGATCGACCTGCGGAACGCGGAACAGGAACGGGACGAGGCCCGGTCCCGCATGGACGCACTGTTCGCGGAAAACGAGCAGTTTGGCCAGCGGATGCAGGAAAAGGACATGGAGGCGGAGGGTCTGCGGACTGAAGCCGCCCAACTGGACGCCCGGACAGCGGAGCAGGATTCCGCCGTGGCGGTGCTGGAAAGCACCATCAGCCATCTGACGGAGAACATTGAACGAGCAAAAAGCGAACTGGAGGAATCAGAGAGCCGCACCGGGGGCTATGAGGTCCAGGCAGCGGAACAGGACGCCCAAGCGACAGAGTTGGAGCAGCAGGCCGCCGCGCTGAATGCGGAACTGGACAAGCTGCTGGCTCAGGCTCAGGCGGCATCGGAGCAGGCGGGAGGCGCCGCCGCGGAGGCAGAGGCTTTCCGAGGTAAAGAGGCCATCGCCATTGCCGCAGCCGCAGACGCCCGTGCGGAGGCCGCTGCCATCCGTGCGGAGACAGAGCAGATCAGATCCCGCCGCACGGCGGCACTGGCGGATAAGGAGACCGCGGAGCGTCAGTTAGAGGAACAGGGGCGGGAGGCAAAGGCAAACCGCCGGGCCTTGGAGGACGCACAGGAGGACGCGGAGGCCGCCGCCAACATTATCAGCGGACACACCCTGCGGATGGAGGAGCGGAAGAAGAAGGCCGACGCTGCTGCCGAAGCCAGAGTGAAGCTCACCATGGATGTGGGCGCGCTGGATAACCGCATCCGTCTGCTGACGGAAATGGAAAAGGACTACGAGGGCTTCAACAAGGCTGTCAAGCTGGTCTGTCAGGCCCAGAACAACCTCCGGGGCATCCACGGCCCGGTGGCGGGTCTGATGAAGACCGACGGCAAGTATTCCCTTGCCATAGAGATCGCTTTGGGAGCCGGTTTGCAGAATATCGTAGTTGACCGGGAGGAGGACGCCAAGAGCGCCATCGCCTTCCTGAAGCAGCGGGAGGGCGGCCGCGCAACCTTCCTGCCCCTCACCGCCATCCGGGGAGAAGAACTCCGGGAGCGGGGCGTGGAGAACGAGTTCGGTTTTGTGGGCGTAGCGTCCCGGTTGGTGCGCTTTGACCCTAAATATACGCAAATTTTTAACAGCCTTCTGGGAAAAACGGTGATCGCGGAGGATCTGGATTGCGGAATTGCCATGGCCCGGAAGTACCGCAACGCCTTTCGCATCGTGACGCTGGACGGACAGGTCATCAACCGGGGCGGCTCCATGACCGGCGGTTCCACCAGCCGCAGCGCCGGTGTGCTGAGCCGGGCGGCGGAGCTGGAACGGCTGAATGGTCGGGCATCGGAGATGCACCGGAAGCTGGAGGAGGCCAGGGCGGCAGAGGAAGCCTCCCGCCGGGAGCTGGACGCGGCTCAGTACGAGCTGACCACCGCCGAGACCCAGCGCCGCGCCGCCGAGGACGAGGTCCTGCGGCTGCAGGGCGTGAAGAATCAGTTTGATATGCTGCTTTCCAATTTGCGGGAAAGCGTGGAAAATCTCGCCGGTGAGATCGAGACCATCGACGGCCGTATTCAGGAAAACGAGACCCGAAACGCGGCGGCAGAGCAGACCGTGGCGGAACGGGAAGGTGAGGCGGCAAGCTGCCGCGTGCAGGCGGAGGCCATCCTCTCCGGGCAGAGCGAGCTGCTGGCCCAGTCCGGGCAACTGTCTGAGGCTATCGCCGCCCACAAGGCGGAGCTGGCCGCCATCGACGCAAACCGGGAGGGCGCACTGCGCCGCGCCGCCGATCTGCGAACGCTGGCAGCGGAGTTGTCCGGTGACCGAAGCCAGAAGGAAGCGGCCTTGGCCCAGTATCAGCGGCAGATCGAGGCGGCTCAGACCGAGATCGGCCAGCGGAGAGCGGAGCAGGCACAGCTGAAGGCACAGAGCGCCGTGATCTCGGAGCGGCTGGCGGGGATCAGTCAGGAAAAGATCGCACTGGAGGCGGAACGCACCGCCAAGAGCCGCGCCGGTCAGGAGATGAACGAAACGCTCCTGAATCTGGAACGGGCCGCCAGCAGACTGGAAACGAAGCTAACCACCTCCGCCATGGAGGAAAAGCAGATCTTGGACAAGCTGTGGGAGACCTACGAGCTGAACCATTCTGACGCCCAGGCCCAGCGGATCGAGCTGGAAAGCGTGCCCAAGGCGTCCCGCCGGGTAGCGGAGCTGAAGCGGGAGATCAACAGTCTCGGCACCATCAATGTAGGCGCCATCGACGAGTTTGAGCGGGTCAACGGACGGTATACGTATCTGACAGATCAGCGGAACGACGTGGAAAAGGCCAAGGGCGAGCTGACCGGCATCATCGGGGAGATCACCTCCCAGATGACCGACATTTTCGGCCAGCAGTTCAAGCTGCTCAGTGAAAGCTTTGAGCAGACCTTTGTGGAACTGTTCGGCGGCGGTCAGGCCAAGCTGGAGCTGGAGGACCCGGAGCACATTCTGGATTGCGGCATCGAGATCAAGGCCCAGCCCCCCGGTAAGGCCCTGAAAACCATTTCGCTGCTCTCCGGCGGTGAGAAGGCGTTCGTGGCCATCGCGTTGTATTTCGCCATTTTAAAGGTGCATCCCACCCCGTTCTGCATTATGGACGAGATCGAGGCGGCGCTGGACGAGGCCAACGTGGTCCGCACGGCCCGCTATATGCGGACGCTGGCGGATAAGACCCAGTTCATCGTTATCACCCACCGCCGGGGCACCATGGAGGCCGCCGACGTGCTGTATGGCATCACCATGCAGGAGCAGGGGGTCAGTAAGATCTTGACCATCAATCTGAACGATATGGCGAAGGAATTGGAGATTCAATAGTTTCTCTGCTCCCGCAGAGACTGTGGTCCACAGAGGATGCACCCCCCATTTTCTTTTTGAGACATCAAAAAGAAAATGCGCCGTGCACGGTGGAAAAGAAAAAATGTCAGGGATGAGTTGACCGTCGAAGCGGCCAACTCACCCATACGAAGGAGCAGTCGGTACGGACTGCCGCCAAAATCCGGAAACCTTCTGCCGGCTGCGCTGAAAGTCCGCAAAGAGCCGAGTGCTTCCCCACATTTGGAAGCAGGGTATTTACCGGGCTGCAAACCTGAAAGGCTTTCTGCAACAGTCCCGTGCGTTCCGCTTCGCTACGCACTACCTGGTGCTACATGCGAGCGGCAGCGGAAAGAGGGGCAGAGAGTGTCCTGTTTGGAACACCGGTATGCGGCGGACTTTCTGGTGCGGGGACGTACTGATTTGAGATTTGAGTATAGCGCAGCCGGTAGGAGATTTCCAAATTTGGTCGGCAGTGCGTGACGGGCAGCCCCCGTTTCGGGTGATTTGACACAGAGGTGTCAAATCATCCCTCAGCGTCTTTTCTTTTGACCATGAATGGCCGTTTTCTTTTCCGCAAGAGGAAAAGAAAATGGGGATTCAATCTTGCATGGTATCACCATGCCTTCCAGAGCCGCAAAGCGGCACCTTGCTGCATCCCTGCGGCGGTTCGCCACATCCCTCCGTAGGAGCAGGAAATGAAGGTTCAAAAAATGCGGGAAACCGCATGAAAAAAGGAGTTTACAATGGGCTTTTTTGACAAGCTGAAAAAAATCACCAGCAATCTGTTCTCTGGGTTTACGGAGGCGGACGAGGATTTTTTTGAAGAATTGGAGGAAACCCTCATCATGGCAGATCTTGGCGTGGACGCTGCCACGGACGCCGTGGAGAAGCTGCGCACCAAGGTTCGTAAAGAGCATCTGCAAAGCCAGGAGGCCGTCCGGGAGGGCCTGCGGGAGATCCTGATGGCAGAGATGGAGGTGGGAGACACCGCAATGAAGCTGGACACGAAGCCCAGCGTCTGCATCTTCATCGGCGTCAACGGTGTGGGCAAGACCACCTCCATCGGCAAGATCGCCGCCAGCCTGAAAAAGCAGGGCAAGCGGGTGCTGCTGTGCGCCGCCGATACCTTCCGCGCCGCCGCCGCCGACCAGCTGGAGATCTGGGCAGAGCGGGCCGGATGCGAGATCGTCCGGCAGTACGAGGGCGCGGACCCCGGCGCCGTGTTGTTCGATGCCCTCCAGGCTGCTAAGGCCCGGAACGTGGATGTGGTGCTGTGCGACACCGCCGGACGGCTCCACAACAAGGCAAATCTGATGGCGGAGCTGGCAAAGCTGTCCAAGATCATCGACCGGGAGTGTCCTGGCTGTGACCGGGAGACATTGCTGGTGCTGGACGCCACTACCGGCCAGAACGGCCTGATCCAGGCCCGGACCTTCAAGGAGACGGCGGGACTGACGGGCATCGTCCTGACCAAGCTGGACGGCACCGCCAAGGGCGGCATCGTCATCGCCATCGCCCGGGAATTGGGCGTACCTGTGAAGTTTGCGGGAGTCGGCGAAGGGATCGACGATCTGAAGCCTTTCGATGCACGCTCCTATGTGGAGGCAATTATCTGACAGCGTGAAGGGGTTTTGATCTACTTCACGGGAATTTTGAAATGAGGAATGACTATGACCAGACAGGATGGACGGGCGTATGACGAACTGCGCCCCATTAAAATCACCACGGATTTCGTGAAGTTCCCGGAGGGGAGCTGCCTTATTGAGTGCGGCGACACCAAGGTGCTCTGCTGCGCCAGCATCGAGGACAAGACCCCGCCCCATGTGGCGGAGGGTGAGGGCTGGGTCACGGCGGAGTATTCCATGCTGCCCCGGGCCAACCGGGAGCGCAGCAAGCGGGACATCGCCAAGCTGAAACTCAGCCCCCGCAGCGCCGAGATCCAGCGGCTGGGGGGCCGCAGCCTGCGGGCCGCCGTGGATATGAAAGCACTGGGCGAGCGGACCATCAACATCGACTGTGACGTGCTTCAGGGCGACGGCGGCACCCGCACCGCCTCCGTCACCGGCGGCTTTGTGGCGCTGGCGTTGGCCTGCCGAAAGCTGGTGGAGGAGGGGTATTTAGGTGCTATGCCCATCCGCCACTTCGTCACCGGCGTATCCGCCGGCATCGTGGACGAGCAGGCATTGCTGGACCTCCAATACAGCGAGGACAGCCGGGCCCAGGTGGACCTGAACTGCGTGATGAACGAGCTGGGCGAGATCATCGAATTGCAGGGCACCGGCGAGGGCCGTGCCTTCACCCTGACGGAACAGCAGAAACTGGTGCGGCTGTGCGCCAAGGGCAACCGGGAGCTGCTGAAGATCCAGAAGGAAGCACTGGGAGGAACACTGTGATGAAATTTGTATTAGCGACCCATAATCCCAATAAGATCCGGGAAATGGGGGCCATTTTGGGCCAGTTCGGCGTGGAGGTAGTAAGTCCCAAGGAGCTGGGGATCACCGTGGACGTGGAGGAGACCGGGAGCACCTTCGCAGAGAATGCCATGCTGAAGGCCAAGGCCATCTGCGAGCTGGCGAAGCTGCCCGCCATCGCTGACGATTCCGGCCTGTGCGTGGACGCCCTCAACGGCGGCCCCGGCGTGTATTCCGCCCGGTACGGCGGCGAGGGACTGGACGACAAGGGCCGGTATACCCTGCTGCTGCAAAATCTCCGGGGCCAGACCACCCGGGCGGCCCACTTCACCTGCTCTATCGCCTGCGCCTTCCCCAACGGAGACACCATCACCGCCGAGGGGCAGGCCCCCGGCACCATCGCTTTTGCCCCCATGGGGGAGGGCGGTTTCGGCTATGACCCTGTATTTTTCGTGACTGACAAGGCAAAGACCTTTGCACAGCTGACCCAAGAGGAAAAGGCGGAGATCTCCCACCGGGGCAAAGCCCTCCGGGAATTTACCACGAAATTGGAAACTTATTTGAAGAAATAACCGTCTAATAGAAAAGCCGGGAGACCGGCGGCTTCTGGAAGGATGGACTGAACTATCAGAAACGAACGATCGAAAGGAATTATATGGAACTGACAAGCAAACAGAGAGCCCAGCTGCGAGGGCTGGCCAACACCATCGACACCATCATCCACATCGGCAAGGATGGCATCGGGGAGAACCTCGTCAAGCAGACCGACGATGCGCTGGAGGCCCGGGAACTCATCAAGGGCCGGGTTTTGGAGAACAATATCGAGTATGACGCCCGTCTCGCGGCGCAGGAGCTGGCAAAGGCCACCCGCAGCGAGGTGGTGCAGGTGATCGGCACCAAGTTCGTGCTGTACCGGGAGAGCCACAGCAAGCCCAGAGAGAAGCGTATCCAGCTGGTGAAGCCGTCAAAAAAGCGGCAGGCGTAAGCGGGATCGCGTTGAAACAGGAGATGGAATTTTCTTGAAAATCGGTATTTACGGAGGAACCTTCAACCCGCCCCATCTGGGGCATCTGACGGCGGCGGCGGCCGTGATCGCCACGCTGAAACTGGACAAGCTGCTGCTGATCCCCGCCAGCATCCCGCCCCACAAGGACCTGCCCGCAGGCAGCGCCACGGCGGAGCAGCGGCTGGAAATGACCCGCATGGCGGGGGAGCAGCTGGGCCTTGGGAGCAAGGTGGAAACGCTGGATATGGAGGTGCGCCGGGCGGGAAAGAGCTTTACCTCCGACACGCTGGCGGAGCTGAAAGCGCAATTCCCGGAGGATGAATTGTGGCTGCTGATGGGGACGGATATGTTCCTCAGCTTTGAAACGTGGCATGAGCCGGAGAAGATCGCGTCCCTTGCAGGGATCGCCGCTTTCGGCCGGACAAAGGCGGACATGGAACCGCAGTTTTCCGCCCAGCGGGACAAGCTGTACCGTCTCTACCCGGACGCCCGGATCTTTACCCTGACGGTCCCCGGCGTCATCGACATTTCCTCCACGGAGCTGCGGGAGCGGCTGGCATCCGGGACGGGGGAGAACCTGCTGCCGCCGGCGGTGTACGGCTATATCCTGCGAAACCATTTGTACGGAACGGATGTAAACCTAAAAAACTTGACACTTTCTCAGCTGCGTCCGGTGGCGCTCAGCTATCTGAAGCACAAGCGCATCCCCCATGTGCTGGGGACGGAACAGGAGGCCATCCGGTTAGCGACCCGCTACGGCGCGGATGTGGAGAAGGCCCGTGTAGCGGCGCTGCTCCATGACTGCACGAAGAAGCTGGATATGCCGGAGCAGCTGGCCCTGTGCCGTCAATACGGCATCAAGTTGGACGAGCTGGAGCAGAAGGCGCTGAAGCTGCTTCACGCCAAGACCGGCGCGGCCATCGCCCGGGAGGTGTTCGGCGTGGACGATGAGATCTACCGGGCGATCTGGTGGCACACCACCGGCCACGCGGACATGACGCTGCTGGAAAAGATCATCTATCTGGCGGATTATATTGAGCCCTCCCGGGATTTTCCCGGTGTAAACGATTTACGGGCATGTGTGTATGAGAATCTGGATCGAGGGATGTTGATGGGACTGGAAATGACCATCGACGAGATGACGGAAATGGGAAATCCCGTCCACCACGCTACAATGGAGGCGCGCGACTGGCTGAAAGGAAAGAGATAAACCTATGGCAGAAAATGTTGGAAAGCGTTTAGAACAGAAGGAATCCAAACAGAAGAAAGCAAAGAAGCCCAGCCGACTGACAAAGGGGCAGAAGTGGCTGCTGGCGGTGGCCATCGTATTGGCGGTGGTGCTGGTAGCCGTGGTGGCACTGGACGGCTTGTTCGTCAAGCCGGAACTGCCCGGAAAGGGAAACGGCTCCAACGCAGACGGCACCCAGGCGGGGGACGGCATCGACTACGGCGACGGCGTACAGCCCCGCGTCAGCGGCGAACGGAAGAGCAAGGATTACTACACCGTGCTGATCCTGGGCCGGGACACCGGGGGCGGCGGCAACACGGACACCATGCTGCTGGCGAGCTACGATGTGACCAACCAGAAGGCCAACGTCATGTCCATTCCCCGGGACACCATGGTAAATGTCAACTGGGACGTGAAGAAGATCAACTCCGTTTACAACATGAACGGCGGCGGGGAGAAGGGCATCAAGGCTCTTTATAAAGAAATCTCCCAGCTGGTTGGCTTTGAGCCGGATTATCAGGTGATCTTGGAATGGGAGGCCGTGGGCAAGATCGTGGACGCCATCGGCGGCGTGGATTTCGATGTGCCCTATCCCATGGACTACCACGACCCGGCTCAGAATCTGGTCATTGAGCAGGCGCCGGGCCTGCGGCACCTGAGCGGCGACGACGCCATGCAGGTCATCCGCTGGCGGAAGAACGATAAGGACAGTCCCTACGGCTATAACAAGGGCGGCGTCGGAGACGCGGGCCGTATGGAATTGCAGCAGAACTTCCTGAAGGCGGTCATCAAGGAGATGATGCAGCCGAAAAACGTGCTGAATATCGGCAAGATCGCCAAGGTGTTCGAGGAATCCGTGGAGACGGACTTGAGCTTCCAGAATATCCTCTGGTTCGGCAAGCGGGCCTTCTCCGGCGGTCTGAGCATGGACGATGTGAACTTCATGACTATGCCGTACAAGGGCGCTGCGGCATACAGCCGGGTATACAGCAAGCAGCTTGGCAAGGACTTCTATCTGGAATATGTGGTGCCCATTCCCGGCAAGCTGCTGGACATTGTGAATAACCAGCTCAGCCCCTTCAAGGAGGTTTTCACCCTGTCGGATCTGGACATCATGTCCGTCAATGCCGACGGCAGCATCAGCTCCACCACTGGCCATGTGGAGGACAGCAAGGCCGCCGTGCCGCCGACTCTGATGGGCAGCGGCAAGAAGGATGAGCCGGAAAAGGACTATATCACCGACGAAAACGGCAACCTGATCGACCCGGACACCGGGGAGATCGTGTCACCGCCGGAGGAGACAGAGCCGGGAACGGAGACGCCGTCTGAAACACCGTCTGAACCCACGCCGGAGACCCCGGCCACACCGGAAACACCGGGGACGGGGACGGAGACCACAGACCCCTCCGGCTCCACCGGGGGAGAGACGGGCACTGGCAGTCCGGAGACACCGGACCAGCCGGAAGATCCCGGCATCATCGTGGTGCCGCCGGAGGAACCTGCAACGCCCGATGCGAATCAGGGATTGGACCCTGTGACCGGAGAACCGCTGCCGATGGGCGGCTAAGACATTCAGAAAGGATTTTAAAAGTATGATGACACCGAAGGAACTGGCCATTCTGGCCGCCAAGGCCCTGGATGAGAAGAAGGGCAAGGAGATCTCCGCCATTGAGATCACCGACATTACGACCCTGGCGGATTATTTTGTCATTGCCACCGGCAGCTCCAACACCCAGATCAACGCCCTGTGCGGCTCTGTGGAGAAGCTGCTGGAGGAGCAGGCGGGGGAGAAGCCCCTGCGCCGGGAGGGCTACCGGGACGGTACCTGGGTGCTGTTGGATTACGGCTGCATCTGCGTCCATGTGTTCAGCGCCGAGGCCCGGAGCTTCTATGATCTGGAGCGCCTGTGGGCCGACGGCAAGCCCTTGGACCTCACCGGCGTTCTGACGCAGGACTGAGCCTGTTCAGACGCAAAAGCAGGCCGCGCAACGGAAAGTTGCGCCATATTTGGTGGCCGCAACCGCCTTTGTCTGGTAGCATGACGGCATCAGATCCATGGTGCTGAAAGCGGTACCGGAGAGCAAAGGAGGATATCAATATGTCAATATCACTTATTTTACTGTTGGTGGTCACACTGGTGCGGCTGGCGATCTTCGCGTTTGTGATCTACGCCGCCGTGCAGGGGGTCAAGGCTCTGCGGAAGTACAACCGCTCCGGGGAGGTCCGAAAGGAGAAGG
>ENA-ORRW01001932-ORRW01001932.1-human-gut-metagenome-genome-assembly--contig:-NODE-1932-length-18364-cov-6.111257_pt1 | contig 18364 bp, 13 predicted proteins | sample MGYA00242183_ERZ509150 | MGnify/ENA primary metagenome ERZ509150 (study PRJEB26280, sample SAMEA2338639) | human gut metagenome | biome: human gut; feature: human-associated habitat; material: faeces... | reverse complement strand
AAATACAGGATATTTATGATGATTCCAAGCAGAACTACGGTGCTCCGAAAATCACGGTAGAACTTCGAAAAACTGGTGAAGTCATTTCGGAAAGAACCGTTGGTACATATATGCGCCAAATGGGAATCCGTGCTCAGTGGAGCAAACCATGGACGATCACCACAAAAGATTCCGATTTCAGCACTGAATTACAAAATATCCTTGATGAGCAATTTAATCCTGATCGTCCGAATGCAGTCTGGTGTTCGGATATTACCTACATCTGGACAATAGATGGATTTGTCTATCTGACCAGTGTTATGGATTTATTTTCCAGAAAAATCATAGCCTGGACGCTTTCAGAAACACTGGAAGTATCTTGCGTGATTGATACTATAAACAAAGCCAAAGCTCGCCGAAATATCGATCAACCATTAATTATCCATTCGGATCGTGGCAGCCAATATGTTGCAAAGGAATATAAAAAAGCAACCGAAAATATGCAGCGTAGCTACTCGAAGAAAGCTTTTCCGTGGGATAATGCATGCATTGAATCCTTTCATTCTGTTATCAAACGTGAATGGCTCAATCGCTTTAAAATTCGCGACTATAAGCAGGCATACCAGTTGATTTTTGAATATCTGGAAGCTTTCTACAATACGAAACGAATTCATAGCCATTGCAACTATATGTCGCCAAACGAATTCGAACGAGTGTATGAAAGAACGCACACTGAGGCTGAGCTTCTGGCAGGTTAAAATGGGGAGAAATTTCTCATTTTAACTTGTACTGAATCTTGACATAGGACCACAATCCGCACACCCTTTGTTATAAAGTGAACACCCTCAAATGAACCCCTAAAATTGTGGTAGTAAAACACCGTGATTTCTACTACGATTTTACTACTACACACGGCTGTGAAATGCTAATTCTTGCAAAGATATGCCGATTGTGTAGTTTACACTTAAAAATAATGAATGCCCGGAAAAGCCGATAAAATCTTGCAAAACTCGGCATTTTAGGATAGGAGAATTTTATGATACGAGTACTTTTCATCTGTCACGGCACTATTTAATGTACGCTGTGAAAGCCTTGATTTTATTGGATTTCTTGAGGATTAACCAATAATTTACACCTTATTTATACCTTTGGAAGACCGGATCGGAATAATATAATAAAATTTGCTAATCTGTGTTGATTTTTTTAATGATTGAGTATAATAAAATCAAGAACAGAAATGTTCTCGATGTAAGAGCATCGTTAAAAGTTGGGCTGCAGATGGAGCAGGATAAACTTCCATCTCATTAGATGTCTTAAAACATTTTTGTATGTTTATGGAGATGAATATTTCGAAGTCTCTTTTCCGATAGATCACTTTCTTCATTTAACAGGAGTGGAGACAAGACTTTCGGCAAAGGACTTTTATAAGAATGCAAAAAAATCTATTCTTACAAATAATCAGTTTTATTTTGATGCAAGACATGTATATGCAAATGCTAAAAAGAAATTTCCATGCTTGAAAAGATTGCCGGAATTGACGAATGAAATGGTATGTGTTCTTAAGGATATGGAAACCATGACAATTACATATAAACTCAGCGTTACAAATCTGGAATTTACATTAGGTTTGACAGAAAATATAGATAATAACGGAAACAAAATTAATGATTTATTCTTACCAATGTCTTTGCGGGTTAAAGATTCATCTGTTGAAAGAAGTAACGAAGGAGATGTGATAGATTTTATTTGTTTTTCAAAAGATGCGAGTGTAGCAAAGTATGATGCTTTATTGGTTGAAGATAAAGGCAAGACAATTCCAAGCTGCATAAAGCATTTAATTAATGATGGTTTCTGCCATGAAACAAACGAATAATTACATATAGAACAATCAGAGCATCGGGAATGGTGCTTTTTGTTTTATAAGGAAATAGGAGATATTGTATACATTGAGATTGGACAAATTAAAAAGGAAGATCCTTCTGCCATAGCAGATGTCACCTTCCCTTTTATGACTGATTTTTCCATTGTCCGACAACGGATTGTCATCCGAAGTTCGGAAGGAGATAAGTGTATAGTTTATCTATTAATTAATATATGAAAAAATAAGTAGATTATGTAATAAATTTACAAAGGTCACAAAGGTTCAATAGAGAAAATGAGAGTTTTTAGTTTCCTTAATCTGTTGTATAATAATTATATGCAGATTCTCAAGGAATTCTGAAAGGTATGCAAAAGATAAGGAGAATCAAGATATGAGCGAAAAAAGTTATCATAGTGATTGTGCAATATGTAAAAATTATAAGGAATTTGAAATGCCATCAGATATTATGGAAGCGTCAAAAAAAGGGAAGTTAGCACTTTTTTGTGGAGCTGGGATTAGTACAGAAAATAAGAATGTGTTACCAGAATCTTTTTATATGACAATTCAAAATGAATTAGATAATACAGATACTAGTATGTCCTTTAGTGAAACAATGCAGAAATATTGTGATTTGCCAAATGGCAGAAGAAAGCTAATGAAGAAAATAAGAGAGCGGTTTCAATATATACATTCATTTCCTGAGTTGGAAGAGCGGGCAACTATGTTTCACAGAGAATTATCAGAATTACATTTTGTTAAAACAATTGTAACAACAAACTGGGATACATATTTTGAAGATTATTGTGCTGCAGTTCCAATCACCATTCCCGAAGACTTTGTTTATTGGGATGGCAATGAAAGATGTGTGTTAAAAATTCATGGCTCAATTAGTAACTTAGGAACTATAATAGCTACAACAAATGATTATGAAAAATGTAGAGAAAATCTAGAAAAGGGCATTATAGGCGCTACATTAAAAACGATTTTAGCAAATAATACTGTGGTTTTTATAGGATTTTCCTTTGGCGATGAAGATTTTGCAAGCATATTGAACTACTTACAAGGTGAAATGAAGGAGTTTTTGCCACATATCTATATTGTTACATTGGATCAAAATTTATATGAAAAAATTGAATATAAAAATTCAACATGTATTGTAACCGATGGGACATATTTCTTGCATAGTTTAAAAAATAAACTAATAGCGGAAAAACTTATTGTTAATAGCGGGATTATGGGTGACATTGAGTTGCAAAAGTATTTAGTTTGTGGAATACACTCAAAAATAGCAAGCATTGATTTTAAAACTTATCCAGAGGTAATATACTGTTTGGCATATCAAGATGGTATTTGTCATGCATTTGACCGATTTATTCAATTATATAAGACTGGAAATTATAATATACCAGGTGTATTGAATGGTTCATTAAAAGCTTATGATAAAATTACTAAGGATAAGAAAAAACAAGGGAATTACTGGGATGCATCGTATTATGAAGGATATATGAATGGATTAATGTATATTTTGTTGTGTGGGGAAAAACATCCAATGGTTAACAGCTTTCCATTATTTTATTTGCCGAATACTAAAGCAGAAATGAATTCTTTTGAATCATTTGAAGAGGAATTATGTAAGGTATCGAAGTTTAAGGGGAAATATCATAAATATGCGATAAAAGTATTAGAGAATTTACTGGAAGCAGAGGAAATCGTAGTACACCATCCACCGTTTTAATATAAAATTATTATATAAGGTGTGTTGAAATACAATAGTAACTTACATGATTTCTTATAGCTTTTGGGTTTTCTAGCAAAAATTTCGGTATTGTTAAAATAAAAAATTATATGGAGAGAGTATGTTGCTTATATGAAAAAAATAGATGAGAATTTTTGTGGCTATATAAAGGTAGAAGACGATACTTATACATATAATGTATCAGATAATATAGTCACTTTGCTTCCGGCACAAAGTGATCCCCAAAAAAGAGATGATTCTCTTTATCGCATAAAATCACATAAGACAAATACATCAGAATATTTATTCGGCGAAGATAATAATAGCATGATTGCAATATTGCGTAATGGAAAATTTATTACAGATCCTATTGGCACTAATGTGGCTATTAGATTTGCAACGCCTATTATTATAAAGGCATGTGGAAATGCTGAAGGATTTTTTAGTATGTTGACGGAAGACTGGTGTAAATTTCATGCAATTACGTTTTGTGGTGGAAATATAAATGCATTATATACTCCAGACATAGCAATCGATCAACCAGATGTCTCCGAATTATTAAAATATGATGGAGCAAGAACAATAAAAATGCGTCCTTGGAGTGCATATACTCAAAAAACACAATTTCAGATTGAAAATGAAAAAGTAACATTAACTGTTTCAATAGGACAAACCGCAGAAACTAATAATGTAGAAAATAGAGGTGCGTATAATCTTGGAAAAATGTATACTTTTTTTCGCTTTTCATTTGAAAATGCTCAAGGATTTGAAAAGATGGAAAAATATTACATTATAGCAAGAAAAATTGTTGCGATTTTGACTTCTCAAAATAATATTTGCTTTGAAGAGGTATATCTTAGTCAAAGAAATTCTGAACAAAAGTATTTTAAGATAGGAATATGTAAAATTTTTGATTCTTATGAGAATTATTCTATAAGGCAATGGCATAAGGTGATACCAATATTTAGTGTTTTTGATTATATTCCCAATTTAATAGATGGAATTGTAAATGGTAAGGTTAATTCATTGCTGGAACTTCTTCCAGAAGATAATAAGATGGTTAACCGAATATCGATTAAAAATGTTCAAGATTTATGTACGGCGTTAGAAGTTTCTTACCATCTAGATGATAGGAGAAAAAGAGAGAAAGATACACTTATTGAGGAACTAAAAAAGAATATTAAAAATACGATAGCAGAATTTACTAAAGTACATAATGAAATTGATGTAAATAAAGAAACTACAATGAGTAGTGCTTTTCAATATCTAGATTATACATTGAAACAGAAAATACTTACACTATATAATGAAAATAGTGATATAGTGGATGCAATTGTGTCAAAATACTCGTTACCTTCAGTAAATGAGAATAGTATAGCATCTTTTGTAAAATTGCGTAATAATAAGACGCATTCTGGTACAGTTGAATGGGGGAAAAGTGCAAAGATATATGCCCCCTTGTTTGCTATCGTTTATGCTAGTTTTTTTAAATATATTAAATTGCCAGATGAAGTGACTAAATCCACGTTATTACAGATCTTTTAGGTGTGAAACACGAAAAATATTTAGGCGAAGTGCGTTATTATATAATGCTTTATATGTCAAACTTTTAATGATGCACATCCCTATTCGTAGTCTGCCCATCCGAACTGACTACGATTCGACTACTGTATATGGAAGCACTTTGCATTATTTTGCAAAAAGTGTAGTTGGGGAGAAGAAAAAAAGGATGCCCGGAAAATCAATAAACCAACGAAAAACTCGGCAATATAGGGCATATCAGAATAGAGAGAAATTTATGATTAGAGTTTTATTCATCTGCCACTGTAATGTTTAATGGATGTCGCGAAGGTCGTATTTTTATAGAATCCTTTGAGAAGTAACCAATAATTTATAACTTTGGGGGACCGAATCGGAATAATAGTTGCAATAGTGATGTAAAGACACAGGAATTCTGCGCCTTTTTTAATATAGCAACAGGTGACTTGAAAAAATTCGGTTCTTCGCTTATTTATGTTTATATGATAAGATATTTATAACAGATAAAAGTCTAATATGATTGGAGTATAGTATTATGAAGATAGAAAAAGTACATATTAAAGGCTTTCGTAATTTTGAAGATGAAGAAATAGTTTTTCAACCAAAAACTTTGATAATCGGTGCAAATGATGTGGGAAAAACAAACCTGTTATATGCGTTGCGTATTTTATTTGATAAATCAATCAGTGAACATGATTTGGAATTGAATGACAGTGATTATAATGCATACTCTAATGCAGATACAATTGAAATTACGGCAACAATTTGTGATGTGACGGAAGACTGTTTGCTGAGCACTTTTGGTGGAGCTATTAAGGATGGCAGTGTGATAATACGTTATACTAATAGCAAAAATGGACAATATAGTATTTGGATGGGGTATAATGAAGAGGTTCTGGCTGAGTATCCGACGAGACAGTACATAAAGCGATTAAATATGCAATATGTGGATACTAATCGAGATTTGTTTAAATTCTTAAAACAAGAGCGTATGCAAATATTGCAGATTTCAAAAGAATTGCTGAAAGAAGAGCAAAAGGAAGCTGATGAAGAAAAAACTAAGGGTATTCAAAACGCGCTCAACGAAATCAATAATCAGATTAACTCATTAAATTATGTGTTATCTGCGTTAGAGAATGTAAATACAGAACTTGCAGAGTTATCTGCTGATAATGAAGATCAGAAGATTAGGTTTATTGCAGGAGAAAGTGATGCAGGAAAATTGTTGGATAATTTAACATTATCATTTTCTACAGGAAATAATTTATTGTCTATTGGAGGAGATGGACGAAATAATCAAATATTTTTGGCAACCTGGATTGCAAAGCAAAATATACAAAAAAATGTGGATCATGTTACTTTTTATGCAGTAGAGGAACCAGAGGCACATCTACACCCTCATCAGCAACGCAAACTTTCAACATATATTCAAGAAAAGTTTGGTGAGCAAATATTTATCACAACACATTCATCACATATAGCTGCAAAATTTACACCAGCTAATATTTTGCGGTTGTACACATTAAAGAAAAAAACATATGCAGCATCTGGTGGATGTAGCGATATACTTAAAGAGGTTTTTGAGAACTTTGGGTATAGGATGAATGCTCTTTCGGCAGAATGTTTTTTCGCAAGCGGTGTATTTTTAGTTGAAGGTGTATCAGAAGTTCTGTTTTATACAGCACTATCTAATGCAATAAATGTAGATTTAGATAGATTAAACATTACAATATTGTCGGTTGAAGGAGTAGGATTTAAACCTTATATTGCAGTTTGTGATGCTTTGAATATACCTTGGGTAATGAGAACAGATAATGATGTATTTGCAAAACCTAGTAAGAAGCCTGAAAAAAATTATTATGCAGGTGTTTCTCGTATTATGGGGATTTTGTCTCAAATTGAAAATGCAGATAACGAACTAATTCAATATTGGGCGGAACATAACAAAGAAAATGAATGGGCGTATAAAACGAAACCGACAACTCAGGCAATAGGACTTAATAAATATATTAGAGAGAATATTACCAGTTATGGCATATATCTTTCAAATGTGGATTTAGAAACCGATTTAGCCCAAAGTTCACTTTATGCTATTTTGAAAAAATATTATGGAAAGAGAACAGAAAGTTCCCTGGTAAAAGCAATGCAAAAATATAAAGCAAAGAATATGATGAATTTTTTGAGTGAAAAGCATTCTGAACTTGGAATATTGAGCGAAGATGATATTTCTAAGCCATTAATTTCGCTTAAGAATAGTGTGGAAGAAAGGATTCACCCAGAGCATGAATAATGAACCAACGAAAGAACAAAAAGAAATATTAAATCATGATGGAAATATAGTGGTTACAGCAAATCCTGGATCGGGTAAGACATATACGATTGTAGAAAAAATAGGTACCATATTGACAAAACTTCCCAGCTATAAAGGTGTTATTGCTATTTCATTTACAAATAAAGCGAGCGATGAGTTGAAAAAACGATGCAAGAGAAAGGGGATAGATTCCAAACATTCTTTTTTTGGAACAATTGATAAGTTTTATATTTCTGAAATAATTATTCCTTTTGCAAGTCATTTAACGCATGTAATGCCAGAGTATCAAGTAGTTGAGTATTCTGAAAATGAATCTTATTATTCTGAATTGCAAACGATTACGGAAACCGTAACGCAAGTACAAGAAAATTTATTAAAGGAAGCGTTGAGTGAAGGAAAAATATTTTTAAATATATCTGGAGAAATAGCGTGGTATATACTGAACAAGGTTTCAGGAGTTGCAAAGTATCTGCAAGCTCGTTATTCGCATGTGTTTATAGATGAATATCAAGATTGTGGTAAAATACAACATGATATTTTTCTTACATTATGTGAAATGGGTATTATTGGAGTAGCTGTTGGAGATGTAAATCAGGCAATTTATGGTTTTAGTAATCGATTTCCGCGATATTTACTCGAACTGATAGGGAAAGCAGAATTTGAACATTTTGAACTGAGTAAAAACCATAGATGTCATCCAAGTATTTCGGAATATTCTTTATGTTTATTTGGAATTTCTAAAGAAATAGTTGAAGATAAAAGAGTGTTTAGAGTATCTGTAAAGGGAAATGAAATAGATATCGCAAATAAAATAGATTTAGCAATTCCTAAGATAAAGGAAAAGTATAATATTAATAAAAATAACCATATAGCAATATTATGTCGAGGAAGTGGAACGATAAAAGTTTTGGATGAAACAATAAAGACTCCGCATAAAGTTTTTTACGAAACGCCATTGGATAGAGATAATTCAGAATGGGGAAGATTATTTAGAGGTTTACTTGTTGCAAAGTTTGAATCAGATACATTTTCTGTGGATTATGCAGAACAATTATTTTCAGAGGAACTAGATCCTGAAAAATATCATAGAGTACTTACCTGGTGTAATAAGATTTTTAAAAGTTCGACAGAGAATATGATAACTGTAATAAATGAGTTTGAAAAAATAGCAAATTTAGTGTATCCAGGAAAGAAAGACTGCAGAGCATTAGAGCTATTGCAGAATGTTATAAGGGATAAAGAGTTACTTAAAAGTTATATACCTGCACAAGGTGACGAAATTACAATTATGACATTGCATAAATCGAAGGGACTTGAATTTAATATTGTATTTCATATGGATATGTATAAATACATTATTTCCGACGAGTGGGGAGATGAAGAGCAGATAAAGCAGTTGCTTAATTTACATTATGTTGGAGTTACTCGTGCAATAGATGCGTGTTACATAATGATTGGGACAAAACGATATCGAGCGAAGAAAAATGATTTTTATAAAGCGGAACCTTCTTCATTTTTAGATATTAAAGGGTTATCAGAACGTAGAAACGACGTTTGTTGGAAATGACATATACCATCAGATTCTTAAAAGAACGCTTATTTGTGGTACAAAGTATTGACATTGACATACTGCATAAGATAAACTAATAGGTAGTTGGAGGTGTTTAAAAGTGAAAAAATCAGTATCAATAAGCATACGAGTGAGCGAAGAAGAATTAGATAAATTCAAGCAAGCAGCTAGATTAGAGGCATATGCTTCATATAGTGAATTTGTGCGAAGAACGGCGCTTATCGAAGCAGCAAAAATAATAAAAAAAAATAAGAGTGAAGGAATAAGATTCGATGAATATAATTAGTCTGTTTAGTGGATGCGGAGGACTTGATTTAGGTTTTGAAAGAGCTGGATTTAATATACCTGTAGCGAATGAATTTGATAAAACAATATGGGAAACTTATAAGGTTAATCATACTAATACACATTTAATTGAGGGTGATATAAGACAAGTTACGAAGGAGGATATAGCACAATATATAGATGGAGAAGTGGATGGTATTATAGGTGGACCTCCATGCCAGTCATGGTCAGAAGCAGGTTCTCTTAAGGGAATTAAGGATGCAAGAGGACAGTTGTTTTTTGATTATATAAGAATATTAAAAGAGTTTCAGCCAAAGTTTTTTTTGGCAGAAAATGTAAGCGGAATGCTTGCAAATAGACATTCAATTGCTGTTCAGAACATTTTGGAATTATTTGATGAAGCAGGGTATGATGTTTCTTTTACATTAGTTAATGCTAAAGATTATGGTGTTGCAGAAGAGAGAAAAAGAGTATTTTATATAGGATTCAGAAAAGATTTAAATATAGAATTTGGTTTTCCTAAAGGTTCAACAAAGGATGATTCTAAGAAAATTACCTTGCGTGACATAATTTGGGATTTACAAGATACGGCAATTCCTTCCGGGGAAAAGAACCGACACAATCCAGAAGCAATAAATAATAATGAATATTTTACAGGTGCATATTCGCCTATTTTTATGAGCCGTAATCGTGTGAAGAGTTGGGATGAACAGGCATATACAGTTCAAGCATCTGGACGTCAATGTCAATTACATCCACAAGCTCCTAAAATGGTAAAAGTTGGAACTAATGACTGTAGATTTGTGGAAGGCAAAGAGCATCTTTATAGAAGAATGACAATTCGCGAAGTTGCGAGAGTGCAGGGTTTTCCGGATGATTTTAAATTTATATATAACGATACCAATACCGCATATAAGATGATCGGTAATGCGGTTCCTGTGAATTTAGCGTATGAGATTGCGATAGCAATTAAATTGTATCTTGAAGGAAAAGGCTCTTCTGTTGAAATCGACAGAGAGGTTATTGATGCAAAGGAGGTTAATGAGAAGAAAGTGAGCACAAAGAGTAATGATCAAGGTAGAGCATATGAATATGCTTGGATGCAAACTTTATATAAAGCAATAGCTGAGTTAAGAAAAACAAGAATTGTTGAGAATTCCAGTTTGGTAGCAAATGAAAAAGCATGGTCTTTAATGGATGAAGATATGCAGGAAATATTTATGACATCTGCTGGGGCTGCTATTGATATGGTATTAGAACTTGAGCCGAGAATGGCAGAAGTTGATAGTGACGAGCTTACTCTTGAATTTCAAAAAGATGATCAAGGTGTAAAAGGTGATGTTAGAGATATTGTTATAAAGAGAAAAAATATTGAATGGGAAATTGGTTTAAGTATTAAGCACAATCATGATGCAGTTAAGCATAGTAGATTAAGTCATAAGTTAGATTTTGGGAATGAATGGTTTGGAATGCCTTGTTCTGACGAATATTGGGAGGCAGTTGAGCCTGTATTTGATTTGTTGAAACAGGAAAAAAAATATGGTACAAAATGGTCTGAAATTGCAGACAAGAGTCAGAAAGTATACATTCCATTATTACAAGCATTTATTGATGAAATAAATCGAGCAAATGAAAAAGATCAGACGATGCCGAGAAAAATGATTGAGTATTTAATTGGTATTGAAGATTATTATAAAGTCGTGAGCAAAGATAGTAAGAGACTTACGATGATTCATACATTTAATATGCATGATACATTGAATAAGCCAGCGAAGAATAAAGTATCTGCAATCACAGTACCCATTGTAAAGTTACCTACAAGACTTGTGGCACTTGAGTTTAAACCTGGCAGTGATAATACAGTAGAAATGTATCTTGATAATGGTTGGCAACTCAGCTTTAGAATTCACAATGCAAGCACAAAGGTCGAACCAAGCCTTAAGTTTGATGTTCAATTTGTTAGTATGCCGATGGAAGTTCTTAATATCGAATGTAGATGGAATTAAGGTGGTGTCATAAGTGAGAAAAATGCTTTTAAGTTTTAAACCGGAAGTATATGAGAAAATAAAATCAGGAAAGAAAAAATTTGAACATAGAAGAAACTTTCCAGATGAACCAATTATGGCATATATGTATGTGAATGCACCAATTAAGGCAATTAAAGGCATAGTATATCTAGGTAAGCGACATTTGTTATCTGACTGGAGAGAAGAGTTTAAAAATGATAAAGCGGCTGTTGTTCGTATTGAGAAGTATCAAGAATTATATCGATACGCTATGGAAATCAATGAATTTCAAGAAACTACAGAAATTTCACTTGGTGCTTTAAGATGTGATGTTTCGGGATTTGTTGTTCCACAGATGTATATATATTTGGATGGGACAGAGTTGCTAGATTATATTGAGAATAAGATAGAAAAGCTTGATGGATGCACAGTCCATGATTATTCTGTTATAAAATCAAATGAAGTTTGTGTACATTAGAAGATGGAAGGACTGAGGATGGCGGTGTAATTAGGGGTTTGTCAAGTTTTTTGTGTAAGTTTTAAGAAAAAATTTTATGGGGAGGGGAACCTCCGAGACTGTAATTAATTCTGTGTAAACTCTAAAAGAGCTATATACCCTCTTGGATTGATGTTAAAATAAATATCAATTCAGGAGGATTTTTTTATGGCACGAAGAAGAAAAATGGATCCAGAACGCAAAGCGTTCATCAACAGCTTGTTGGAACACTATCAACCAAAGGATGCTCAGGATATCCAGGACATGCTGAAAGACCTGTTAGGCGAAACGCTGCAAGGTATGTTAGAAGCTGAAATGGATGATCACCTTGGATATTCCAAGTATGACTACAAGAACAAAGAGACAGACGATAGCCGTAATGGTTATAGTCCTAAAACTGTCACCTCTTCAATGGGAACGATCGATCTGGATATACCACGAGATCGAAAGGGAGATTTTGAACCGCAGATTGTGAAAAAGAATCAGACAGATATCTCAAACATTGAAGATCAGGTACTTTCTATGTATGCAAAAGGAATGACGACAAGAGATATCTCCGCTCATCTCAAAGATGTTTATGGTGTGGATGCATCCGCAGAAATGATATCACATATGACAGATCGAATCCTTCCTATCGCAAAAGAATGGCAAAACCGGCCGCTGGAAAGAAAATATGCCATTGTTTTTATGGATGCGGTACATTTCCATGTTCGGGAGGACAATCGAACGGTAAAAAAGGCAGTTTACGTTGCTATAGGTGTTAAACTGAACGGAAAACGTGAGGTCCTCGGCATGTGGGTAGGAGGAAATGAAAGTGCAAAATACTGGTTGTCCGTCCTCAACGAGATAAAAAACCGAGGTGTAGAGGATATCATGATCGTATCTGTGGATGGATTGACCGGATTCGGGGATGCGATTCATGCAGTATTCCCGCAGGCAGAGATCCAGAGGTGTATTGTACATCAGATTCGTTATTCAACAAAGTTTATTTCTTACAAAGATCTAAGACCATTTATGGCAGATTTAAAGCTGGTTTACAAAGCAGATACAGAGGATCTTGCACTCACAGCCCTGGATGATCTGGAAGAAAAATGGGGTAAAAAGTACCCTGCTTCCATTGGATCCTGGAGAAATAACTGGACACAATTATCCACATATTTTAAATATCCATCTGAGATACGTAAATTAATATATACTACAAATTCCATCGAAAATTTTAACCGCCAGCTACGCAAGGTTACAAAATCCAAGACTATTTTTCCGACAGATGATGCCCTTTTCAAGATGCTCTATCTGGCAATGATGGATGTCACAAAAAAATGGACCGGAAAGGCTTGGGACTGGGGTCTGACACTGGATCAGTTATGCATCTATTTTGGGGATCGGATCCAGCCGATGGATATCGACTAAGCATAGATCCAATCACATATCAAGGGTAAATAAACACCCGATTTTATCGGGTGCCCTTGACATACAATAGAATCCATGCTACTAAATAGACAACGGGCTGAACAGCAAGAGATGCCATTCAGCCCATCACATTATATTTTAGTATTCTATAAACCTACGATTTTATCATCAATCTGAGAGGTTTACACAGAATAATTTACACTACCCCTTGGGGACTCAAACAAGTTCACTACATTCCTTTAACGGTTATTTTGACGCTCTAACTGTTTCTAAACACACTCCGGATTCACCTTCTCCAAATCCCGCAGCCACACTTCCGAGCAAGCATCACTCGGCATTCTCCAGTCTCCTCTAGGAGATAATGCCACGGTTCCAACCTTCGGGCCATCCGGCAGACAGGAGCGTTTGAACTGCTGGATAAAGAATCTTCTGCAGAATGTGTATAACCATTTGTAGATGGTTGCATCATCATATTCACCCTCAAATGCATAACGTGCGATACGGTAGATCTTACTTGGTTCATAGCTGAATCTCAACAGATAATATAAGAAGAAATCATGTAATTCATAAGGGCCGACCAGATCTTCTGTCTTCTGCGCAATCTCACCGTCTTTTGGCGGAAGGAGTTCCGGGCTGACCGGTGTATCCAGCACATCGTACAGTACTTCTTTCAACTCCTGATCTTCACAGGTATCTGCATAATAATGTACAAGGTGACGTACCAGAGTCTTCGGAACAGATGCATTCACTCCATACATAGACATATGGTCTCCGTTATAAGTTGCCCATCCAAGTGCAAGTTCGGACATATCTCCTGTTCCGATCACGATTCCTCCTGTCTGATTTGCTACATCCATCAATACCTGAGTTCTCTCTCTTGCCTGAGAATTTTCATAGGTTACACTATGATCCTCCGGATCATGCCCGATATCTTTAAAATGCTGTTCGACCGCTGCCCCTACCGGGATTTCCCGCAGTGTTGCTCCGAGCTTTACTGACATCTTGCATGCATTCTGATAAGTTCTGTCCGTAGTTCCAAAACAAGGCATCGTCACAGCTACAATTCCACTACGATCCATTCCTAATGCGTCAAATGCTTTTGCTGACACCAACAGTGCCAGCGTAGAATCCAGACCTCCCGAAATACCAACGACTGCACTTTTGGCATGTGCATGTGCCAGACGTTTTTTCAGCCCCATAGCCTGAATCGTCAGAATTTCTTCACAACGCAAGTTTCTCTCTGCCATCACACTTGGCACAAATGGTCTGGATGCAAATCTTCTTGTAAGCTCTGTTTCCTCTACATGGATCTCAAACGGAATACGGATCAGTGTCCTCTCTTTTTCCGTCTGGAACGTTGTATTCTTGCGGCGCTCACTTAATAAACGTTTTACATCTATCTCTGTATAGATCACTTCATTTGAGAAACGATTGCTGGATGCAAGTGTCGTTCCATTCTCTGCAATAATATTATGTCCTCCAAATACCAGATCTGTCGTAGACTCTCCTTCTCCGGCATTGGCATAAATGTATCCACAGATCAATCTTGCCGACTGCCCTTCGATCAGGCTCTCGCGATAAGCCGCCTTACCGATTGTCTCATCGCTTGCCGAACAGTTAACGATTACTGTAGCACCTTCTCTTGCTGCAAGTGTACTTGGCGGGATCGGAGACCACACATCTTCACAGATCTCTGCCGAAACGACCAGTTCCTCCATCTGTTCTGCCACAAATAGGAGCTGTGGCCCGAATGGAATTTTCTTTCCATCTAATGTAATCCACCTTGCCATATCCGGTCCCGGACGGAATTGACGCATCTCATAAAATTCCCCATAATTCGGAAGAAATGTCTTTGTCGTAAGTCCCAGAATATTTCCACGATTTAACGCAGCCGCAACATTATAAAGTTCTCCGTCTACAGCAAGCGGGACACCTATAAATATGAGTGCATCCTTTTCTTTTGTATAATCTGCAATCTTAAATAAAGCTTCTTTTGCCTCTTTCAGTAATATATCCTGCATAAAAAGATCACTACAGGTATATCCCGTCACACACAACTCCGGAAATACAATGACTTTTGCTCCGTTTGCAACTGTCTCGTCGATCATTTTACAGATATTTTCTGTATTATAAGCAACATCTGCCACTCTGATATCCGGGGTCGCAGCCGCTGCTTTTACAAATCCGTCTTTCATGACTCTTTCTCCTTATCGTTTACAACGTTTTAAGATATCTTTCAGTTCATCTACCGTATATTTGTATGCGGTATTACAGAAATGACATTTTACTTCGATATCCTTCCCTTCATCGATCATATCCTGGATTTCTTTCTTTCCAACACTGATCACGGCTTTTTCTACACGTTCTTTTGAACAGTTACAATAGAATCTTGTCGGCATAGTGTCTGTAATTTCCAGGCCCAGATTTCCCAGCAGAATCTCCAGGATCTGCTCCGGTGTTTCTCCTTTTTTCAGATGATCTGTTACTGATGTTATGTTTTTTAAATTTTCTTCAATCTGACTGATCGTCTCTTCTTTGGCAAATGGCATCATCTGAATGATAAAGCCACCGGCACATTCTACCGTATTATCTTTTTCCATCAGTACACCAAGGCCTACCGAAGATGGTACCTGTTCTGAATTGGCAAAATAATACGTCAGATCTTCTGCTATCTCACTGGATACAAGAATTGTCTGTCCGGAATATGGTTCCTTTAATCCCATGTCTTTTATAACCTGTAAAAGACCGATTCCAACAGCACCTCCCACATCAAGCTTTCCATTCTTTGGCGGCAGCATAACATCCGGATTATTAACATATCCTTTGACATCACCTTTACTGTCTGCGGTAACGGTGATACCACCGAGCGGTCCGTCTCCTCTTACCTGCAGTGTCAGCATATCTGTCTCATTTTTCATCATGCTTCCCATCATCGCTCCTGCTGTCAGTAATCTTCCCAGTGCCGCTGTCGCAACCGGGCTGGTATTATGATGTTCTCTGGCCGTTTCTACCAGTTCTTTTGTTGTCGCAGCAAAGGCTCTTACCTGCCCTTCCGCTGCTGTTGCTCTTACAATATAATCTTTCATGTGTGTATTCCCTTCTTTATTATTTCTGTCTATTTTCCATATTCTCTTGCGATCACTGTAATCCGTTCGCTTGTATACATCGGTGCTTTCTTCGTATACGCATCATATGCTGCAACGAATTTCAGTCCTGCTTTTTCTAACAATCCGCGCATTTCCCGCAATGTATATGCCTTTTGGAAATGGCTCTCCTGATATTTTCTGTACAGAGACGCCTCTTCATCCTCACGTACAAATAAAGTCAGTTCATATTCATTGATCATTGATGTATGATTGTAATAATTTTCCCAGATAAAACTGCATTCATCCCTGTCTTCCGCGATTACCTGATTTCCCAGCACTTCTCTGTACTTATATTCTGTATTAAAATCAAAAATAAAAATACCTTGCGGATCCAGATAATTATTGACCAGACGGAATACTTCCTGCAGTTCATTCTTTTCTGTCACATAATTGACACAATCACAGACACTGACTATTGCTCTCACAGTTCCGTACAGTTCAAACTCCTGCATATTCTGCAACAGATAAAGGATATCTTTTCCACTTTCTACTCTTTTATCCAGCGCAATCTCCAGCATATCTTCGGAATTATCTACTCCGATCATATCATACCCTTTTTCAGCCAGGAGTTCTGTCATACTTCCGGTCCCGCATCCCAGTTCCAGAACCAGTCCGTCTTTTACTCCGTATTCTTTTAATCTGTCTTCCAGATAATCCGCCCATTCTTCATACGGCACATTATCCATAAATGTATCATAAACCTCGGCAAAACTTGTATATGCCTCCATGTATAATCTCCTTTTTCATACGTATTTAACATTTCTATTATATCGGTATTCTATTAAAAAGGCAATACGAAGAAAATATGACCAACAGTCAATTTTGTTTGACTTCTTATTTCTGATTTGCTATACTTATTATGTTGAGATATTTATTTCAGTATCTGTACAAAACTACTCTAAGCAATTTGTACAAAAAGTTATAAAAGGAAGTCTGATTACTCATGGGAAGAGTCGAGGAAAATAAAAAAAAGAAAAAGGAAGCACTCTTTCGCACTGCATATGAATTATTTACCACCAAAGGGATCAATTCAACCGCCATTTCTGACATTGTTGAAAAAGCAGGTGTAGCGAAAGGAACTTTCTATCTGTATTTTAAAGATAAGTATGACATCAAAAATAAGCTGATTGCTCACAAAACCAAAGAATTATTTGATCATGCGGAAATTGCTCTGGAGCACTCCGGCATCACCGGACTTGAAGACCAGCTGATTTTTATCATTGATGACATCATTAATATTTTAGTAAATAATAAGCCTTTGCTGAACTTTATTTCAAAAAATCTTGTAATGGGTGCATTAAAATCTGCTTTCTGGGCCGAAGACGAAGGTGACAAAATCTTCTATGAACGATACCTGGAGCTGGTAGAAGCCGATGAACACGAATATCAAGATATTGACATTATGCTATTCACTATTCTGGAATTGGCTGGTTCCACCGGATACAATTCTATACTGTTTGAAGAACCTGTATCTATCGAAAAGTACAAGCCATTTCTTTATCGAACCGTCCGTCTGATCATTCAAAGTCATAGAAAATAGTGCGCATAGTCTGAGCCGTTTCTTACGAGTGCATGACAATTTATAAAGCAGAATCCGCAGTGTAGTATGTAACATAAATATCTTTTTATGTTTCTGCAAACAAATTTGTGTTACATACTACACTGCGGATTTTATTGTCTGGTAGTTTCTTTATGATTCACACGATTACTTATACTGCGTAAGCAATTCTTTCATAGCCTTATCGGTTCCCTTCACAGATCCCTGAACCATCTCCGGCTTTCCACCACCGCGTCCTTCAAACGCGACGTTTAATGCTTTGCTGATCGGGCGTACATCCTCACTCCTGCTTCCGATTACATATCGATAGCCACCCTGATCCGTTCCACCAAATGCGCCGCACACAGATGCACCTCTTTCCAGCAACAGATTCACTATCTCTCTCAGGTCATCCCCGACAAGCTTCTCATCAAAAACGCCTACCGCACCGTCACCAACCTCTACTTCTGCTGCTTTATACTGAAGCCG
>ENA-ORRW01001931-ORRW01001931.1-human-gut-metagenome-genome-assembly--contig:-NODE-1931-length-18368-cov-3.092339_pt1 | contig 18368 bp, 9 predicted proteins | sample MGYA00242183_ERZ509150 | MGnify/ENA primary metagenome ERZ509150 (study PRJEB26280, sample SAMEA2338639) | human gut metagenome | biome: human gut; feature: human-associated habitat; material: faeces... | reverse complement strand
CGCCGAGGAGCAGGTTGCCGCCGATACTTCGATCATCCTCTTCGATTACAGCATGTCGTGGCTGACCCCGCAGGAGAAGACCCGCCTCGAGCTGGTGGCCGAGAAGATCAAGAACGGCCCGCAGGACATGGTTTACCAGATCGTGGGCCATGCCGACCAGCAGACGGGAACCAAGGCCGGAAACAAGCGCGTCGCCGAGCACCGTGCCAAGCGGGTATTCGACTTCCTCGTATCGAAGGGCGTCAACCCCAAGCAGCTGAATTACGAGGGCAAGGGCAACTCGCCCGATCCGTTCAAGAAGGTTCAGGCCGCCAACCGTGCCGCGATCATCCAGTAATCGGGAGCGAGGCTGCGGGCTTCCCCCGAAGTCGAAAAGAAAAAGGTGCAGGATTGTCCTGCACCTTTTTTTTGTCCTGATTTCCGGGGCTGCTGTTTTCGGGGCTTCGCCTGTCGTGGCCGGGGGGCTTGGCCGGAGATTCACCGGCGTTGGCCGGGGATTTGCCCGCGGCGTCCGGCTCCCTGTTTTCGGCAGCCCTGTATTTGACCGCCCGTCTTGCGGCAGCCCTGTGTTTGCCGGGCGGTGGCGGCGGTGTGTTTTACCGGATGATCACGGCATTGACCAGCCGCACGCCCGAGCGGCGGTTGATCTCCTCCTTGAGCGCCTCGCGCTGGTAGAAAAGCTCCGAGCGGAGCACACTCGACTGGATGCGGGCATAGAGGATGTGGTTTTCGATTTTCACCTCGGTCGTAACCCCCGCGGCGCGGTCGCCCACGATCTCGCGCCAGGTGTCGGGCAGTTTTCCTTCGGCGACTTTCGCCGCAACATAGGGGCGTTTGAAAAACTCCTCCAGCAGGTCGCCCATCAGCATGGTCTTCGTCCGTCTCATGGCCGTCCTCCTTCCGATGCTGCATCCCCGGGGCGTGCCCCGTTGCCGTCGGGTTCTGCTGCCGGTTCTTCGGCAGGCTCCGGTGCCGGGACTGGTTCCGAAGGCCGCCGCGCGGGTTCTCCCGCCGGCAATTCCCCGGTTTGCCCTTCCGTCCGTTCCGCGGCCGCAGACCCGGTTTGTCCCTGTGTCTTATCCTCCTCCGGTTCCGCGGCCTTGTCCGTTGCCGCATTCCCGGGCTGGTTCCCGGCCGATCCTTTGTCCGGGTCAGCCGCGGCAGCCGTTGCCGTTGCATTCCCCTGCGTCACCGCCCCGTTCCCGACCGTGAAAAGCGCATATTCGCCGCCCGCCTTGTCGAGGATCGTACGCAGCCGTGTGGGGTTGCAGTCGGTAATCATGATCTGCCCGAACGAATCTTCGGACACGAGGCGGATCAACTGCTCCACGCGCCCGGCGTCGAGCTTGTCGAAGAGGTCGTCCAGCAGCAGGATCGGTTTTTCGCCCTTTTCCCGGGCGACGATGGTGTATTGCGCCAGTTTGAGGGCTATCAGGAACGATTTCTGCTGCCCCTGCGACCCGTATTTGCGCAGGGGGTAGCCGCCGATTTTCAGCACCAGGTCGTCGCGGTGGATGCCTGCCGTGGTGAATTCGTTGGCGAGGTCTTTTTGCCGTGCCGCGAGGAGCAGTTCGTCGAACGGCCGGTCGTTCAGCTCCGACTTGTAGTGCAGTTCGACCTGCTCGCGGTCGCCCGAGAGGGTGCGGTAATAGTCCGCGACGACGGGTTGCAGCCGCTGTGTGAATTCCCGCCGCAGGGCGTGTATCCGGTTGCCCTGCTCGACGAGTTGCATGTCGTAAATGCGGAGCATCGTTTCGTCGGGCATGTTCTTGAGCAGGCGGTTGCGTTCGGCCAGCACGCCGTTGTAACGCATTACGGCGGCCAGGTAGGGGCGGTCGAGCTGCGAGATGAAGCCGTTGAGGTAGCGGCGGCGTTCGTCCGCGGCGTCGCTGATGAGCGCACTGTCGGCCGGCGACACGATCACGGCCGGAATCAGCCCCACGTGATCCGACAGCCGTTCGTATTCCTTCCCGTTGCGTTTGAGCACCTTGCCGCCCTTGCGCGAGAACGAGCATACGACGCTCTCCGTCTTGCCCGCATCGGTGAGGTACTGTCCTTCGGCGAGGAAGAAATCCGCGCCGTGGCGGACGCTCTGCCCGTCGGTCATCGCCAGCGACGACTTGCACATCGAAAGGTAATAAACCGCGTCGATGATGTTGGTCTTGCCCGCCCCGTTGTCACCCACCAGACAGTTGATGCCGGGGCACAGGGCGAGTTCCTCCTGTGCGATATTCTTGAAGTTGAGCAGCGATATTTTCTTCAGATACATGGTTCAAAGATAGTGCAAGCCGAGCGCAATGCCAAATTTATTTGGGGATTGCCAAGGCGCCGCCCGCATTCTGTGAAGCTCGTGCTGGCCGTGTGCGATGCCTGATTTATCCGGGCAATGCGGTGCCGCATCTGTCCGATGCTGCAAAAAAACGGGATGCGGCATTGTACATTGTGAATAGTTTTGTATCTTTGCTGCCTAACGTACGGAATTATAAACTAAACAAGATAGATTTTTATGGCAAAACAGCATGTCGCCGAGCAGGAAACCCTTGGCGAAGCAATGAACAAAACTGAGTTTTTCTTCGAGAAGAACGGCCGTATGTTGTCGTATGTTTTCCTCGGATTGCTGGTGCTCGCAGCCCTCGTTTTCGGCTACCGCGCACTGATCGTGTCGCCGCGTGCCGAGAAGGCCGCCGAAATGATCGCCGAGGCGCAGTACCGTTTCGAGGATCAGAATGCGGACTATGCGCTGGCACTCGAAGGCGATGCCAACGGCGCCGGATTCCTCGAGGTGATCGAGAAGTACGGCTCGACCCCTTCGGGCAATCTTGCCAAACACTACGCCGGCATCTGTTACCTGAAGGCCGGCGACCTGGAGAATGCCGCCAAATTCCTGGCCAGGTATTCGCCCGTAAAGGGTATCCCGGGCGCATTGATCAACGCCCAGAACTACGGGTTGCAGGGTGACATCGCCGTCGAGCAGAAGGACTATGCCAAGGCTGTGAAATTCTACGACAAAGCCGTAGCGGCTGCCGACAACAACCTCACCGCTCCGATGTACCTCCGCAAAGCCGGCCTGGCCGAGCAGGCCCAGGGCAACGGCGCGAAAGCGGCCGCATACTACGAGCAGATACTGACTTCGTACCCGGCGTCGATGGACGCACGCGACGCGGAGAAACTTCTCGGCAGCATAAAATAACCGGAGACTATGGCGACCAAGAAGCATAACCTTTCCCAATTCGATTCACCCCTGCCTTCGGCCGCCGAGATGCGGTTCGGCATCGTCGTGGCCGAGTGGAACCGCGAGGTCACCGAAGCCCTTCTCGAAGGCGCCGTGCGCACGTTGCGTGCCGCCGGATGCCCCGACCTGAACATCCAGATCAAATATGTCCCCGGGACGTTCGAACTGGCGCTCGGCGCACAGTTTTTCGCCGAATATACCGATGTCGACGCGGTGATCGCGCTCGGGTGTGTCATCCAGGGCGATACGCGCCATTTCGATTTCATTTGCCAGGGCGTGACGCAGGGTATCACCCAGCTGCAGATCCAGTGGAACATGCCGATCGCATTCGGTGTGCTGACCGTCAACGACATGCAGCAGGCGCTCGACCGCGGCGGCCGCCACGGCAACAAGGGCGATGAAGCGGCTGCGACAGCCATCAACATGGTCAAGTTGCAGATCGACATGGAAGCCGCTTCCCCCGACCACGAACCCGACCGGCGGAACATCAACTGACGAACTTTGATACAGACATTTAAGGGAGCCCTCGCACGGCTCCCTTTTTTGCGGCTTTTCCGGTGGTGCGTATCGCTATCGTTTGCGCCCGTGAGCCGTGAACTGCAAATCATGAACTGTGCGCTGTGAATTGTAGGCTGTGCGCCGTGTGCTGAGAGACGGTGAGCCTCGTACCGTGAACCGCGTGTGTCCAGCGCCGTACGCTGTGCGCGTTGAACTCGTGTGCCCGTTTCCGTGCCCGTGCATCCCTTCCTGCTGCCTGACATGCCCCGGGTTGCCGCGCATGGCATGGACGGATGGGGATGCGCTTTGGGCCTGATGGGCCCGGCCTTCGGCAATGGGCGCCCGGGGCCGGAATAAAAGGACAGGGAGGCCAGAAGGCCTCCCTGTACCGTGTGGAGATTGCCCGGTGTTATTCGACAACCTGAATGACCGGACTGTCATTGTACCCGTTATCGGCGGAACTTGCCCAGCGGATCGTACCGCCGTTGGGTTCCGTGCCGCCCGTGGTATTGGCTTCGCAATAGAACCGGATCTTGACGCTGCCGTCGCTAATGCCGCGTGCGAAGGTCATCGTCACGTCGATCTGCATGTTGGCCGTCGGTACCAGATGCGTGTAGGTGATCTGTTCCCCGTTGACGGTTGCGGTCTGCGTGTCGGTCGCCGGTTTCCAGCTCGTACCGTCCATATATTGCAGGCTCCAGTACTTCTGTCCGGTGCCGGAGATACGTGTGAGACCCGTAAAACGAACCTTCGTTCCCGACTTGAAGTTCTTGACCGGAACTTCGAATAACCAGTAGTCGCCCTTCCATGCTCCCGTGACGTAGGGTTGTCCCGTGCCGCCGATCATGCGCGTGCTGTTGGGGTGCAGGCTGCCGTCGGAGTTGAAGGTGTGGAAGTAGGAGATATAACCTACGCCCGACGAGGCCATGAGCTTGTTGTTCTGCTCGAACTGCTCTTTCGGAACCGTGTAGTCCGTGCCCGATGCACCGTTGAAGAACCACTTTACCGGAGCGTCCAGACCTTCCAGCGGCCCGCCTTCCGCCAGGCTTTCCTGTGTCACGAAGATCTCCTTGACGGCTTTGGTGCCGAGCACCTCGTCCGAGATGATCGAGAACGAAGCGGAGCGTTCGTCGAGCGAGAGGTTGCTGGTCGCTTTCACCGTCATGACATACTCCTTGTCCGCTTCGCCGGCCGAGGGCGTGACCTCGATCCATGCGTTCTCGGCAACCGAAATCGTCCAGTCCCAGTTGGATTTCACCTTGAAGGTGAATGCATTGGGCTGGTAGGCCGGAAACGGGGGCAGTGCAAGGTCGTCGCCGATGTCCTCGCTCGTAATCTCGATCTGCGGCGTGATGTCCTGCAGGATGTTCAGGTCGGCTCTGATGTCCTTGTACTGGCCGCTGCCCTTGAAGGCGATGCTGAAATCACGGCTCAGGGATGCCGGCTGCTCGGGATACTCCTCGATGTCGAGCGTGAAAGTCCCGTTGCCCGTCTCGGTGAAGGTTGCCCATTCGGCTTTTTCGGGTTCGTAGAACGGCGTCACGTTCGACGCGACCTTGATGTCGTAATGGGCGGCATAGCGTCCCGCTACGATCTCGTTCGTCTCGATGTTGTTGACGACGAACCTGATGTAAGGTTTGTTGGCGCTCTGGTTGACGACGAGGGTCGTTTCGGTCTGCCTGCCGTCCGCATAGCGGAATACGACCGTCGCCGAACGCGGGGTGTTGGCATCGTTGTCCTCCAGGCAGAAGCGTACCTTGCCGTCGCCCTGGCCTGTCTTGGGGTAGAATTTGATCCAGTCTCCGTCCGTGGAGTTGCATTCGACACTCCAGTTGCAGTTCGAACGGATGTCGTAACGGATCAGTTCGAGCGTGGCGTCGCCGATGATGGCCTCGGCGTCGAAACCCAGGTCGGAGGAGGCGGTCACCAGCTTGCTCGATACGACGGTATTCTCCAGCCGGAAGTAGGGGCTGCCGCCCTCCGTGTCGTCGTCGCTGCACGAGACGAAGGCCGCCGGGATCAGGAGCAGCGCCGACATGGCCAGGCCCCTCATGTTGCGGAATATGTTTTTCGCGTTCATAGTGCGTTCGTTTTTAGATTATAGGTTCTCTTCGGCGATGACATTCTTGCGGAACGAGTGTTCCCACGGCTGCCCGGCATCCTTGGCGACGGCCTGGCCGCTCCACCATATCGGGAAGACCATGGTGTTGTCGTTGATGGTACCGCCCTGTGCCTCGAATGCGGCCGTATAGTTTGCACGGTTGTTGGCGATCGCGATCGACGGATAGGGATAGCGGGCGATGAACTTTCCGCCCGTGGCGTTCAGCTCGATCGTTCCCATGCCGGTCTTGCACTCGGGATACCCCGTGCGGCGCATTTCGTGGTACATCTGGAAGCCGATGACCCAGAACAGCGAGAGCCATTTCTGCTCGGCGAGGCGCTGCTGGGTATTGTTCCATTTTACCTGGTCGCTCGCCAGCAGTGCGGCGATGTTCTTCTGCGTGATGGCTACGGTCTTGAGTTCGATCTTGTTCGACGCGTTGAGTTCGGGGTAGGAAGCGTAAATGCCGTATTCGCCCCATTTCTGGCACGACGCGGTGATCGCCGCTTCGTAATACTCCTTGGCGGAGCCCGATATCCAGCCGTTCATCGCTGCTTCGGCCTTGATGAAGAGCAGCTCGTCGTAGTCGAGCATGTGGTTGGGGCGCGTGTCGCCCACCAGCGTTTCGTAATGCAGGTAGGGTTCGCGTTCGCTGATGGAGGTGATGCCGTTGTAGTTGATCGTACAGCCCGAGACGGCGCCGATCATTTCGCGGATCACGTCGGGCTCGGTCGCACTGGGATACTGGATGTAGCGGGGCTTGATCCAGATGCGCAGGCGCGGGTCGACGAAGCCGTCCGAAGCGTCGTAGAGCAGGTCGAGCAGCTGTGCGGCGATGTGGTGGTCGCTCGACAGGCTCTTGTCGTCGGGGAACGAACTGGAGTTGAAATAGGTCTTGTAATACTCCGCGCTGCCGGAGAACTTCACGGTGGCGTTGTCGTCGTTCGACTCGAAGACGGGGTATTTGCCCGGGTTGGAGATGATCTGGTTGATCTGCTCGCCGACCGTGGGGGTGAAGGCGTTGTTACGGCCGCTCACGCGCATCAGCAGACGCAGGCGCAGCGTGTTGGTGAATTTCTGCCACTTGGCGATGTCGCCGCCGTAGATGCCGTCCTTGGTGGGGTCGTCCAGCCCCAGGCTGGCGTTGTAGAGCGAGTTGGCCAGCTCGAGTTCCTCCAGCATGGCCGTATAGACCTCCTGCTGCGAGTCGATATGCGGGGTGTTGATGCCCTCGCCGCCCTTGAGCGCCTCGCGGTAGGCGATCGAACCGAACATGTCGGTGAGGATCGACATGTTATAGACCTTCAGCGTCAGGCCGATGGCCTGGAAGTTGGGCTGGTTCTGCGCCACGGCCAGGTCGTACATGTGCTTGGCATTGCCGGCCCATTTGTACCCGAGGTTCCAGATGGCCTTGAAATTGCCGTCGGCAAGGTTGTAGCAGTGTTCGCGGCGCGGTGTCGACTTGGCCACGGTGACCTGCGAAATCTCGTTGGCGATGCTCAGCATGTAGGACGAATAGCTGTTCGTGGAGCTGTAAATCAGCGGTTCGAGCAGCGCGATGGGGGCTACGGACCCTTCCGATTGTTTGTTCGGATTGGTGTTGTAATCCTCGAAATCTTTCGTACATGCGCCCGATGCGGCGAGCAGCGCGAGTATCAGGATATATTTTGCGTATTTCATGGCGTTCGCAGTTTTAGAACTGAAGTTTGATGTTGATACCGTAGGTACGCGTCATCGGGAAGGTGACGGTTTCGATACCGGGGTAAATGTTCGTACCGTTGACCAGACCTGCCGCCTCGGGGTCGAACTGCGGCCAGTCGGTGATGCAGAAGAGGTTGGTGGCGAAGAACCCGATCGACGCGCCCTGCAGGAAACGGGTCTTGGCCATCAGGTGCTTCGGCAGCTGGTAGTCGATGCGCAGCTCCTTGAACTTGAGGAAGTCGGTGCTGAACGTGTTTTCACGGCCGTTGTCGCGCACCCATTTGTAGGACTGGTAGTAGGTGTAGATGTTCTCCGTGACGGCGGTGTTCTTCTGGTAGGAAACCGTGCCGTCGCCGTTGTCCACGGCGTTGACGCCCTGCAGAACCAGGCCGTCGTCACGTCCGGCGAGCGAGTTCTTCAGTTTGCCCTGGTACGAGAGTGCGAAGTTGGTCACCGAGTAGGCCACGCCGCCGACCTGCGCCGTGAACTGCGCGCTCAGCGAGAGGTTCTTGTAGCGGAACGTCGTGCCGAAGCCTGCCTTCCAGTCGGGGATTACGCTGCCCAGGTGCTCGAACTTCTTGGAGTCGGTCTCCTTGGTCAGCAGCGGGTAGCCGGTCTTGGCGTTGATGATCTGCATGCCCGAGCAGTCGACCTGGTTACCGTTTTCGTCCGTGTAGGTCGAACCCTCCGGCGCGTACTCGTAGTGGCTGGCCGAATAGAGCTGGTGCATGGACTTGCCCACGTACGAGTAGACGAATATACGGCTGCCGATGGTCGTCGAGGTCGAGGTCTGCAACGGCGTTGCGGGATCCCATCCGTTCTGCAGCTCGTTGAGTTTGTTCTTGTTGAGCGACCAGTTGCCGTTGATCTCCCAGTTGATGTCCTTCGTGCGGACGGGAACCATGCGGAACGTGACCTCGACACCCTTGTTGGTAATCAGGCCGGCGTTCATCTTGCGGGACGTACTGCCGGTTTCGGCGCTCGTTTCGGCGCTGATGATCTGGTTGCGGGTGCTGGTCTTGTAGAGCGCCACGTCGACATTGAGCCGGTTGCCCAGGAACTTGGTTTCCAGGCCGACTTCCCAGCTGCTGGTCTTTTCCGGGAGGATGTACGGGTAGTTGCTGGCCGTAGGCAGCGTGACGCCGCCCGGATAGTCCGTGGTCGAGTAGTCGTCGTAGAGCGAGAAGACCGAAGTGTCGTTACCCACCTGTGCCCACGAACCGCGCAGCTTGATCATGTTGACATGAGGGGAGTTGATCTTGAACGCCTTGTCGAGCAGGATACTGGCCGATACCGACGGGTAGAAATAGCTCCAGTTGGAGGGAGCCAGCGTCGACGACCAGTCGTTGCGGGCCGTGACGTCGAGGAAGTAGGTGTCGTCCCACGACAGGTTGACAAAGCCGTAAAGGCTGTTGGTCTGCCGGTTGCTGCGGTAGGGCGACGTGTCGAGGGCTACCGCGGCGTTGGCGAACGAATACATGCCGGGGCCTTCGCTGCTCAGCTGCGAGGCGGTGATGGTGGTCGAGTAGTATTTGTTGCGCAGGACGCTGCCGCCGAATGCCGCCGTGACGCCGAAGCGATCCCACAGCTTGTTGTACTTGAGCAGGAAATCCGAGTTGTAGTCGTAGCGGCGGATGGTCTTCTCGCGGTACATGCCGTAGCGGTTGTCGAGCGACATGAAGGGTTTCTGCTGCGAACGCCATTCGATATTGGCGTCGAAGCCGCCGCGCAGCGTGAAGGTCAGCTCGGGCAGGATCGTGAAGTCGATGCTCACGTTGCCGAAGAAACGGTCACGATCCAGTTTGTTCAGCTCCTCGTACAGCGTGCGGTAGGGGTTGTGGCCCTCGAGGCTGTTGTAGATAAGCCCCGAAGTGGTGTTGTATTTGTCTTCGCCGCTGCCTGCCAGGTAGTTGGCGTAGGTGTAACGGCCCTGCATGTACTCGTCGCGGTAAGCCGAGATGGGGTTGGTGTTGTAGCCCCAGATCAGGCCGTACATGGGCGAACCCTGGCTGTAACCCGACATGGGCATGTTGTCGCTGTTCTTGCGGATGTAGTTGACCTTTGCCGCCAGTTTGATGGCCTTGCTGATCTTCTGGTTCAGGGCCAGTGCGAAGGTCTGCTGTTCGTAGCCCGAGTTGGGCGTGATCCAGTCGTTACGCAGGTCGGTGAATGAGAAGCGCGTGCTCGTACCCTTGCCCGTCGAACCGTCGATGGTCACCGAGTTGCTCCACGTAACGCCCGTTTCGAAGAGGCCGGTGAACCAGTCGTCGGCGTATACCCACGGCAGGGGGGTGAACTCCCCGGTTTCCCAGTTCTTCGACATGTAGAGATAGCGCAGCTTGCTGGAGTCGAAATGCTCGCCGTACGTGTAGCGCGAGATCTGCTGGCGGACGGGCTGCCCGTCGTAGGTCATCGTGCCGGGAAGGCCCCATGCCGATGCGACGCGGTTGGTGAGCGACGTGGTGACGGCCGAGGGGCCGTATTCCTCCTGGAATTCGGGCCAGAAGCCTGCGGTCTCGAAGGTCACCGAACCGTTGTAGGTAACGCCGATACCACGCTGTTCGCGGCCCGACTTGGTGGTGATGAGCACCACGCCGTTCTGGCCCATCGAACCGTAAAGCGCGGCTGCGGCGGGGCCCTTGAGGACGGAGACGTTCTCGATGTCGTCGGGGTTGAGGTCGGAGATCGGGTTACCGAAGTCCACCGGGGCGTTGCTGTTGGCATAGTTGGCGCCCGAACCGGAGGCTACCGTGCCGTTGCTCATCGGGATACCGTCGATGACGAACAGCGCTTCGTTGGCGCCGTAGTTGAGCGACGTGTCGCCGCGCAGCGTCACACGTACCGTACCGCCGGGGCCGGTGCCCGCCGAGGACATCGACATACCGGCGACCTTGCCGTTGAGCCCCGTCACCCAGTTGCTCGATATGGATTTGGTGAGTTCGTCGCCCGAGACTTTCGAAACGGCATAGCCGACCGATTTCTCCGAGCGGGTCAGGCCGAGTGCCGTGACGACCACTTCGTCGATCTTCTGCGCCGATTCTTTCAGCGTGACGTTGATCGTGGTGCGGCTTCCGACCGTGACCTCCTGCGGGTCATAACCCAACGACTGGAAGACCAGCACGTCGTTGTCGCTGCCGACATGGATAGTATAGGTTCCGTCTGCGTTCGAAATCGTACCCGTCGCACTCCCCTTCAGGATGACGGTGGCCCCGACGAGCGGGCTTTTGCCGTCCGTATCGAACACGATGCCCGTGATGTTGCGGCTCTGGGCCCAGGCGGCCGAAGCGACCAGCAACATTACCGCGGTTGCCAAAGCATTCCGTATGTATGTTTTAAGCTTCATATTGTTGATTTTTTTGATTCGGGTTTCTGTCGAACGGCTGCGGTCGTCCTGCGCAGCCGTCAAGGTCGGTTTAGGGAACAATCTGTATTCTCGGGCTGTCGGCCGTTCCGGCTCCGGCCCAGCGCATCGTCTCGCCGTTGGGCTTGGTGAGTGCGCCCTTGCCGCTGGCCTGCCAGTTGGCCGCGCAGACGAACCGGAATTCGATGTTGCCGCCGGAGATCGCATTGGCATAGGTGACCGTCACGTCGACCGTGATGTTGGTCTTCCCGTCGGCTTTCATGGCGTGGGTGTAGGAGACCTCTTCCCCCGTTTCCGTGGTCGTTTGCAATGCCGCGGCGGGTTTCCAGGTGCCGCCGTCGTTGTACTCCATCCGCCAGAATTTGTGGCCGGTGGCCGAGGTGCGGGTGATCGCCGTGAAGCGGACTTTGGTGCCTGCGTCGAGGTTCGTCACCGGGACGGCGAACGTCCAGTAGTCGCCCGGCCAGCCGCCCGTGATGTACGGATGGCCCGTACTGCCGACGATGCGTTCGCATTTCTTGTCGGGATCGCTCGGTGCCGTGTGTGTATAGGATAGGTACCCCGGCCCCGATTGGGCCAGCACCGTGTTGTACGGGCTGTCGGGCCCGCCCTTGAAGTCCTGGGCGTAGTTGCCCATATCCTCTTCCGAGAACGACCATTGTACGGGAGACGCCAAGTCCCATTTCACCGTTCCGGGCGATACGGGCTGCTGCGAAAGCGCGATCTTCTCGGTAAGGGTTGCATCGCCCTCGGCCGCCGTGATCGTAAACTCGCCGAAGCGGCGGAACGAGAGGTTCTGCTCAAGCGCCTTGACCGTTACCTCCACGTCGGTGTTGGCGGCACCCTGCCCGGGGCTCACCTCGTACCATGCCGCAGCGCCCGATGGGGCGATCGTCCAGGGATAGGGGGCGTTGACCGTGAATTTCACCTCGGCACCCGATTCTGCGGGGTTGTCGCTGAGCTCCAGCGTATTGTCCGTCAGCCCTTCGATGGTGATCTGTGCCCCGGAAGCCTGCGTGACGGCAACCTTCTCGATCTCTGCGCCTTCCGACTTGATGATGATATGGCCCGTGCGGCTTTCGCCTCCGGAGTTCCTGCCTACTTCCACCTTGGTGGTGACGTAGGGCAGCCCCGTGGCCTTGACGGTCGCCACGCCGTTCGAGAGCGATGCGCCGTTGTTCGCGCCCGTTACCGTCGACGGGTCTGCGTCGCCGCAGCGTACGGTGGTGATCGTCAGCCAGTCGCAGTCGGTCTCTGCCGTCCAGGCCTTGTTGACGCGCACCGAGCAGGTCAGCGTGCCGCCTTCGGCGACCACCATGCTGTTGGCATCGAAGAGACTCGGATCGGAAGTGTTGACGATCTCCTTGTCTAACGGGGTGACGAGTGCCTCCGGTGCCGGGGCTTCGGGGTTCTCGTCCTTGGCGCGCGTCACGGTGATGTTGTCCAGGTAGAGGCGGCATTTCACTTCGCGCTCGCTGCCGAAGGTGATGCGGGTTTCGTTCGTAGCGCCGTAGACGATCAGCGAGTAGCGCGTCCACTCCCAGACGTTCTTCACCTCGACCAGCGCGGTGGTTTCCACCAGGTCGCCGATCGTGCCGGGCCCTTTGATCGTGACGTCCATGTGGTCGTCGCCGTTGTCCACCGTGCCGCCTGCCGACGAATAGGCGGCTGCGTCGAACTGCACGAGCAGCGTCGCGGCCTTGCCGGCGTCGATGCCCGTGAGCGCGGGGATCGTGATGGCGCCCATGTTGGCGGTCTTACCCAGCTTGACATGGCCTTCGTAACGGGCATATACCGAGGGCGTGTAGATGTAACCCTTGGCCGCTACGGCCTCTTTCATCCCGTCGGTCGAGAGGGCGAACTCGTTGCCGTTCGTGCCGTCGATCGACACGCTCGGCCAGCCGTACTTGGTGTAGGGGCTCACCCAGTTGTCGGGAATCCACTGGAAGTCGTCGCTGAAGAAGACGTATCCCTCGGTATGCGTGTCCTTGGGCATGTAGGGCGCCTGAACCAGCTCGATGATCTCTTCGGCGGTGTTCTCGCCGAATTCGGCGTCACCGGCCGTGATCGTGATTTTCGACTCGTGGCGTTCGTCGGTGGTGTTGGCCTTGGGCGTGATGGTGACTTGGGCCGCAGAGCCGGCCTTGCCGCTCTTGGGCGCTACCGTCAGCCAGGTCTCGTTCTCCACCGTGAGCGTCCAGTCGTAGGATGTCTCGACGGTGAAGACCACCGGATCCGTATCTTCGGCTTCGAATGCCAGCAGGCGTTCGTCGAGCCCCGTTATCACGATGCCGGCCGCCAGGTAGGCGTCCTGTGAAAGCGGGATGCTCTTCTCCGTCAGGCAGGGATGGAGGTTGTTGCCGCTGTTGGCGCGGATGGTGAATTCGCCGTCGCGCGCCTCGCCCTGGTTCAGGGCCGGGGTGACGGTGACCTGGATATTCTGGCCCGCCTCGCCCTTGTTCGGGGTGACGACGAACCAGCCTGCGGTCTTGGTGATCTCCCAGGGCGCGTCGACGTTCATGGTGAATGTATGCGGGGTCAGTGCCGAATAGAGGAACTTCAGTCCTGCATCGGGCAGGTTTTCGGTGGAGAGTGCCGGGGGAATGGGGTTCCCCGAATCCCCTTCGGTGTCGTCGTCGCTGCACGCCGCGGCTCCCAGGAGCGTGACGCATAATAACGACCACAACCATTTGTTCATTATACGCTTCATTGTCTTAAGGTTTTTTGAGGGTTATTTGGTCACGTCGGTCGTGAGCGCCTTGGGCCGGGTCATCGACTCCGTGCTGACGTTGCCGAAGCGGTCGGTAACCGATATCTCCAGCGTGGAAGACGCCGAGGAGGCCGTAACCTCGAACATATGCATGCAGGAGGTCGAGGGGAAGGTGAGCGTGCCGTTGTTGGCCGCGCCGCGCGGGATGTCGTACGAAATGCTGTGCAGCGGGTCTTTCTTGCTCCAGACCTGTTTCACGTCGAGCGGGGTTCCGTTCTCCGTCACGGTGACCGTCCAGCCCGGCTCGTAGGCCCAGACGTTGATGTAGACGGCATTTTCGCCCACCGTCGAATAATCCTTGTCGCGGTTTCGCATGTCGTTGCCTGCGGCGAAGGCCTTGAGTGCCGTGGCGTCGGTGGCCCAGTACTCCTTGACCTCGTTCATGTCGTAGGTGATGAATTGCTTTTCGATGGGAAGCCCCGTGGCTTTGTACTGCCATTTGAGGTCGGTTCCGTCGACCGTGAAGATCTTGTAACCCGCGGGCGAACCGTCGGTGCAGACGTTGTTGTTGCCGTACTGCTGCGTCCACCACCAGGTGCCGCAGACCGCCGCGATGTTCTGCTCGTAGACGTTCGCATAGGTCGGCGACTGGATATTGCGGTTCACGTGCGTGTGCCCCGTGACGAAAGTCACGTTGCTGAAGCCGGCGAAGCAGCTCAGGATTTTGTCGATGTCGGCCTGGGTCTGGAGCGCTACGCTCACGCCGCCGCTTCCGCTGTACGAGTAAAGCGGGCAGTGGCATCCCACGACGATCGGGGTCGATTTGTCGACATGGGTGAGTTCCTCCTTGAGCCATGCCAGCTGCCGGTCGTCGAAGCGGCGGTTGTAATTGCGCGAACCGACCGTACCCTGCGAGCCGCCCGTGTTGAGGTACTCGGTGTTGTCGAGCATGATGTAGTGTATCCGGCCGATGTTCATGGCGTAGTAAACCGGGCCCATGTGTTGGCGGTAGGGGCCTTCGGCGCCGAAATCGGAGGCTACATAGGGGTCGTTGTCGTGGTTGCCCATCACCGACCACATCTGGAAATTGAAATCCTCGACGGTCTGCTTGCATTCGGGCAGCGCCCACTTGTTGTCGTACCAGTAGCCGTCCCACGAGAAGTCGCCCAGGTTGAGGCAGTATACCTTTCCGGGTGCGGCGGAGTTGTAGGCCGATGTCAGCTCCTTGACGAAGCCGTCGGCGAACTGGACGTAATCTTTCGGGGTGTTGCGGTTGGCCAGGTGCATGTCCGTGGCCACGAGCATGGTGTGGGAGTCGTTGTCGGCCCTGAGCAGCTGGAAGTCGAGTTGTTCGACGGTGTTTGCGTCGAGCGTGCAGGGCTGCCAGAACTGGGGCATCGCCTTGACGGTGGGGACGTCATAGCCCGCAGGCAGGATGACGAAGGCGAGTTCGTTGCGTTTTTCGGAATTGAGCCAATAGAAACCGTTGGCGTCGGTCTTGGTGATCAGGTCGCCGTCCGAGACAAGGACGTCGGCGATGCCTTGTCCTGCCAGGTGGACGATACCCTTGATCGTCGCGCCCTCCTTGTCCGGTACGGTGACGCCGCCCAGGGAGAGGTTGAGTTTGGCGGAGCCCAGTGCCTGCTCTTCTGCGCCGCGCTGCAGGGTGAATTCGCAGTCGCCGTCGGCGGCGTTCTGGGGAATGGTGAAGGTCAGCGAAGAATCGTCAGCACCCTTGACCGGCGCTTCGAACTTCCCCCCCCCTTGCTCCAATAGGAGTTTGTCCGTAGCCATGAAACCGCGGCCGCGGATCACGGCGTCGCCGCCCCAGTTGCCCGAGATGGTCTTGCCCAGGTCGACGTCGATGGCCAGTTGTACGGTCATCTTGCTCGATCCGAGCACCTGGTAGTCCTGTGCCCGGTTGAGCACGACCTTATAGACGGTCTGGTCTGCCGCGCCGTCGGGTATGACAAACGTCAGCAGTTTTTCCGATGCTACCGTGGTCGCTGCCGGGAGATCCTCGCCGGCGCGTAACGCGATGGCGTCGCCTTGGGCGAAGCCGTAGCCGGAAACGGAAACCTCCATCCCGCGGTAGACGGTCATCGAGGTCGGAATAACTACATCGGTGACCAGCCGGCCATCGTTGTAGATCTCCTTGTCGCTGTCGTCACAACCGGCCAGTCCGACCGGCAGGGCGACGAGCAGCAACCCGGCGATTAAAGTAATCAGTTTTTTCATAGGCTATTGATGATTTTGGTGTTGGTGTCCTGTACGTCAGTCTGTGTGCCCGAGTGCGATGCGCTCCGAGTAGCGGCGGCCGAATCGGTCGGTGGCGACCACCTCCACCTCGCGGGCCGATGCCGAGGGGCGTGCCGTGAAATAGAAGTTCGTCGGGCGTGGGCGCTGGACTTTGGAGATTTTCCTCCCGGCGGCCTTCAGCGAGTCGATGTGTGCGGTATAATCTGGGTCGTCGAGCGTCGTACGCTGCATGGCGCCGCGGTAACGGCCGTCCTCATACCATACGACCGTCCAGTACGAATCCCAGTTCCACACCTTTGCCACGATGCTGGCCGGGTGCTTGGCCACCTGGCCGGGGTGCCATACGCGGATCTGCCGTGCCGGGGACTCGCCCAGGCTCCGGTATTCCCACGAGAATTCCCCGCCGCATTCGCGGAACAGCTGGAAGCCCTTGGGCGTACCGTCCCAGTTGATCGGATCCCACCAGAGGTTGCCGCAGACCTGCGCTACGTTGTGCTCCGTGACCCCCTCGCGGATGTCGTAATTCGAGTTGAGGTGCGTATGCCCGGTGATGAAGTGCAGTTCGTGCCCGGCGAAGGCGTCCATCAGCCTCTCGGCCGACTCCATGACGCGGTTCCCGAGCCACGATTTCATGGCCGGGGCATGCATCGCGATGCAGACGCGCGACCCTGCAGGCAGGCGTTCCGCATAGGCGGCGGCCCAGCGCAGTTGCATCGTGTCGATCCGCTCCTCGTATTTCTTCGCGCCGTGGTAAACGATGTCGTCGAGTACGATATAGTGCGTGCGCCCCATGTCGAATGCATAATAGGTGGGGCCGAAATGGCTGCGGTAATTCTCCGTCGCCTCGCGGTCGGTATATTTGTTCAAGTCATGGTCGTGGTTGCCGATCACGCCGTATACGGGTACCTCGAGCTTGGCGAACTCCGCTTTCACGCCTGCGAAGAGTTCCGGGGAGTCCCATACGATGTCCCCGAGCACGATCGCGGCCTGGTTCGAGCCCCGCGTCCTCCCGTTATCGGTTGCCGCCTGCAATGCGGGCATGACCTCGCTCCGCAACCGCCGGAAATGCTCTTCGGTCTTGGGCTGCGGATCGGCGATCGCCAGCAGTTCGTAGCATTCGCCCGAGCCGGGCCACGGTTGCAATTCGAAGTCGTAGCGTTTGGCCGCCGGGTCGTATGTGCGGTAGAATTGCGGGATGCCCCCTTCGAGCGGAGCCAGGTAGCCGGACGGGGTCACCAGGCTGATGAACAGCGCCTGGTCGTCGGCATCGAGCGTGAATATGCCCTGCTCGTCGCTTTGCGCGAACGTATAACCGTCGGTTACGGTCACGCCGCCCATCGGCTTTCCGCCGCATTTGACCGATCCCCGTATCGGGCGGGCGGAGGCTGCGGCACAGAGGCAGCAGGCCAGCAGGAAAAGTAACAGGTTTTTCATGGTCGGGTTTGTGCTGATGGTTTCTTGGTGTTTCTGTCTTTTTATTAATAGGTGGGAGCCTGTGTCGCTCCGGCTGCAAAAATATTTTAATAATTGGCTTCGTGCGTCGTTGTCACCGGAATGTAATCCTTTTTTCATACCCTGGCAGTCGGCTGCCGCTGCGAAAGTTTGTCTCTGAGGACGGATGCAGGCCGCGGGTGCTGCCCGCGGTTTGCCTTTTACGGCCCGGGAATGAGTCTCGTGCCGTTTTAGGGGGTTTCTTGTTTTGTCAGTTTTGTCCGTGCTTTAATTGTGATGTGTAATATTTTTAATTTCATTATGAAACAAAAATAAATCTTTAATTTTATTTTCCAAAATAAAACACAAAAAAATTGGACGAAATATCTGCTTTTTTGTGAAAGAATGGTTTTGAATCGAAATGCATGGCCTCCCTCCGGCCCCGGCCGCGGAAATAAAAAATCCCCGGACTTGGGAAAGTCCGGGGCCGGGGAAACGCTTGTCGCCTCTTGTCAGAATACCCCGAGGTTGTCGAGGAAGATCAGCAGCAGCACGGCCGGGCAGACGTAGCGGAGCAGGAAGCTGAACAGGCCGTAGATGCGGAATTTCAGCTCTCCGTCGTTGGTGATCTGTGCCTTGAGGATGTGGTGGTCGAGCTTCCAGCCCACGAAGATGCAGGTGAAAAGCCCGCCTGCCGGCAGCAGGATGTTGGCCGTCAGGAAGTCGAGCGAATCGAAAAGCGAGAGCCCGGCGATCTTCCAACTGCCCAACGCACCCAGCGACAGCGATGCCAGCGACGCCAGGGCGGCCGTGGCGGCGGTCGTCAGCCATGCCGCAGCCTTACGGCTCAGGTGCCACTCCTCGTGCAGGTAGACCGTGACTACCTCGTGCAGCGAGATGGTCGAGGTGAGTGCTGCGACGACCAGCAGCAGGAAGAAAATCGACGACCACACCATGCTCAGCGGCATGCCGTTAAAGATACTCGGCAGGGTGATGAATACGAGCGACGGCCCCGACGAAGGCTCGATGCCTACGCTGAATACCGCCGGGAAGATCACCACGCCGGCCAGTATGG
>ENA-ORRW01001922-ORRW01001922.1-human-gut-metagenome-genome-assembly--contig:-NODE-1922-length-18437-cov-3.600098_pt1 | contig 18437 bp, 10 predicted proteins | sample MGYA00242183_ERZ509150 | MGnify/ENA primary metagenome ERZ509150 (study PRJEB26280, sample SAMEA2338639) | human gut metagenome | biome: human gut; feature: human-associated habitat; material: faeces... | reverse complement strand
GCGGCCCGCAACGCTTTCCACGGTGCCGGGGCCAAAGACGGCATGCCGCACATGGGCACCGACGGCGGTGATGCTGTCCACATCCACAGGCGGCAGCGGGGCGCATGCCGCGGGCGGGGGTGTGCGGCGGCCCGCGGGCTCGGCGTCGCGGCGTTTGCGGTGGCCGGGCAGACCGGACAGCACCTCATCCACAAAGGCCGAGCGCTCCGCCGCGCAGTCAAACAGTACCAGTTGCTGCCGCGCGCGGGTCATGGCCACGTAAAACAGCCGCCGGTCCTCCTCATACTGCTGTGTCTCACCGGGCGTGCGGCAGCACAGCTCCGGTTTGGCGGGCAGGATGCCGTCCAGCACATCCAACAAAATGACCCTGTCATATTCCAGCCCCTTGGCCGAGTGGATCGTCGAAAGCAAAAACCTGCACCCGGGCGGGTTCTCATGGTTTTGTATGATGCTGCGCAGCTTTTCCAGCCGCCGCAGCAGGTGCCGCGGCGTCGGCTCCTGTGCGCCGAGCATTTCCAGCACAGCCAGCTTCGTGCGATCCATGCCGTTTTTGTCCAGATATTTGCCGTAGCCCAGCTGGTCGGCCAGGAACCGCACCGCATCGTCCGCGGCCATTTTGGGCAGACGCGCCAGACCGTCCGCCACGTCAGCCATGGCGGCGCGGGTGCGCGGACGGATGCTGTCCTCATTCAGCAGGGCCGTCCAGCAGCCCTGCCCGTACTGCCGCGCCTGATTGCAGGCAAACAGCGCCTGTGCGCGGGTGACGGGCACGCCGAATTTGTAGTAGCAGCGCAGAAAAGTTTCCCCATCCGCGGGGTGTGCGGCCAGCGTAAAAATATCGGTCACATCGCGGACGATCTTGTTGGTAAAAAAGGTCTGGTCCACTGCCTTGCAGGCGTAGGGGATGCCCCGCCGCTCGCACAGGTCGATGATGGGCAGTGCGCTCTCGTGGTTGCGGAACAGCACCGCCGTCCCGGTATCGCAGTGCTGCGCCGTCTCAAACAAGAATGGCAGCTGGTCGGCGCGGCGCGGCACGGTGACGATCTGCAGCGGTGCGCCGGGGCCCTGCGTCGGTGCGATGGTCTTGGGACGGCGATAGCGGTTGCGCGCCACAAAGCGGTTGGCAGCCTCCAGAATCGGCTCTGTGGAGCGATAGTTCTGCTCCATCAGCAAAATCTGCGCGCCGGGATAGGTCTTTTCAAAGTCCATCAGCGCCTGGGGGTAGGCGGCGCGGAAGCCGTAAATGCTCTGGTCCTCGTCGCCGACCATAAAGATATTGCCGTTTTCCTGCGCCAGCACGCGGATAATTTCATGCTGTACCTTGGACGTATCCTGCGACTCATCGACACAGAAATACTTGTACCGTTTGCGGAACGCCGCCGCAACCGCGGGCGCACCGCGCAGGATTTGCAGCGCAAAGCAGAGCTGGTCGTCGTAGTCCATTTTGTGCGCGGCCTTCAGCGCCTTCTGGTAGCCGCGGTACAGGTCGGGCAGGTTCTCAATGTCGGTTTCCAGCTCGTCCAATTCCGCGTCGGTCAGGCACATATTTTTAATGTAGGTGATGGCCGTGCGCAGATCCTTGACCGTGCTCTCGGCGGGGTACTCGTGGTTTGTGTCCTGCCATAGCCGCATGAGCAGCGGCGTGGTCTCGCTCTCATTGCGGATGAGCTCCGGCGGGGTACGGCCATACATGCGGCTGTACAGCGCGATGATGCGCGCCGCCACACCGTTGATGGTGCGGAACTCCAGCCGTGCGGCCAATTCGCCGCCGAACCGCGCCGCGAACCGGGCGCGCATTTCCTGCGTGGCGGCGACGGTGTAGGTCATTGTCAGGATGGCTTCCGGCGCAATGCCGCAGACCTCGGTCATATAGCCCAGCCGGGTGATGAGCACGGTGGTTTTGCCGCTGCCCGGCACCGCCAGCAGCAGCACCGGGCCGTTGACCGCCTCCACCGCCGCGCGCTGCTGGTCGTTCAGGGCCGCCAGATGGGCCGTTTCAAATAGAGCCTTGTCCATGGCAGCTCCTTTCGTGCAGTATAAATCGCCGCGCAGTAGGGGCCCGCAGCTTCACGGGGGGAACGCCCGCTTATAGGCAGGCCGCGGGCCGGGCATGCCCGGCCCCTACAGTGTTTCCCTATTGTACCATACATCCCGCACAAAAGCAAAACAGCCGGTCCATGCCCTCCTTGCCGAGCAGTAATTGCGTGCGTGAAAACCGGTTTAACATGTATCGTTCCTCTCTCGCCCGTAAACGAGTTCTATGGGCAAAGCCGCGGGCCGGGCATGCCCGGCCCCTACTTCTCTATATCCCCACTATGCAGATGTGATTATAAATGTCAACCTTGCAAAGTGTAAAAACCTGCGCCATTTCAGCCCGCGTATTTTGTCACCCCCAAGTCTTGGATAAACGCGCACACTGTGGTACAATATGTAAGAAAGAGCAAACTCCCCATAACCAAAGGACGTCACCATGAAACAAGGCAATTTGAATATACGCTGCACCGAAGATTACGCGGTGCTGTACTGGGATAAACCCGCCGCCGCGCCCAGCGGGGCGGAATACACGGTCTCCCTGAACGGCGAGGCCGTTGGCCGCACAGACCGCACCCATTTTACGATAGAAGGGCTGAGCTACGGCAGTGCCTTCCGGGTGGACGTGGTCAGCGGCAGCTACTGCATCGGCTCGGCCACGCTGCAGTTCGGCAGGGAAAAACGCCGCATCGACATTACCGCCGCGCCCTACTTCTGCAAGGGCGACGGCCATATCCTGAACACCGACAATTTACAGCGGGCCATCAACGACTGCGGCGCGGACGATATTCTGTATGTGCCGGCGGGCGATTTTCTGACCGGCGCACTGCGGCTGCACAGCGATCTGGAAATTTATCTGGCCAAGGGCGCGATCCTGCAGGGCACAACAAACATTCACGACTATTCGCCCCGCATCCCCAGCCGATTTGAGGGCACCGAGATGCGCTGCTACTCAAGCCTTTTGAACGCGGGCGACATGAACCACAAGACCGGCCCGAACTGCCGCAATATCATCATCCGCGGCAGGGGCACGATCTGCGGCGGCGGGCAGGAGCTGGCCCGCAAAATCATCGAGGACGAGCGCGCCCGCATCAAGAGCTTTCTGGACGACAACCGGGAACTCGTCGAAAGCTGCGAGAACAGCGACACGATCCCGGGCCGCGTCCGCCCGCGGCTTATCAATTTAAGCAACTGTGAGAACGTCTGGATCAGCGGTATCACGCTGAAAAACGGCCCGTCCTGGAACGTCCACATGATCTACTGCGACGACATCCAGACCGACCACTGCACCTTTGTGTCCGAGGGCGTCTGGAACGGCGACGGCTGGGACCCGGATTCCTCGACGAACTGCACGCTGTTTGCGTCGGAGTTCTCCACGGGGGACGACGCTGTCGCCATCAAGAGCGGCAAGAACCCCGAGGGCAACGAAATCAACCGTCCCTGCGCGCATATCCGGGTGTTTGACTGCCGCAGCGACTGCGGCCACGGCATCTGCATCGGCAGCGAGATGAGCGGCGGCGTGGAGGACGTGCAGATCTGGGACTGCGATCTGGCAAACTCGCTGTCCGGCATCGAGATCAAGGCCACGCCCAAGCGCGGCGGCTATGTGCGCGGCGTGACCGTACGGGACTGCATCACGCCCCGCGTCATGCTGCACAGCGTACCGTACAATGACGACGGTGTGCCCGCCAGTGCCCCGCCGAAGCTCGAGCACTGCTTCTTTGAGCGGCTGACCCTGACCGCCGAGGTGCTGGACCATGACCGCAGCCGGCACGATGCCGCCCCGATCGAGATCGCAGGCTTTGACAAGCCGGGCTATGAGGTCGAGGACATTGTCTTTAAGGATATTACCATCACCAAGCCGTCCGTCGCCCTGCCGCTGGGGCTGTGCAAGGGTGTGACGCTGAGCAATCTTGCGTGTGTGAAGGAATAAGCCTAAAGCCTCCCTTGTCAAAGGGAGGCCATTCTCCCCACTTTATGAACAAATCTTAAAACTTCCTTACACCCTCTTGCACCGCGGTGCAGGAGGGTGTATTATTATCATGTTTTAATAATTAACATAAGCCAACTATTAACAGGAGGTGTTCATCAATGGGCACTGAAGCCCCTTATCTGAGCGGGGTGTTCCGCTTTGTGGCGCGGCTGCACACACTGTCCAGGCGCGGGATGCGCATGGCACTGGCCGGGCAGCCCAAATGCCGCTATGGCATGCTGCAAAGTCTGTACAATCTCATTGAGCAGCACGGCTGCGACGGCGCGATCTATGTCTCGGACATTGCGCGGCAGATGCACCAGCCTATGCCGGCGATTTCCCGCGGGCTGCGTCAGATGGAGCAGGACGGCCACATCGTCCGCGAGACAGACCCCAGGGACCGCCGCAAGACGCTGGTGCGCATCACCCCGGCAGGGGAGCGCGCCCGCAAAGCCAATGAGCAGGCCATGAACGACTACTTTGCCCGCATCATGGCGCGGCTGACCCCGGAGCAGCTGGCGCAGGCCAACGCCGTAAAGGACGCTCTGCTCGCCGCCATCGAGGCCGAGAACACCGCTATGAAAACCGATTTGAAAGGAGAACCCCCGCATGACGAAAATTTTTAAGCAGCTGGGGCGGCACTGGGCGGCCTGCCTGGCCGTCGTTGCGCTGCTCATCGTGCAGGCATACTGCGATTTAAGCCTGCCCGACTACACAAGCAAAATTGTGGACACCGGCATCCAGCAGGGCGGCATTGAAAGCCCCGTGCCCGACACCGTCCGCAGCACAACGCTGCAGGCGCTCGAGCTGCTCATGTCCGAGGACGACGCCGCACTGGCGGACGAAGCCTACTCCGACACCGACGCGGACGGTGTGCGCACACTGAACCCGGACGCGGACACCGCCGCGCTGGAAAATGCGTTCACAACGCCGGACGTTGTGCTGTACATGGCCGCGGCGAAGAATGCCGCCACTGCTGCCGGTACCACCGACACCGTGGTCCCCACGGCCTATGACCTCGACGCCGTCGCCACGCAGCTGGCCGCCGCGTCCCGGGCCCCCGGCGCACGGGAAATGCTGCAGAGCCAGCTGACGGACGGTCTCGCCCAGCTGGACGAGACCGTCGCCGACAGCCTGTCCAGCCAGGCCATGCTGCTCGTCGCGCTGGAATATGACGCGCAGGGCATTGCCCATGACGTGCAAATGTCCTATCTGCTGCGCACGGGCGGCCAGATGCTGGCTTTAACGCTGCTCATGGTTGCCGTGGCCGTCGCCGTCGGCTTTATCGCGTCCCGCGTCTCCGCCGCCATTGGCCGTGACCTGCGCCGCGACGTGTTCAGGACCGTCGTCGGCTACTCCAACGCCGAAATCGAAAAACTTTCCACTGCTTCGCTGATTACCCGCACCACGAACGACATCCAGCAGGTGCAGTTCGTCTGCGTGATCCTGCTGCGCATGGTGGCCTACGCGCCCATTTTGGGCATCGGCGGCATTATGCACGTTGCCAGCGGCAACACGGGGCTGGAATGGATCATCTTTGTGGCCGTGGCCGCACTGCTGGCGCTCATCGCCGTTTTGATGAACGTAGCCATGCCGAAATTCAAGCAGATGCAAGTCCTGGTGGACCGGCTGAACCTTGTCAGCCGCGAAATCCTGACCGGCATTATGCCCATCCGCGCGTTCAGCCGCGAGGCATTTGAGGAAAAGCGCTTTGACAGGGCCAACACCGACCTGATGAAGACCCAGCTGTTCACCAACCGCACGATGGTCGCCATGATGCCGTTTATGACGCTCATCATGAACGGCACGAGCCTGCTCATCGTCTGGTTCGGCGGCAAGGCGATGGATCTGGGCAGTATGCAGGTGGGTGAGATGATTGCGTTCATCACCTACACGATGCAGATCGTCATGTCGTTCCTCATGCTCTCGATGGTCGCCGTCATGCTGCCCCGCGCCGGTGTGGCCGCGGACCGCATTGACGAGGTCATCAAGACCCCCTCGACCATCCATGACCCCGCTGCGCCCAAGGCACTGCCCGCGGACGGCACCCACGGCGTTGTGGCGTTCCATGACGTCAGCTTCCGCTATCCCGGCTCCGACGAGGACGCGCTCGAGCACATCAGCTTCACGGCCAGACCCGGCGAGACAACGGCCATCATCGGCTCCACGGGCTGCGGCAAATCTACGCTGCTCAACCTGATCCCGCGCTTCTACGATGTGACCGAGGGCAGCGTGACGATTGACGGCGTTGACGTGCGCGACATGACCCAGGCACAGCTGCACGACGAGCTGGGCTATGTACCGCAGAAGGGCGTGCTGTTCAGCGGCACGATCACATCCAACCTGAAGTTCGGCGGCGACCACATCACCGACGCCGACGCAGAGCAGGCCGCCGAGATTGCCCAGGCCACGGAGTTCATCTCCGCCAAGCCCGAGGGCTTCGACAGCCCGATTGCCCAGGGCGGCCGCAACGTCTCCGGCGGGCAGAAGCAGCGCCTTTCGATTGCCCGCGCCATTGCCAAGCACCCGCAGATCTATCTGTTTGACGACAGCTTCTCGGCGCTGGACTACAAGACCGACGTGGCGCTGCGCCGTGCGCTGAAGGCTAAAACTGACAACGCCACGGTCATTATTGTGGCGCAGCGCATCTCCACCGTGCTGCACGCGAACCAGATTTTGGTGCTGGATGAGGGCCGCATCGTCGGCAAGGGCACCCATGCCCAGCTGATGGAAAGCTGCCCCGCGTATCAGGAAATTGCGCGCAGCCAGCTGAGCCAGAAGGAACTGAATTTGCAGAAGGAGGGTGAGTGATATGCCAAGACCCGGACGCATGACGACGGAGCGCGCCAAGGACTTCAAGGGCACGCTGGGCCAGCTGCTGGCCGCCATGAGCAAGTATAAGCTGTCGCTGGTCGTCGTCATTGTTTTTGCTGTTCTGTCAACCATTTTCAACATTGCAGGGCCGAAGATCCTGGCCAAGGCCACCACGGCGCTGGCCACCGGCTGGATCGCCAAACTGCGCGGCGTGGGCGGCATCGACTTTGCCTACATCGGCAAGGTGCTGCTGTTCCTGCTGGGCATGTACCTGCTGTCCGCGGCGTTCAGCTTCATTCAGGGCTGGCTCATGTCCGGCCTGTCGCAGAAGGTCTGCTACGACTTCCGCGACCAGATCAGCAAAAAGATCAACCGCCTGCCGCTGGCCTACTTTGAAAAGCGCACCGTCGGCGAGGTGCTGTCCCGCATTACAAACGACGTGGATACGCTGGGCCAGAGCCTGAACCAGAGCGTGACCCAGCTGATCACCAGCGTTGCAACGATGGTCGGCGTGCTCATCATGATGCTGTCCATCAGCCCTAAAATGACGCTGATTGCCCTGCTGATCCTGCCGGTCTCGCTGGCGCTGGTGCTGGTGGTCGTCAAGTTCAGCCAGAAGTATTTCAAGGCGCAGCAGGCGACACTGGGCGTTGTCAACGGTCAGGTCGAGGAGGTCTACTCCGGCCACAACGTCATCAAGGCGTTCAACCGCGAAGCCGCCGTGCTGGACGACTTCAACGCCGCAAACGATCAGCTGTACGAATCCGCGTGGAAATCGCAGTTTTTGTCCGGCCTAATGCAGCCCATCATGAACTTTGTGGGCAACCTGGGCTATGTGGCCGTTGCCATCGTCGGCAGCATTTTTGCCGCAGCGGGCGCCATCACCATCGGCGATATTCAGGCGTTCATCCAGTACGTCAAGAACTTCACCCAGCCCATCCAGCAGCTGGCGCAGGTGTCCAACATGCTGCAAAGCATGACCGCCGCCGCCGAGCGCGTCTTTGAATTTTTGAACGAGCCTGAGGAGGACCAGCTGGCCGACCCCGCCCGCCGCGCCGACCCCGCCTGCATCGACGGTCAGGTCACGTTTGACCATGTAAAGTTCGGCTACACGCCGGAAAAGACCGTCATCCACAATTTCAGCTGCAATGTCAAGCCCGGCCAGAAGGTCGCCATCGTCGGCCCCACCGGCGCGGGCAAGACCACAATGGTCAAGCTGCTCATGCGGTTCTACGATGTGGATTCCGGCGAAATCTTGCTGAACGGCCACAACGTCAGGGACTTTGACCGCAGCGACCTGCGCGAGGGCTTCGGCATGGTGCTGCAGGATACCTGGCTGTTCAAGGGCACGATCATGGAGAACATCCGCTATGGCCGTCTGGATGCCACGGACGAGGAGGTCATTGCCGCCGCGAAGGCAGCAAACGCCGACCACTTTATCCGCACGCTGCCCGGCGGCTACCAGATGGAGCTGAACGAGGACGCCTCCAACGTCAGCCAAGGCCAGAAGCAGCTTTTGACGATTGCCCGCACGATTTTGGCGGACAACCGCATCCTGATCCTCGATGAGGCGACATCGAGCGTTGACACCCGCACCGAGCAGCGCATCCAGACGGCTATGGACCGCCTGATGCAGGGCCGCACGAGCTTCGTCATCGCGCACCGCCTTTCCACCATCCGCGATGCCGATTTGATCCTGGTCATGCGCGAGGGCGACATTGTCGAGCAGGGCACCCACGACGAGCTGATCGAAGCCGGCGGGTTCTATGCCGATTTGTACAACAGTCAGTTTGAGGATGTGACGGCGTAAGCCCAAAACAAAAAAGTCGACAGTGTGCCAAATCCGTTGCACGCTGTCGATTCAGACCGTCAAAAGAATTGCATTCCCGCCTTATTGTGTATGTAGGGGCGACCATTGGTCGCCCGCCAACTTACCGCAGCAACGCATTTTTCGGGATTGTTTCTTGCAAGGCAAACGGACACGGGCGAGCAATGCTCGCCCCTACAAGAGTTTCTCGACAGTCTGAGCCACCCATTTATGAGCAGCATCCGCAGGGTCGCCTTCATCCGGCCCTACGGGCCACCTTCCCCCGCGGGGGAAGGCTTTTCTTTTATTGACACCCCTGCTATAATAGTAACCAAAGGGGGCATTACCTGTGGATTATGCAAAACTTACGGCGCAGGCGCGGCAGGCTACGGAAGAACTGCTGCAGGCTGCGCATCTCGAGACCGGGGATATTTTTGTGGTCGGCTGCTCCAGCAGCGAGATCATGGGCGGGCGCATCGGCAAGGATTCCAGCATGGAGGCTGCCGCTGCCGTGCTGGCGGGCGTGCTGCCGCCATTGCAGGAGCAGGGCGTCTATCTGGCCGCCCAGTGCTGTGAGCATCTGAACCGTTCTATCGTCATTGAGCGCGAGGTCGCGAAGGCCAACGGCTATCAGATCGTCTCGGCCATTCCGCAGCCCCACGCGGGCGGAAGCTGGGCCACGAACTGCTGGCAGCGCTTTAACGACCCCGTCCTTGTGGAGGAGGTCAGGGCTGCCGCGGGCATGGACATCGGCGGCACGCTGATCGGTATGCACCTGCGCCGCGTGGCTGTGCCGGTGCGCTTGTCGATGGACCACATCGGGCAGGCAATTCTGCTCTGTGCCCGCACCCGTCCGCCGTTCATCGGCGGTTCCCGCGCCGTTTACAGTCAGGAGGAAGTGCGATGATTCCCGAAGCCCAGAAGCAGCAGATGGCCGAGGCCGTCGCGAAGATTCGTGAGACGATGGCCGCTGCCGCCAAGGCCGCAGGCCGCGACCCGGCAGAGGTGCGCCTTTGCGCCGCCTGCAAGACCCGCACGGTGGAGGAGGTGCGCTACAGCGCTGACCTGCCCATTGACCTGTTCGGTGAAAACCATGTGCAGGAGCTGGTCGAAAAGACCGACGCGAACGCCTACAACGGCAAGCCCGGGCACTTCATCGGGCATTTACAGACGAACAAGGTCAACAAGGTCGTAGGCCGCGCCGCGCTGATCCAGAGCGTGGACAGCACGCGCCTTTTGGATAAGATCGATGCCGCCGCGGCCCGTCTGGGGCTGGTGCAGGACATTCTTGTCGAAATCAACATTGGCGAGGAGGCCAGCAAGAGCGGCGTGGACGCCGACAGCCTGTTTCCGCTTTTGGAGGCTGCCGCCGCCAGGGAGCACATCCGTCTGCGCGGCCTGATGGCGATCCCGCCCGCCGACGCCGACGACACCGAGACCCGCCGCTTTTTTGCACAGATGCGGGAGCTTTTGGCCAGAGCCGACGCCCGGCACTATGACCGGGCACAGATGGACATTCTGTCCATGGGCATGAGCCACGACTACGCCGCCGCCATCGCCGAGGGCGCGACCATCGTCCGCGTCGGCACGGCGATTTACGGCGCACGGGATTACAGCAAAAAGGCATAATTTCAGGCTTCCCCCGCTGGGGAAGCTGTCCGCGAAGCGGACGGATGAGGGCAAAGCTTCCGCAGCCACCCGTTCACGGGATTTCGCCGCAGACTCGCCCCTCATCCGGCCCTTCGGGCCACCTTCCCCCTCGGGGGAAGGCTTTTTTTATTTTCTCCCCCTGTATTCCCGCGGCGTCATCCCGTACCGCTTTTTGAACAGACGGTTGAAGTAGGACAAATTCTCAAACCCGCATTGCTCCGCAATCGCCAGCACGGTGTCGCTGCCGCTGCGCAGGGCATCGGCGGCGGCGTTCAGGCGTTGCTCGTTCAGGTATTCGGTAAAGCCCTGGCCGGTCATTTTCTTGAACCAGCGCATAAAATGGCTGGGGCTGCATCCGCAGGCCGCCGCTGCGTCGGTCACATGCAGCGCCCCCGCGTAGCCCTCATTCACAAGCTGCACCACGGTTTTCAGCCGCCGGGTATCGGGGGTATCGGCAGGGGGCAGGTCTCCGGAGCGGCCCACCAGCGCCGCCAGAAACAGCAGCAGCTCGCCCTTTATACAGAGTTCATATCCCACGTCTTTGATCTTGTTGAATTCCTCCGCCGCGTGCAGGCACCGCACTGCCCAGTTGTAGCCCCAGTCTTCCGGGCCAAGGCGCATGGGCAGAGCCAGACGTCCGCTCTGCAGCGGCAGCAGGTACTTCTCGGCACAGATGTCACCGGCGCCGCCCAGCAGCTCCAGCTCAAAGATGATGTTTTCATATTCCATTGCCTCACCGGGCAGCTGGCGCAGGGCGTGCAGTACGCCGGGGGCAAACACGTAAATGTCGCCCGCCTGTGCCGTGTAGGTCGTCAGCCCGGCCTGCACGATACCGCGCCCTTTTTTGACAAAGACCAGCTCCATGCTGTCCTGCCAGTGCAGCGCCACCTGCGGGAAGTCCTTCGGGATCGTGCACGGGTAGATATTGAACGGGAACCACGCGGCCCCGTGTTGCTTTGCTTCGCGTAAACGCTCTTGTTTCGCCATATTTTCACCTCGCATGATAGTATTGTACCATAAGTTGCGGGTATTTTGCAAGTCAGATGCACGTTTTGTGTGGTATAACCAAGTTGTACCCAAGAAGCTCATACACAAATGGAGGGAACCTCTTATGAATATGACTGCTGCGATGGAAGCCAGAACCAACAAGCCCCTGACCGCCTGCACCGATCAGGAAATCTATCTGGCCCTGCTGGACATCGTCCGCGAACAGAGCGCCGCCCGCGTCCGTCCCGTCACGGGCCGCAAGCTCTACTATATCAGCGCCGAGTTTCTGATCGGCAAGCTGCTGTCCAACAACCTTATCAATTTAGGGCTGTACGACGACACCCGCGCCGCGCTGGCCGCTGCCGGGAAAAACCTGTCCGATATTGAGGAGGTCGAGCCGGAACCCAGCCTTGGCAACGGCGGGCTGGGCCGTCTGGCCGCCTGTTTCCTTGACTCCCTCGCCACGCTGAACCTGCCCGGCGACGGTGTCGGCCTGCGGTATCACTTCGGCCTGTTCCACCAGTCCTTCAAGAACGGCGTCCAGAACGAGATGCCCGACCCGTGGCTGACCGCCCACTCCTGGGCGGAAAAAACGGATACGGTCTATCCCGTCGAGCTGGCCGGCAAGACCTACAGCGCCCGTCTGTACAAGCTGGCCGTCACGGGCTACGAGGGCCGCACGAACACGCTGAATCTGTTCGATCTCGACACCATTGATGAGAGCATCGTCCACGACGGCATCACGTTCGACAAGACCGACATCGACAAAAACCTGACGCTTTTCCTGTATCCCGATGACTCCGACGAGGCCGGACGCCGTCTGCGCGTCTACCAGCAGTACCTGATGGTTTCCGCCGGGGCCCAGCTGATTCTGGCCGAGTGTGCCGCCCGCGGCTGTGATTACCACGATCTGGCCGACTACGCCGCCATCCAGATCAACGACACCCACCCCAGCATGGTTATCCCCGAGCTGATCCGTCTGCTGGGGGAGAAGGGCATCGACTTTGACGAGGCTGTCGAGATCGTCACAAAGACCTGTGCCTACACGAACCACACCATTCTGGCCGAGGCGCTCGAAAAGTGGCCCCGCGCCTATCTGGACGCCGTCGTGCCGCAGCTCATGCCCATCATTGAAAAGCTCGACACGCTGGCCCGCACCCGCACCACCGACGAGAGTCTGGCCATCATCGACGGGGACGACCGCGTTCACATGGCCCACATGGACATCCACTTCACCCACTCGACGAACGGCGTTGCCCATCTGCACACCGAGATCCTGAAAAACAGCGAGCTGCACGGCTTTTACCAGCTCTACCCCGAAAAATTCAACAACAAGACCAACGGCATCACCTTCCGCCGCTGGCTGCTGGAGTGCGACCCGGCACTGACCGCCGAGATCGAAAAGCTCATTGGTTCCGGCTTCCGCAAGGACGCCGCCGAGCTTGAAAAACTGCTGCCCTACACAGAAAATGTCGATATTTTGCAGCAGTTCTCCGCTGTCAAGGCGCAGAACAAGCGCGCACTGGCCGACTGGCTGCACCGCACGCATGGCATCACCGTTGACCCGGATGCAATGTTCGACATCCAGTCCAAGCGTCTGCATGAGTACAAGCGCCAGCAGCTGAACCTGCTCTACCTGATCCACCAGTATCATGAGATCAAGGCCGGGCATCTGCCCGCCACGCCGCTGGTCAGCATCTTCGGTGCCAAGGCCGCCCCGGCGTACACGATTGCCAAGGACATCATCCACGCCCTGCTGACCCTGTCTAAGGTCATTGCGGCGGACCCGGTCGTGTCGAAGTATCTGCAGGTTGTCTTTGTGGAAAACTACAATGTCACCGCCGCTGAGAAGCTTATCCCCGCCTGCGACCTGTCGGAGCAGATCTCGCTGGCCTCCAAGGAGGCGTCCGGCACCGGCAACATGAAGTTCATGCTCAACGGTGCGCTGACGCTGGGCACGATGGACGGTGCGAACGTCGAGATCTGTCAGCAGGTCGGCGATGAGAACATCTATATCTTCGGCCAGACGTCCGATCAGGTCATCCACCGCTATGAGATGGGCGACTATCAGGCCAGCCAGTGGGTGGAGGGTGACCCCAACATCCGCCGCGCCGTCGATTTCCTCGTCGGGCCGGAGATGCTGGCCGCCGGGCATGAGGAAAACCTGCGCCGCTTGCACGACGAGCTGGTCTGGAAGGACTGGTTCCAGACGCTGCCCGACTTCAACGCCTATGTGGTGCGCAAGGGTCAGGCCCTGAGCGACTACGCCTGCGACCCGCTGGGCTGGCGCAAGAAGTGCGTCATCAACATTGCCAAGGCCGGCCTGTTCAGCAGTGACCGCACGATTGCCGAGTACAACAAGGACATCTGGCATCTGGGCGAGTAATCCACCTCTATAAGCAACCGCATCCCCTGTCCGCACGGGCAGGGGATTTTTGCTTGTGTATGGCTTCTTTACATGGGATACCGGATGCAAAGGTTTCCGCTGGGCGGTGAAACGTTTCCCTTGCAAACTGTCGCTCCACCTGCTACAATAAATGCAGATTATTTGTAAGGAGCGATCACCCATGAACTGGCATCAGGCCTGTGAGCTGCCCTATTATCACGGCGGCGACCTCGGCGCAAATCCAACGGCGGAGGAAACCACCTTCAAGCTGTGGGCTCCCACTGCCTGCGGGGTCGTGGTCTGCCTGTATGCCACCGGCACCGACGCCGAGCCGGGCGCGAAAGAGCTGGGCGTACACGAAATGCGCCGCGGCGATGGCGGCGTCTGGGCCATTGTGCTGCCCGGCAACCTGCACGGGACGTATTACATCTACCGCATCTACTTCCCGGATGGCCGCGTGCATGAGGTCGTCGACCCCTACGCCCGCAGCGCCGGGGCCAACGGCACCCGCGGCATGGTGGTGGACCTGACACAGGCCGCCCCCGACGGCTGGGAGCAGGACCGGCGCCCCGACATCCCGGCCCACGCCCGCAGCGTGTGGGAGGTGCATGTGGCGGATTTTTCCGCTGACGGGCACAGCGGTGTAAAACCGGAGTGGCGCGGCAAGTTCATGGGCTTCACGCCCGATGACACCACACTGGACAACGACGGCGAACACCCGACCTGCCTGAATTATCTGAAAAATCTGGGCATCAGCCATGTGCAATTACAGCCCATCTACGACTACGCCACGGTGGACGAGTCCCGCCCCGACGGCGGCTACAACTGGGGCTACGACCCGCAGAACTACAACGTGCCCGAGGGCAGCTTTGCCACCGACCCGTTCCACGGCGAGGTGCGCGTCAAGGAGTGCCGCGCCATGGTCGCCGCGCTGCACCGCGCGGGGCTGGGCGTCGTGATGGACGTCGTCTACAACCACACCTACCACGGCGAGAGCAATCTGGAGCGCACCGTGCCCGGCTACTGGAACCGCCGCTGGCCCAACGGCATGATGACCAACGGCTCCGGCTGCGGCTGTGACCTGGCCAGCGAGCGCCCGATGGTGCGCAAATACGTGGTCGAGTCGGTGCTGTACTGGGCCACAGCCTACCACATCGACGGTTTCCGCTTTGACCTGATGGCGCTGGAAGACGTGGACACGATGAACGCCATCCGCGCCGCGCTGGACAGTCTGCCCGGCGGCGAGAGCATTTTACTGTACGGCGAGCCCTGGATGGGCGGCGGCACGAACCTTGAAGGCGGCGCACGCCCCGCCGACAAGCGCGCCCTCGACGCGCTGCATGAACGCATCGGATTTTTCTGCGATGACACGCGGGACTGCATCAAGGGCAACGTCTTTGACGCGGCCAACGCGGGCTATGTCAACGGCGCACCGCAGCATGGCTACGATGTGCTGCACTCGATCAGCGCGTGGCGCAGCGGCGCACACGGCTTCTGGCCCAAGCGCGCCGGGCAGGTCGTGCAGTACGTCTCTGCCCACGACAACTACACGCTCTGGGACAAACTGGCCGCCGTGGGCCGCCGCGGCGATTACGACTACCCCGACGCCGATTTGCTGGCGCAGAACCGCATGACGGCGGGCATCTACCTGACCTGCCAGGGTCTGCCCTTTATGCAGGCAGGCGAGGAGTGGGGCCGCACCAAGCACGGCGACCACAACAGCTACAAGGGGCCGCTGGCCACGAACCGGCTGGACTGGACCCGCGCCCACCGCCCGGAGTTTGCCGCGCTGACGGCGTTTTACCGCGGCATGCTGGCCATCCGCCGCGCCTATCCGCGGCTGAGCGGCGCGGCAGGGGGGCCGGAGCCGTTTATTCTGGCGCTGCCGGGCTGGCTCATCGGCTTTGTGCCGGAGAACGACGGCACCGCCACGGCGGGGCAGCTGGCTGTCTACTACAACCCCGAGCGCACCCGCCAGTGGGCCAGCCTGCCCGCCGGTACCTGGCGCAAACTAAGCGACGGCGTCCACGCCGGTGTGACCCCCTTCGGCCCCTGTTTCCGGGATGCGTTGGAGCTGGCCCCGACGAGCGTGACGGTGCTGGTGGCGGAGTAAAAGTATAATCACGTTTCATGGGAGAGGGAGAGCCTCTCCTTTTTTGTTTGTCGCCCCTTTTATTGTGGCCTTGTAGGGAGGGGTCTTGACCCCTCCGCGGGGCGTCGAGGACGCCGCCCCCTACAGTGTGGCAACCCGTAAACTTTCCTGCTGCCGCAAGCGTCCGCGGCGGCCAGAGGGCTGGCCGCCCTACAAACTCCCGGCAACGGCGTTTGTAGGGGAGGGATTTATCCCTCCCGGGACGTGTGCGGCAGTCTGCGGGGCGTCGAGGACGCCGCCCCCTACAGTGTCATTTTGTTCACAAAAACTTCGTTTGACAGACTGTCCAATTTCCCTGTATAATAGATTTATACGTTATACGATTTGTAGAATAGCCCGCCGCTGCTACAAAGTGTTTACCACACACGGACAGAGAAGGGAAAGGGAGGCCGTCACCATGAGCGACTACGCAGCCATTGAAAAGGAAGCCCGCATTTTTACTGAGGAATGTGTCACCAACAACCGCATTGATCCCACGCTGTTTGCCCAATATGACATCAAGCGCGGTCTGCGCGACAAAAACGGCAAGGGCGTGCTAGCGGGCATCACGAACATTTCCCGCATCGACGCCTTTGAGGAGCGCGACGGCCAGAAGGTCCCCTGCGAGGGCAAGCTCTGGTACCGCGGCTACAACGTCTACGACCTGATCCGCGGTCTGCGCGGCAAGCGCTATGCGTTTGAGGGCGCGGCCTATCTGCTGCTGCTCGGCGACCTGCCGAACAAAGAGCAGCTCGAGAGCTTCACCGCCTGCCTTGCCAAATGCCGCGACCTGCCGACAAACTTTGTGCGCGACGTCATCATGAAGGCCCCCAGTCACGACCTGATGAACTCGCTGACCCGCAGCGTGCTGACGCTGGCCAACTACGATGACGACATCGGCAAGACCGACCTGCAGACCCAGCTGGAACAGTGCATCAAGCTCATCAGCGTTTTCCCGATGCTGGCGGTCTACGGCTACCACGCCTACAATTACTATGAGTGCGGCGGCAGCATGTACATCCACCGCCCCGACCCGAGCCTGTCCACGGCGGAAAACCTGCTGAAGATGCTGCGCCCCGACCAGAAGTACACCGACCTCGAGGCCCACGTGCTGGACATTGCTCTGCTGCTGCACATGGAGCACGGCGGCGGCAACAACTCGACCTTCACGACCCGCGTCGTCACCTCGTCCGGGTCGGACACCTACTCCGTCATTGCGGCGGCGCTTTCCAGCCTGAAGGGCCCCAAGCACGGCGGCGCGAACATCAAGGTCATGAAGATGATGGACGATATCCGCGCCCACGTCGCCGACCCTCTGGACGAGGAGGCCATGGCTGATTATCTGGGCCGCATTGTGGACCGCCAGGCGTTCGACCAGAAGGGCCTGATCTACGGCATGGGCCATGCGGTCTACTCGCTGAGCGACCCGCGCGCGGTGGTGTTCAAGAGCTTTGTCCACCAGCTGGCCGACGCCAAGGGCCGCAGCCGCGACTTTGAGTATTACAACACGATCGAGCGGCTGGCCCCGCAGGTCATTGCCGAGAAGCGCCATATTTATAAGGGCGTCTCGACGAACGTGGACTTCTACTCCGGCTTTGTGTATGACATGCTGGGCATCCCGGTGGAGCTGTACACCCCGATCTTTGCGGTTGCGCGTATCGTCGGCTGGTCCGCCCACCGCATGGAGGAGCTTGTCAACGTGGATAAGATCATCCGCCCGGCCTACCAGAGCATCATGCAGACAAGGGAGTATGTGCCGCTGGAGGAGAGATAAAAGAGAAAAAGAGAGAAGAATTTTCACACAGGGCGAAGGTTCTTCTCTCTTTTTTTGGTATAAAGCCCCTTTTGGGGCTGCTTTGCAGGGCAGAGTCTTGCCCCCTCCGCGGCGGGGTGAGGGCACCCCGCCCTACATTCTCCCGGAAAAGGGGGCGTAGGGGAGGGATTTATCCCTCCCGGGACGTGTACGGCATCCGCGGGGCGTCGGGGACGCCGCCCCCTACGTTGGCCGAATATTACGCAAATCCGTCCAAAATGACTTTCAGTTCTGCCCAAATGTCCTCCTGCGAGGCGTTGAACCAGTTGCCCGTCGGGCGGCATATGGCCTTGTACAAAATGCCGTCCTGTGCAAAGTAGGCCACCGACTGCGTCCACGGCATCGAGGTTGGATTGCTTGTGCAGTGGGGGATCAATGCGGTGTTTCCGTTGGCCATGGGGTAGCTTTCACATTCCCATGTCAGCCCAGCACTTTTTTCTTCAAATATGGCCGTAGCTGTTTCCTGCGGGGAGTCGCCCAAATAGGCAACTGCCATCAATTCCACCCTGTAGTCACCCAGCTTTTTGCTGACGCGCAGATAGAGCTTTTCCGGCGTTTCGCCGCGCCCGATGGGGATAAACCCGGCGGGGTACTCTTCTGGTAGAACCATAAAGACCCGCCCATCTGTGCCCACCGGAATTTGTGGCAAATCGTCCGTGAACAGCGCAATGGCCGAGCCGTCATCCGTCTCACCCGCATCCAGCACCGCGTTTTGCACCAGCGGAAGGCCCGTCGCCGCGGTCATCTCGTCCCAGCTGCCATAGCCGCGCGCCGCCTTGGCATAAACATTCCGCATATCCTTCTCCGAGGGGTGAAGACTTCCGCTCATCGAACCGCTGGCGGGCT
>ENA-ORRW01001921-ORRW01001921.1-human-gut-metagenome-genome-assembly--contig:-NODE-1921-length-18437-cov-10.632195_pt1 | contig 18437 bp, 7 predicted proteins | sample MGYA00242183_ERZ509150 | MGnify/ENA primary metagenome ERZ509150 (study PRJEB26280, sample SAMEA2338639) | human gut metagenome | biome: human gut; feature: human-associated habitat; material: faeces... | reverse complement strand
GCTGCTCCTTGGTCTTGCCTTCAGCAGGGATAACCTGGGTGTAAGTGATAGCATTGTTCTTATCCAATGTCAACTGCGTACCGAGATTGGTTGCTGCCTCAACCCATTTTTCTCCATACTTCTCTTTTGCATAGCTTTCCAACTCGTCTGCTCGTAGAATTTGAGCATCTACAGCACTGCAAACAAACAGTGAAGCAAGAGCAACTACAAAAAACTTTTTCATATCTCTATATTATTTTGATAAGCATTATTCTTTAGAAGGTGATTTTCTTCTTCTGATGTAAAGGTACGACACGATTGTGCAGTTTATCTGCGTCATAAAAACAATTCATTTACAAGCAAAAAAGTTGAGAGATACTATCTCACTACTTTTAAAAATTTACATTTTTGACGCGCAAGTCAAACCATCATTCACTCATGAAATTTCCCGCTGTTCATATCTTAACAGTTTTCTATTGTTACATCAAATTTTATATCCTGGTTCCTACAGATGTCTATTTCTGTATCGTAGGTGATAGTGGACAGATCGTACATCTTTCGCTCGCCTGGAGCGTTGTAGATAAACCATCCGTTCATAAAACCACCGTCAGGATAGATACATAGTTTCTTTCCAGCACATTCAAATGTGAGGACTCGCCAATGCGTTAGACTACGTCTTGGTGCTGAAACGACAGGGGAGAGAGTACCTTCTATTCCATCCTCGTATTCCAATCCCTCAACCAATTCGTTTGCCAGGTTCTCCAGCCATGAGTCACGGTCTTCTGATGTAGGCTGATTGGCTCCAAGATTATCACGCTTTCCGTTATCACTATTGTATCGCTCAACCAAGAACTCCAAGTTATAAGGAGAACCTATCTTCTTAATGAAGTACTTGATAGTTTGTGTACACAAGATGATAGATAGGATGCTCTTCATGTGCTCATCTTGATAAGACACATTTACTAAAGAATCTCTGTTAGCCTGACAATGAGCTACAAATGCCTGAACAATCTGTGATGCTCTATCGTCGATGATACCGGCAAGCCCAGATGTCTTGATGACTGTTGGGTCACCATCCACGAGTTTGAATATCTTCGTTGTAGCATCCACAATTTCTGTTTTGATAAACTTTGCTTTGCTTGCGAAGTTATTGGTACGGATATAGTATATGGTACCATTTCCCCACTTGTCATTCATTGTGATATGGTTAGGGTTGTTTGTAAAATACAATCTACCATCAATGTATGCCAATGGGTAAAGCCCATTTCCTGCAAATGGATTCTTTATTTCCATCACCTCGTTTGTCCAGCCCTTAACTGAGCGGATCATGCTCATCGCCGGTGTAGGTATAGCTATATCCGTATTCTTAACTACACAGAAAGAAGTCTGCTGACCATGAGGAGCAAAATAGTTGAAGAACTGACCTTTCCAGCAATGGTCGGTGCCTTCATACTCCCAGCTTGCATAGTCATCATCAACGAAAATGAACTTCTCGTTCTGTGACAATGCAAATGTACGTTCCATCTTGGCAAGAGATGTTTCTGTAGCACTTTCACCGAATACATTCAATACCGCATTTGGCAGAACTTTTCTTGCAGATCGTTCCTCTTCTATCCATGCCTTTGCTGCATCTATATCAATATGGTTGATATAGTGTAGTGTGAACTTGTCTATCAATGCCTCCTTATTGCCTGAACGTATTGCAGCCTCAATGATGGTATAGGCACGTTCTATAGCCGACTTCATCAAGTCCATAGCAGCCAGCTGGTTAGAATAGCCGGAACCACCAGGATTAGCATCGAAAATACAAATATGTCCATTAGGTGTAATGGTAAAGTCGAGGTCTGTACGCTCCACATTCAATTCCTCAGACAAGGCTCTTGCAAAGAGCAATCCGAGAGTGACGAGCAGATCTTCTTCTTCATTACGACTGTTGATCCAGTCTTTCTGGAAATGGCGTATTCTAATCTCAGTATAATCAGTTTGGATGGTATCACCCAAAACTACGTTACGCTTGATGTAATCGGTACTGCCACATCCCAAACACTTATTCGGTTTCGGACCTTTTTTCACGAGTGCAAAGTGATAATCTGGCTTATCCATATCTTTTGATGCGATAGGATTCATTTCGTTCGGCAGCTTATCAGGGTCACTTGATGAGGCTGCAGGCCAGCTTTCAAGCACGGTCTTTCCACATTTGGTACAATGGCAATAGCCAAATCCCGTACCTTCATTATAATACAGTATCTGACCGTTGCCGCTTTCTCTACTACTACGGGTATCAAAAAGGTGTGGCTCAATACGATCCAGCTTCCATTCATCAGCTCCAATCAACTGAGCACTTACACGAGTATATACATTCTGGTCGAGAATTCTGCTTGCCGATTCATTCATGTCTGGAATAAACTCAGCTGGTTGCAACAAGTCGAGTTCTGTACTGCCACTAACTTTCCATTTTTCTAACGAGTCCAATTCCTCTTTAGTATCAATCACCACTTGCTCACGGTTGAAGTACAGCTTTTTGAATGTTACTTCTGGTTTGAAGAAGTTGGTGTATCTGATACCACGCACAATTCTTACCATACCGTCTCTTGCAATAGGATTGCCTGGTGCATATTGAGACAATGCAGTACGAAGAGGATATGATGGGTTTGATGGTGTAACCAGTGTGTATGATGTCTTTGATGAAGCATTTATGTCAAACTCTACCACGTTCACTGGCATATTGGCATTTGGCGTAAAGCGATGAGTTGCCCAATATGAAAGCAAACGGGAAGCTAATGGTTCAATGAACTTCATTTCAAAGAATGCCTGTTGTCTTGCACTCTTTGCCTTCTTGTATGGTTCTGCATAATCCTGAATGCGCAATTCCAGTTCTGAATAGCATTTCTCGTTCATTTCACGAGCTTTGGAAACGACATACTGAGGCGGACGGCTACTGAAGATAGTGCCGTCTAACAGAATTCGTATCTTTCTTCTTAAATCATCACTCAGCGACTCGCTGCATTTATTGTTGAATGCTTCATAAGGTGTACCAGTCTCGTCACCTAATCCATCCAATGGGCTAATAGGAGCATTATCTGCCTTTTTCTTTACCTTGAAGTGGTTGCTCTCACCATCAGGAACAATCTGGTAATTAGTATAGTAACTGATTACTTGCTCTGTGATGCTGCCACCAGCCATTCCAAAAACGCCAAACTCCCTGATGAGGAACGAGTTAATATGACGTTGAATCACCTGGGCACTATTCAAATCAACAGTAGGCGAGTTGACGCTGCGCATGATGACATTCTCCATAGGATTCAGCAATGTCCTTATCCCTACAGCGTCAGATCCACACAGTGTAACACAGGCACTACGAACCTGGCCGCGTCGTCCACTACGACCGGCTCTCTGTTTATAGTTTGAAGGCATGGGTGGGACAGAAGTCATCATCACTAATTCCAAGTCACCGAGGTCAACACCCATCTCCATTGTTGTGGAACAAGCAAGGATATTGAGTCTATGATCCTTGAAATCATCCTGTACCTGACGACTAATCATCTTATCCACCTGTGCTGTATGCTCAGCCTGAATGAAGAGCTGAGGAAATTGATGAATTTGAAGAAGACGATCAGAGAACGAACCGTTTTCTCCCCATAAATCATGATTCCAGAGGATCTTACGATTATCTTTAGCCCATTCCTCTATCACCTCATCAGCAGGATTAGGATTCATGCTATGGTTATGATAAGGGTAGGGAACCCATTTTTCATGAAGCTCTTCTTTCAAAGCTACTGGTTCACCGCCGATGACGTATGGCGAATAACCATGGAAGGTAAGCTCTACGGGACGCAGACATTCTACGTGATGTCTGCTACCAGACTGATTTGTGTCACACAAATATACATCATCATAGAGTTTGAAACCAAGTTTGGCAAGATTGAGTCGATAAGGAGTAAAATGAACTCCATCTTTTACCTCGTCTTTATCTTTAACTTGTTTGCGTAACTCCGTGTCATAATGCTTACCATGTTCCAGCAATTCGTATTTCAACGTCAGCTCATTCCACATGCAGTCAATAACATCCTGGATGTCTTGCTTGTAACTGTTGATAGCATTCACTATCGAAATATGCTTCTCGTTTGCAATCAGTTTTGCTAACAATCTGATGATACGAGATGGATTAGCAGCCTTGTCTCTGATGACTGGTTTGTGGACAGGACGACGCATTTCCTTTTTTGTGGCAAATCTCACCGTTTGGAATATATCAACAGAGTCCTGGTCGTCCATGGTCAAGAATACACACTCACTCTGACGGGCAGTATAGTCCAGGAACAACTGCATCAAGTCGTGCCAATCCTTTTTAGAAATCTGATTTTCAGGTGATAGCTTACCATTGAATACCTCTACAGCATCTGGCAACTTTGAAGTCAATGCTGGTTGTAAGTCGTCATAGTAAGAGGCGAACAAGCCCATTGTTTCTGGAGTTGCAGCAGCCAAAGGTCTGTGAGACAGATATTCAACCATGAGGGATAGAATATATTTACGTTTCGTCTCTGGTTTTATATTGCCATCTTCATCAAGTTCTGGGCTCAGTTCAGAGCGTTCGGCAAACTGCTGACAGAAAATATCTGCCAGCCTATCATTGATAAGCACATCTAAAATGTCCTGCCATGACAAGAACTGATTAGGCTTCAGTTCATTGAGCAGTGCCTGAATAGCTTTTTCATCGCTACCTTCAAGAATGTCCAGTTTTTCTTCTGCATCCTTGTGCTGAGGATCTTTTCTGCCTGTGGTGTCGTAAATGTTTTCTAAGTGCTTAATAGCCTCTTCCTTGGTCATACTGCCAGCAGTAGCCATTCGGCACAACTCATGATACAGGGTGCCATAAACCCACAGACGTTCTTCTTCCAGGTTCTGCTTGATCGTACTGCGAGCAGCCATCTGGCGACTATCCACAAAACTGATATATTGCTGACCCTTATGCAGGTATATCTTGGATTCATCTTTTGGCTTTCCTTCTGTCATCAAGTCGAGAGTAGAAGGAGCTATCAGCCTGGAGATAAAATCAGAAGCAACACGGAACTTCTGAAGTTTCTTGGCATCTTCTTCGTCAGTTTGTATTACATCGGCATTATCTTCGTCCTGCTTTGCCTGTTTTGTCAGCTTTGTTCCACAATAAGGGCATTGGCAATGAGCATTTGCAATGATTCTCCAACCTTTTGGTGCCGGATTGCTTGCGGTTACATTCAGCAGTCTGTTACCCTTGATAATATAAGGTACATTGTTGTCATATTCTGCATTCTCACTTTTAGTAGTACCAAATACGTAGAGAGTTTTGCCAGTATCTTCGGTATTGTCAAGATCGAACATGTCGCTATCATCCATACTAATAGGTTGATAGCCAATGCCGTCATCATACTTCACTTCTTCTGCAATGGCAACATACTCACCGCAATGCTTACAACGACTCATTTCCAATAAGGGTGCATCGTCTTTGCTTCTCTGTCCCGATTTGTTTTCCAAATAGACACGGAAACTACCATCCTCGGTATAGTGTGAGTCTGCAAGGTCAACATACAGGCCATGGTTTGGTACACGGTAGAAGTAATGTACTTTCACACGCAAGTCATCCAAGCCCATGTCTTCTGCTTTTTGGCACATCTCGTCCAGTCGCACCAATTTCTCCTCGATAGTATCACCTTCTTTTATCAAGTCATCGAGTTTGATATATCCGTCATGATTATCATTGATAAGCTTGAGCCAATACTCCTTGTCCTCTTCTGGAACGACATCGATGCCCTTGCGCTTGCCATCCACATATTTCACCTGGTTAGTCTGCAATCCGGTGATGCCGGCAATGAAATCCTTCAGTTCTTCCTTGGCATTCTCGCTACCATTGCCGATGGTAGCGGATGAGGTCGCAAAGCGTACCTCGTCGGTAGTCACACCATAGGCCATCAGCATGGCAATCTCTGCGGCTCCAGCACCAGTATAGGTGTGCGTCTCATCCAGAGCAATCCATCTCAGTGTGCCTTCGCCTTCCTCTTCCTGCTTTGCATATATCAGCTTCCTATCCTTATCACGCAGCAAGATATACTCCAGCATAGTTGGGTTGGTCAACAGTATGTTGGCTGGATGTTGACGCAATTCGGCACGAGTGGCTATGACATGGGGGTATTTCTCTTCAATGACATTTCCATCTTCATCCCTGATGATTCCACGGATGGCATCAATCTTACGGAGAACTTTCTTGTAGTTTTTATCCTCTTCGTTAGGCAGAAACTCCGGCATATCGCCATTGTAAACCGCAAAAGTGAGATTTGTTCCTGCCAGCAGTTTTTCCATACGTGCCTTCTGATCCTCCATCAGTGCATTGAGAGGGTAGAGGAAGATGGCCTGCACCTGTTCTGGTATATGATGTTCTATCAGATCCTGTACAAGAGGGAGCATGAAACACTCCGTCTTACCCGAACCTGTTCCTGTTGTCACAACGATACTCATATTCTTGCCGTCAGGAGTCTTCTCCTTCAACAATGTTTTCCAGCACTGATACTGGTGCTCATAAGGTGGATAGTAAGTGTCTGCATTGGGCATACATTTCTGCCAGAGTGTACCCACCATTTCTTTAGCCTCGGCTTCGTGTTCTGGATAGACAGTCTCGTAGCTGTTCATGCATTGTACCAATGGCATAGCATCCTTAGGAGCAAATACCTCAGGGATGATCATCTTCAACTGATTGATATACCCCTTTTGGCTTTCGTTCCTTGCTTCACCGCACCACATGGCAGCAAGAGTTTTCTCTACAGCTGTGCGGTTGTTTTTATATAGTTCTGCAAATCTGAATTTTTGCTTCATATCTCGACATTCTAATTTTCATTTGAAACTATAGCGTGATTCATCTCGCCAAATTTACATCTGCACTCATCAAAGTCTTTCAGAAACTCTTTCAGGTTTTCATATTTTCCCAAAGCATCTGGGTTCTCTTGTATGAGTTTGAGAGCCTTATCTGCCACTTCCTCTATCTTTGGCCAAACATCAAAAGTCCAGTATCTTTTAAGAAACTCTTTCAGACAACTTTCCTCTCGTTCATCCGAACATTTTGGCGTCTTCAGAAAGAAGGCAGTTACAGCTACCTTCATCTTGCTTACCTCGTCAGCATCTTCTGCCAAATCTTCAATCTGACTGATCCACGCTTCTCTTGGTAAAAGCATCCAGTCGAAGTGGAACTCTACGGCAAACTGATATAGATTTTCAATGTCGGTATCGGTTAGCTGATAACCACGCTTCTTGACAAGAGGAAGAAATATATCTCCAATTTGTCTGCCTGCTTTCACCACTTTTATGAGTGGATTGAAAAGGAAAAAGTATGTCTTATGCTCAGCCACTATCTCAAAGCAATAAAGTGCATCAACTACTATCTGCGATTTCTTACCTCCCCAACCAGACTTTACATTTTTTATATAAGGTAAGGCATAATGCCGTGGAAACGAATTCGATTTCATGCTCTGGAATACGATGCCGTCACCTGAGAGCTCGTTGCTGTTAGCTACAGCCACAGGATCCGTCTTGTAGTTCCAAGCATACAGGTCTGTTGGAGCATCCATAGCCTTCGATATATATACTTTCAGATAATCCAGAGGAAACTCTTCTGTAAGTTCATCTGCCGGCATTTCCAGTTTGTAGTTGTCTACAGAAAGGTTAGGGTCATTGAAGGTAGGGAAACCATAGAACAATCTGTTGTTCTTTTTGATTTGATATTCCTTCACGCCATTTTCCGAGAAATCTCTGATAGAAAACTGGTTGCAGTTGATGAGAGGAATGTGTATATCCTCTTCTTTGCCTGCGTAACTCACAATATGATTTTCCCCATTGCTATCCTTCTGCGACAGTTCACGCATAATGATAGGACGATATACGTCCACCAGTATTTGTGCCTGGTCATTTCCTATTTTCAGCTGTTTGGTATCAGGCTCACGCACATCCAGTAGCTTTTCAAAGTTATCTTGTATGTCATCCACTCCTTCCAAAGCTGTACAGATACGCATGTGTTCGAAATCACGCCAGATAGGTTGCTGTCCGGCAGAGACTGGAGTGAATGGTACATAGTACACGTGCGGTTTGAACACGATGCCTTTCACCGTCACTCTCAGGCGGATAGCACCTTGCTCCGGTTCTTCTTCGTTCCAATCCACATAGCGTGATCCTTTCAGCCATTCCAGATCATAGTCAGTTACAGGTTCGCCTTCCTTTGAAGCACCTGTAGCATAATGTCGTACTTCCAGACCACTGCGTCCGAAAAGAACAGGGAGACTGTCTTCCTGCATTACTTCGTCATCGTAGTCTGTATCGATATACTTGTAGAGCACAAAGACATTATCCTTATACTTGATGGTCTTCAGATATTTCTTAGTAACCACCTGGTATAGTCCATTACGATTGAAGAAGGGTGGCAATATCTCCTTGCCATCCGGACCAACCAGTATCACCTTATCATTGATAGGGCACCAGCAATAGTCCTCGCCCCTTTCTTCACCATTTCTATAATGCGCATACACCACTGGCAACTCTCTATAAGCTTCTGCAAGATGATAGGCCGAAGAGAATATCACGGCCGTTGCAGCCTGTGCATTCTTTCTCGTGCTGAACTTGTTGCTTGTCTTAGGCAGGGCATACACCTGCATATAGTCTGCCACAGGCAGTTTCTGCACAACTCTTGTCACAGCAATGCTTGTGCCGCCTGGCTGTTTCTCGTCGTACTTCATCACCATCTCAACCTTGTCGAAATGGCATACAGGAATGTTGGTATAGGTGTTCTCATCGATTTTGTTTACCGACAAGAACCCCGTCTTTTCACTTCCTGTGTTATCATATTTAAACAGAGGCTCCTCTGTTTTTTCTAATTTCTGAACGTAGCGACCATCATCCTTGAATCGCAGATAAAAGCGTATTCTGCCCACTTCCTCAGGATGTTCAATTCCCCATTCCGGTTTCAGCAGTCTGTCGTAGCCTATATATTGTTTTTTGCCTCCACCAATCTCTTCCGGCTTCAGTTTCACTCTCAGGTGGCGAACCATCTGGTTTCTACTTGCAGTATAGGCAATCACCCATTCAAAGTCAAATTTATTCTTCTTTGCCACCTCATCGGCTTCCAGAATCTTGTGGAGCAGCTGCGGTATGCAGGTTTCTTCACGATTCATATCTTCCTTGGCAAAAGGCGGCTCTTTTTCCTTGCTGAGAATACAGTCCAGGTATTCGTAGAGACTATGCTTGCGTGCTATAGACTCTTGGAAGGCAACAGCACGGTTGCGGTCTTTCAAATCATCCAGCTCTATTTCTTCGCCATGGAAGATCTTGCAAAGCTGGGGTAGGAGCGCATCATTCTTATCCCGTTTCAGCTCTGCTTGTACAGCCAGTCCACCCAATACCTGCAACGATTCCAGCCATCGATAAGAGGTCTTGTCTGGATTAGTTGATGCGTTATAAACGAAGGTGTTGGCATCAATCTTTGCCAGTTGGTACAACTTCTTCAATTCTTCTGTGCTAAGGGTTATCACCTTGTTGTCATCCATGGTGTCAGCACCCTTATAAAAGCGTTTGTACCACTCTGCCAGATACATCACTATTATAACGGCGAAATCCTCACTTAGCAGATGATGATAATCATTACTATGTGAGGAGATGCTGTCTGCTATAGCCGTTTCAAGGATATAGAACTGCTCCAATGAGAGTCTGAGCTCCCAGACGTAGGGGCGACCTACGTCTATTTGCTTCCTAAGTTGCTCTTGACACTTAGGTAGGCATGCCAGCAGTTTTTTATCATCTTCTGTATATGGAGTTGTTGCCATCATCCTTATTCGTTTTTATAACGTATTCCTTTATATTTTCTTTTTAACTCTTCCAAACTCATGCAGTTACCTTTGCCTCCCTGCCCATGATGTATCATCCTATGACAGTTGGCGCAAAGCGGCACAAGGTCGGTTTGAGAGTTCACTGGATGTTCGCCTTCTGTTTGTGAGAATGGAAAGCGATGATGAATCTCAATATATTCGTCATCAATGTTATATGCCTTTTGGAAATCAAAACCACAACACTCGCAGAAAATGTGTCCACCATGTAAAGCCTTATAATAGTTGATGCAGGCTTGTCGGAGAATCTTGTTTCTCTTTCTGAGTTCTGCAGGTTGTGCCTCGCCGGCTTCACCTTCCAAGTATATGGTGGTTTCCACCGTTGGCTTGGGTGTAACAGGCGGTTCAGTGGCCATCGTACCAGAAGGATGATTGGTATCATCATATTCACCATATACCGGCATCGGTACAGCATTGGCATTCAGGGCTTTCAAGAATAGCCGATACCATTTCAGAACCTCTGTGTATCGTGGCTCCACACTCATGTCGAGATTCTTCAAGATAGGGTGCGTCTTGATCTTCCTGCGCAGGTCTTCTACGTCATCAATTTCTGTAATATTGTAGATAGACTCGTATTTGGTGCCAAAGTAGTCATTGAGCGTATTGGGAATAATACGCTCTGCCGTCTCAACGGTCATACTTACTTCTTTGGCATCACCATCAAAGCGTTCCGCGAGATAACTTCGGAATGCTCTGCCAAGTTGCTCGTATGTGAAATCACTTTTGTTTGCCACGTTATTACAATTTGTGAATATTCTGTTATTCCTGCTTTTTCTTAACCTCCCAATGACCGCTATAGCCGCTACCAACATAAACAATATGAGGCATTTTTATGATGTGACGTTTAATCGTCCTTGATGTCAAACCAGACTGTGCTGCCAATTCTTCTGTAGATATTTGGGGATATACAGCTACTTGGCGCTCTATCCATGCATCCAAATCTTTTCCTTGAGTGACACCTTGAGTGACACCTTGAGTGACATCATCATTCTCCATAATATTTGCCTCTATACCAGAATGAGATTCCTGCCAAGCTAAGATCATATTGGGGAACGTGACTGTAAACTGAGCACGATCGGAGAAGAAGGATGGAAGCATCTTTTCCTCAAAGTAGGGAAGGGCTTTAATCGGATTGATAATCTTGCCCATTCCCGAACCTTTACGCTCCATATAACCCAACTGTGCAAAGATGTCTGCAATAACCGGATTGCGTCTTACTGAAGGAATGTCTTCTAAGTTCATTGTTTGAATAAGTCTTCCTTCTGGCATAGAACCTGGAGAATATATCACCATACGGTCGTCATACATATCTACATGCACCTCGCTGCCTTGAATCAGATAGTCACGATGTGCCAAGGCATTCACTACAACTTCCATTACACAACGTTCCATATATTCAGGAATCTCGATGCGTTGCATTGGTTCTTTATACCAAAGTGTACGGTTGTTACGACGAATGAAGGACATGGTTTCTTCGAGAAGAGTAACAAGTCCTCCTGTAATCTCTGCGCTGTCGAGTGCATCAATGCTTCCTCCTGCTTTTGTCTTGCCGTTCCATCTTGTGCAGAATACACGGCTTTGGCGCAATGGACATTCGTCTGCAATCAGCAAACCTGCATAGGTAAGTACTCCCTTGTTGTCAACCAGACCAAACGAGCGGTAGAGCTTATTGTCGAAGCTCAGACCATTCCAGGCATAGTAGCGGCTGCGAAGCTTTGAAAATGCATAATCTTGAAACATCTCATCGCTTGGGCGTGCATCGAATGAAGAGTTACGACCTCTTAGTACCAAACGCTTATGTTCAGTACTATCTGCCACAACCGATTCGTTGCCAATGCGAACAAAGGTTTCAAGAACGCTGTCGCCTATATAATAATAAGGTGTATCTTCTCCTCCATGCACATGAAGAATGAGCAGTTCCTTGTCTTCCACACGCTCTATCTTCAAGTCGATTTGCGGCATAGGATCAATGCGCTCCTTGATTTTCTGACTGATAAATTCGGCATCAGCCTTGGCATCGGTCAACCCTATGATAGTATCATCATCGGCAATGCCAAACAATAGGCAACCGCCACCTCCGTTGGCAAAGGCGCTGACGCTCTTCAGCCAACTTTTCACTTTACGGCGTTCCACCTCTTGCTTCTTGTCGTATTCGGTAGTTTCACCAATATATTTTGTTAGGTCCATATTTGCTTTATATTATAATTGTACTTTATGCCTCTCAGTACCGCTATTAGTAACGCTTAACTGGCACTGGAGTTTATTTAAGGTGGTACTGGAGTATCAAGTAGCTGGTACCGGAGTAACACTTATGTGGTACTGAGAAGGTACTTTGAAGGCATGAATCAGGCACTCCAATTGATGTGTCCCTCGTATTTATCGAAGTCCATTTTGGAGTCTGCTCCTACCTTTTCGAGCATCAGTCTTATCACTTCTTGTTCCTCAGGTAGAAGAAGAATATCACCACGCCTGCGCTTGAAATATTGGTTGCGTCCGAAGTGGAGGATGAGGGTTGTCATGAACTGGTCATACTGTTGTGGGTACATCCGCTTTTGGAAGTTGGTGAATCCTCTGGCGAAAATCACCGGCTTTTTATCGCGATAGTATGCACATGCCTCGTCCTTGCTGCATCTGGCGGGATTGATCAGACGCAGAAACTCTGCATTCTGCTCCATCAGGATGGAGTAGGCAATATGATGCAAGCAGGTGGCTGCCATGAGGCAGCTGTTATGCTCACATACAGGATAGTTTGCCGGTAAAGACGTATTTTCTTTCTTTGGCATAATCTACTTTGTTTTGATAACGTTGTTTTTTTAGGTATAAACAATCCATTTGCCGTTTTTGTTGCTGCCCATGCGTGACAGTAATCTGGCTGCTTTCAGTGTTGCAATGTGTTTTCTCACCATGCGTTCCGACATGCCAAGGGCTTCGGCAACCATTGCAGCAGATGCGCTGTTGTGCTCTCCGAGATAGTCGAGTACATTCCATGCTGAATCTGTTATGTTAGGATATTTATCATGAACTTTATCATGAACTTTATCATGAACTCTGTACAATTCTTCTCCTTGGTGACTCTTCAGGGTCTCTAGTATTTCTGACAGCATGAAGTCGATGAATGGTCCAGAGTTGGCAGCTTGGGTGCTTGCAGTTATTGCGTCATAGTAGGCTTGCTGATTTGAGAACACCATATTTTCCACAGGCAGATGTTCGAACAGCGGATGCAGTTTGCCGAGAATGAGCGATTGCCACAATCGTCCCATGCGTCCGTTGCCATCGGCAAATGGATGGATAAATTCAAACTCGTAGTGGAACACACACGAGCGTATAAGCAGATGGTCTTTGCTTTGGTTCAGCCATTCGAACAAATCCCTCATCAGATAAGGCACTCTGTCGGCTGGTGGCGCCATGTGAACTAATCCTTGTTCGGAGAACACTCCCACGCCCCCATGACGGTATCTGCCAGGATTGTCGATAATTGCTTCCATCATCTGTGCGTGTGCCTTGAGTAAGTCTTCTTCTTTGAATGCGTCAAGGTGAGGATACATCTCGTATGTTTTGATGGCATTCTTCACCTCTTGTATTTCCCTGATAGGCGCAACGATGTTTTTGCCGTTGATGATGTCGCACACTTCATCCTCAGTCAGTTTGTTGCCCTCTATGGCAAGCGAACTGTGTATTGTGCGTATTCGGTTTGCCTTGCGCAGATGCAAGGCATCCGTTTGCTCAAGTCTAATGGCATAACGCTCTATTTGACCTGATATTTCAGCAATCTTATTGATTGCTTCTGCACTTATCGTAAACGGTGGTGTATACATGATGTGACTTTTTGATATAACACTTATTCCATTGGCTTGATCATCTTCTCGATAAATTCAATCTCGTCTTCATCAAGTTTGTACTTACGATAGAGTTGTTTATCTATGTCGGCAATGCTTAGCCCCCAGTCGATATCTGAAATGGCTGTGAAGTTTTGAAGAGGAATGAATTTGAATTTATCTCTTACTATATTTTGTGTTATCAAAATCGAAGAAAGAAGAAACCTAGCAAAGCATGTTTTTATATATTTTTTCATATTTTCTGCATCTTCTTTACAATCGAATATATCTAATAGAAGGTATGATTCTGTACAAATAGTATATGGAGGTAAAACCTCAAGTCTTGAAACTATTCTTTTTCTACCAGTAGAGTCTGTTTGGCCAGCATGTTCTGCGGAGGCTTTAGACATAATGACTTTCCATTTTCCTATTATTTCTCTATTTTGCGGCACATCATTTTCTTCAAGGTAGGTTATGCCATCACTCCCAAAAAGTCGAATATTTCGACCCGGCTTCGCCGGGAAACCGTGTTGGAAGCTTCTTATCCCAAAAGGTTTACGTGAGTAAACCTTTTGGGATAAGAAGCCAGTAAAGGTTTGTTCTTTAACTTTATTGATAATGTCAAGAACTTTTTGATGTCTGATAAAAGTATCATGCTCATTAAGGTATCTTACACTTTCGTTACGTAAGTTGCCATGAACAGTTGTGATATGACATTTTGTGTCTTTCCCCTTTTGCCATAAAAAATAGCAAACACCACCAGCAATATCAACCGTTGGAAAACAGTCTCTAGAATCTTCAAAGTCAAATAATTTTGTTAACTGTCTGTCATTCAGCATTTTTATTCTAAATTCATCAAGTCCTTTTCCTCCAGTGTACCATTTTGCAGGTATAATCATAGATACTATAAGTGTATTGAGATTTTCTGCAGAATTAACAAATTTATTGTATATTGGTGTTGCACTACTTCCTATACCGCCACCATCCATAATCTGATACGGCGGATTACCCACCACTGCTTTAAACTTCATATTATTAATATCTTCGTTTCCTGATTTTGGAATTGATTTATATACATGCCAGAAGTCCTTGCCACGAACGATGTCGTTTTGGAACAGTTCGGGCTTAGCACGGAGCACATTGATCATGTCGCACTCCAACGACTCGTGGCCATTATAGAAGTATGTTTTGCCCTCTTTGGTTACATGCTCGTCTGCCGCTTTGAGCACACCAGCAGGCACAAGATCGGTTACAGGCACCTCATGCTCATAGCAACGAATATTCATGCGGATATCCTTGCGAAAACCAGCCAATGTTCGTTTGGTAATGCTTGCAGCCATTTTTGTACGGCACACGACAAAGATGTTGTCCTGCAACACATCCTTCCATATTTCGAGATCGTCGCCTATCTGGCGATAATACTGCTCGGCATTCTGGCTCTTGCCACGTTCGCCGGTAAGATGGTTTTTGCGATAGTTTGGCTCCTTGGCTCCCTTGAAGAGAGAGTAGGCCATATAGAGCGGGTAGAGACCAGTCTTTGAGTTGATTTCAAGGATGCGGGCATTATAGTCGCTGAAAATATCCTTGGTCACATCGTTGGTGAAATGAGGCTGGTTGTTGTCATCAACCTCTACCCCCACAGGCCGTGCGGCGTTGACATTCTCGCCATACTTGTTCTCCACGGTATAAGGCGCAACAAAATCCTCATCCCAGAAGCACCAACCGCCCACGGTGTCGCTCATGTGCATGTTGACCACGCGCCATGGCGTAAGTACGGTCTCCTTGTCAGGATTGTGGAAGAAAGAGAAGATAGTGGCAATCTTGGCTATACGGTCTTCTGTGTTGAGATTGTCAGCCTCCTTCACCATTTGGCGTATACGCTTGGCAGCACCCGTGAAGATGCTGCGATCGAAGCAGTCTTTCAGAATGTTGAACGTCTGCTTGGTAAAGCCCTTAGGCATAAACTCCTCCCATGAAGCCTGGTCAACGATCTCGTCGCTGGCAAAGTTGTCGATAGTGATCTCTTCGCCAGCCTCATCGTTGATTTCTGCTCCATAGACCAACAAAGGAATACGGATAGCCACGCCACGGAGCACAGACATACGGGCACGCTTCTCCTTGTTCTCTTCGTCACGTTTCTTCTTAGCCTCGTCAGTTTTGTCATCCTTCTCTTTGTTCTCCCATTTCTTCCAAAGCACAGGATTGCTAAATGAGCTCCATTCGCTGTTCAGCAGTTGGCTATGGCTGACAAACAGGTAGGGGAACAGTTCTGAAGGAGCACACATCACTTCGTCCCATCCCTCATCTTCTGTCTTCGGCTGACCATTATCGTCAAATTCGGCAGACATAGAAGGGCGAGGTGGAAGAACTTCGCTTGAGGATAGATAGTAGATGTACTTGATCTGTTCTGCATCAGAATCGCCTAAGCCATTCTTGTTGATACAGATTTTCTCTGGTTTCCAGGCATTTGGCATAGAACCCAGAAGGTCGTGTACATCGCCGAGAGCCTTCTCCTGCTCAGGACTGAGATTCATCAGCTGGTCAGGATTATAAAGTGAGTTGTCGGCATAGCCACTACGCACGGCACGCTCGATATATACATTAGAGAGTTTCTCGAATATCTGATTAGCAGAGAAGTGCTTGCCCATCTCGCCTTCGTCCATAGAGAGGACAGGACATAGTTTGATGAAGGCAGCAAGATGCTCTTCCTCTTTTTTCTGAGTAAGTTTCATCTGCTTCTTACCTTTTTCGGTCTGTACATAGACTGCCATCTTTGCAGTTTCAGCTACAGCTGTAAGGGCACGGTCTGGCGCAAAGTCAAACACATAGCAGTCTGACTTCTGACGGCCTTCGAGTACGGCGTGAGTCTGCACACGGAAGATGGTTTGCATGTAGTTGGCTGCAGGAGTATTCTCTGAACCTTTCATGCAGAGTACGGCAGTCCACTCAGGAACACTTACACCCGTGGTAAGCTTACCACAAGAGAGGGTGATGGTATAATCCTTCTTGGTGACATTCTCCTTGGCATTGCCACGGATATTGTCTAATACATCAGCCAAAGCATTACCATTCTTATCCTCGATATTACCATCGCCGGCGGCATTGATGATATGGAACATTCCGTTTTCTTCACCAAACACATCATGCTTACGCAAAAGCTGTTCGAGAGCAGCAGCTTCTTTTACACCAGGCAAGAGCCAGAAGGTGTGGCGGAAGTGCTCACGGAATACATCTGACGAGAAAGGATAGAGGCTGGTGTCGGATTCTTCAACAAGTTTGTCGAGGAAGCGATTGATTGCCTTTTCGTGTACGAACTTGTCGATTTTCACCTTAGCCAATTCTGCCTGATATTCAGCCTTCTTGATTACATTAGGCTCATTGTCTATCAACTTCTGAAGCTGAAGCTTATCTTCCTCAGTATATACTCTGAAGAACTCGTGGAACTTGAAGACCTCATTATTTTCGATGGCTTGGTCGCGCAGCATCTTAGGCAGCGTGAAGGTGAGAATCTGCATACGTGGCAGGTCGGCGTATGGGTTAGGGTCACCATAATGATGCTCATCCCAGAACAACTTGGCACGCTGTTCCATCACGTAGTCCCAAGTATAGATTTCACTTTCCTCATATTTGTCGAGCAGGTTGAAAGGTGTTCCCGAAAGTGAAAGAATACGGGTATTCTCCTTCTTCAACTTGTTCATCACACGCACACCGGCAGAAGCATCAATGCCTTCGTGCGCCTCGTCAACCATAACGAAGTCCCAATCATACTCCATAATGGCACGTTTCAATGGATCAAAATTGCGCTCCTTGCCACCAACAAATTGTGACAGGCGCAGATATTGCATGCTGACAAAGAATACGAGTATCTTTTTGCCAGCATCCACCTCGCGGGTAAGCGTATAGAAGTCGCCCTGAGAGTCGTTGTCGTCCATCATTCGGCGACCGTAAGCAGGTTCGAGTCCTTTTGCATGATAGTCTGCAAGGGCTTCCGGGGTACGGAATATCTTCGCAAAGTCATCATGCCATCCTTTATCTACAACAGGGCGATGGGTGATGATGAGCGTAGAGCGATAGCCACAACGCTTAGCCACCTCAAGACCCGAGAGGGTCTTTCCAAAGCGCATTTTGGCATTCCAGAGATAGTGCTTGCCCTTGTTAGGATCTTTGAACTCTTTCTGGAAGTATTCCACGGTGTCATGGATAGCCTTTTCCTGCTCCGGGCGGAACTTGATGGCTCCATGTCCTGCGCCCTTGCCTTGCTTTATCTTGCTGATGGCTTCTCGAATATCGAAGAGTGTGCAGGCAAACCAGATGTCCGCATCTTCTGTCTGTCCGGTAGTCGGATCCTTATACTTACCAAGGGTCTTTGAAGGAATGTCCATGGCACGCAGGGTGCGATAGACATCATCAGCCTTATAACATTCAGAGTTCTGATCGTATGTAGTACATTCCACATATTCTATATGGTATGAAACTCCCTGCATGTATGGACGAGCATCGAGCTCAGCACGAACAGCCTTACCCAACTCCTGGCGGCTTTTGGAATCGGCTATCTCATTATCGACAAAGACCTCACCAATTTTGAGAAGTCCTTGGTGCTTCCTATCGCCCTGGCTGAGCACGTACAGGAGGCGTGATTGGGTTATAGTGTATCTCATTTATCGTGATTTAGGAATAATTATCAAAACGTTATATCTCGGTAACTATTCAGCAATAACACCCCTTTGAGTTTTTATCAATAATCCTGATACAA
>ENA-ORRW01001886-ORRW01001886.1-human-gut-metagenome-genome-assembly--contig:-NODE-1886-length-18675-cov-4.005048_pt1 | contig 18675 bp, 20 predicted proteins | sample MGYA00242183_ERZ509150 | MGnify/ENA primary metagenome ERZ509150 (study PRJEB26280, sample SAMEA2338639) | human gut metagenome | biome: human gut; feature: human-associated habitat; material: faeces... | reverse complement strand
GGGCCGCCCGGCGGATGAGATCAGGCCCGGCGTTGTGGCAATGGCCGAGACCTGCCCCAGCGTCTCCAACGTCGGCAGCTACGCGGCGCAAATTCTGGAGGACTACCGCTACTCGCTTTTGCAGGGCGACCTGATGAAGTGCATGGCCAAGGATGCCATGGACAGCGACGGCGTCTGCCGCCAGCTGCGCCGCACGCTGGCGGTGCAGGATGCCATCCGCAGCACCCAGACCGACAGCACGGCCCGGGACTTTGACGCGGTGCTGGATTCCGCGCTGGCCCGGCTGGATGAGCCGGACGACAGCCTGAAACTGGGCTGGCCGGAGCTGGACCGGTACGGCGTCTTTGGTCGGCAGCGCGTCTGCGTTGTGGCCGGGCGCCCCGGGTGCGGCAAGACGGATTTCTCGCTGAATCTGGCGGCCCGGCTCTCGAAGCGGTACAAGGTCTACTACCTCACGCTGGAGGAGACGGCGGAGGCACTGATGGACAGGATCCTGTCCAAGGTTGCGCGCATCGACTCCGGCAAGCTCACCAACAAGAGCCTGGCCCCGCGTGAGCGGGAGATCATCAACAATGCCGCCGCCCGGCTGCGCCAGCATCACAACATGATGCTGGACGCCGACAGCAACCTGACGATTGACGGGTTGGAGGCCAAGCTCATGCAGTACAAGCCGGACATCGCGTTCATCGACCACATCGGTCTGTTAAGCCCCACCGACCCCCGGCAGACCGAGTACCAGCGCATTTCTGAAATCACCCGGCGGCTGAAGGTGGCCGCCATGAAGATGGGCATCGTGGTTGTGGAGCTGTGCCAGATCAACCGCGCCGGCGTGAAGGGCAACGAGGGCCGCTTCTGCAATCTGGAGGACCTGCGCGGCTCCGGCACGATTGAGCAGGACGCCAACAGCGCGATTTTTGTGGAGAACAGGCGCACCGAGGACAGCAAGGAGCTGCGCGGCGAGGACGCCTATCAGGATACCGCCGTTATGTACGCCAAGAATCGCGAGGGGCCGACGGGCGTTGTGTCCATGAGATGGCAGCCCCAATACCATCAATGGCAGCCGACCCCGAAAGAGGAATACGAAGAAATCGACCAGATGAACTGGCCGCAATAACACCCGCCGCCCCGGCGGGACAGGAGGATTACTATGATCAGCATTGCAATTATCAACTTGAAGGGCGGCGTCGGGAAATCCGTCACCGCCTGCAACCTGGCCGCCGAGCTGGCCGCCAAGAGCAAGAGCGTTCTGGTGGTGGACCTGGATAAACAGGGCAACACAAGCAAGTTTTTCGGCTGGCTCGATTATGACCGCCTATCGGTGGCCGAGGTGCTGCTGGGCGAGCGCTTCGCCCACGCCGCTATCGTCGAGGATACCGGCCTGCCCGGCGTCCACCTGCTGCCCGGTGATATGCGGCTGCTCAGAGCCAACCGCATGATCCTGATGGATACCACCGAGCCGCAGCAGTACCGCCTGCGGGATGCGCTGGAGGATGTGGCCGAGAATTACGACTGCTGCCTGCTGGACTGCCCGCCCGATCTGGACATGGGCAGCATCAACGCCCTGTGCGCGGCGGACTGGGTCATCATCCCGGTGGACTGTGACGAGTGGGCGTGCGATGGCATGGACGAGATCATCGACCAGATCGAGCGCGTCCAGATGTATTACAATCCGCGGCTTAAGATCATGGGCGCGATGATGACGAAATATCGTCGCACCAAATACGCGGCGGACGTCATCCGGCAGCTGAGCGCACAGGGCGTCCCGATGCTGCGAACGGTCATCCGCTACACGGTCAAGGTCAGCGAGGCCAAGAGCGCCCACAAGCCGCTGCGGGAGTTCGCGCCGAAATGTACGGCCACGGACGATTACAAGGCGCTGGCCGGTGAGGTCGACGAGATCGTGTCCAATGTGGACACAAAGGAGGGCTGAGCGATGAGCAAGGGATTTTCTATCAATGATATTCTCGGTGCCGGCGCTAAAACCGCCGCCCCGGCGGGTCAGAAAATGCAGGTCGTCATGCTGCCGACGGCTGACATTGAGCCGAACCCGGAAAACAGCATCTACGAGATCGGCGACGTCTCCATGCTGATGGCCGACATTGCCGAGCGAGGATTGCGCAGCCCGCTGGAGGTCCTGCCCGCCCAGAACGGTAAATATATGCTGCTGGCCGGACACCGCCGTTGGACCGCGTGCTGTGCGCTGACGGCTGAGGGTGTGACCGGGTTTGAAGTCCTGCCCTGTGTCATCCACCAAAGCCAGGGCGCGGATGACGACCTCATCGCGCTGATCACCTCCAACGCCACGGCGCGCGAACTGACAGACGGTGAGCGGCTGCGCCAGTACCGGGCACTCAAGCAGGCGCTCGAACGAAAAAAGGCGGCGGGCGCGCTCGATGGCCGCATCCGTGATGAGATGAGCCGCATCACCGGCGATGGCACCGGCACGCTGGGGCGGCTGAATGCCATCGTCAGCAACTGTGTGCCGGAGGTTCTGGCGATGGTGGAGCGCGGCGAGATCACCATGACGCGGGCCTACGAGTGCAGCAAGCTGTACAAGGTGCAGCAGGTCGAATACGCCAAAATCAAGTACGCCAGTATGCCGCCCATCACCGATATGGCCCGGCGGGCGGCCATCAAGTATCTGGTCGAGTGCGGCCTGGCCGACCAGCTGAAGAAGCTCGACTACGTTCGCAAGAGCGAATGGAACTACGCTGACAACAGGCTGGATGCCCGAAAGCTGGAGCCGGTGACGCTGGATCTGACGGAGGGCGAGACGGATGCGCTGCTGCGCATTGAGTCTGCTGGTTATTACAACTTTCACGTGAGGATGCTGGACCCGGCGGATACAAACGAGGTTATTGCCGAAAGCTCACTCACTACACGAGATTTGTTCGATGCCGCCAAGCGCCTGTACATCAACAAGGACGATCTGGCGGCGTACAAGGCCGAGGTGAAGGGCAAGCGTGATCAGGAGCGTGCCCGGCAGGATGAGGCCGAAAAGTGGCAGGCGCTGGCCCGGCAGGAGCTGGAGGCGTTCGACAGCTGGCCGCTTGTGACGCGGATGAAGGACCTGGGCCTGACGATCCGTGAGCGGAAGATGGCAGACGGCGGGCGGCTTATCATTGCCGTGGATGATCTGACGCGCTTTTCCGGCCATGTGAACGGCTTCCAATACCGCGAGTGCTTCGCGGTGCGCCTCGGGCCGAACGGCGAGCGCGCAGGCCGGGACGGAGACATCAATGCGTTGGAATGGTACAAGCGCTGGTATAGCACCGGCGCGGGTATTGAGGGCTACATTGCCGACGACATCCAGCGGGCCGCGCGGGAGGCGAAAAAGAAATGAGCAGCGGATTTTGCGGGATTCCCGGCATGAGCCAGCCGCACCTTGACAGGTGCGAGGGGTGCGCCCACAATAAGGGGCTGTTTAACCTGGACTGTGAGCTATACTGCTACGGCGTCGAAAGGACGGACGGCGCGGGCATTGTGCTGGAATGTGATGACTTTGAACCATCTCCGGGAGGTGATGCCCAATGACCTATGATGAGTGCATCGTGTGGCTGAATCGCTACCGCGATGCCCGGCGGGTGGAGCCGCGATTGAGGGAACGGCTCCGGGAAGAAAACCGCCGCGCCGACTACGCCCGCGCCCTGTGCCCATCCGGCGGGGCCGGTGAGATTGACAGTGCGCTGCTGAGCATCAACGCCCGGCGCGAGAAGCTGGCCGCCCAGCTGACGGACGGCGAGGCCGCCAGGGTGGAGATTGAGAGCGCCATTGCTCAGCTGGAGGATGCCCTGGAGCGTGAGGTCTTACAGATGCGCTACATCGACGGGCGCACCAACCGCCAGATCGCGGCGCGCATGAGGATCACTGAGCGCTATGTGCGCAAGCTGCACCGGCGGGCAATTTTCAAAATTATAAAATTAGTTCCGCCCAGTTCCGCCCCAGTGTGTTAAGCTGAGGGTGTCGAGCAGGTAGGGGCTTGATGCTCGGCGGTTTGCTCGTTTGCATGATCCTCCTAAGCGGATAGTCGCCCCACATCGGGGCGGCTATTTTTTTTATAACTGGGTTGCAAGGTTGCAGGGTTACGGGTACGCCCGGCGGTTCGATTCCGCCAGCCTGGCCATAGTTAATCTCCTTGAAATAGCTGACAGCCGGGAAAGACCGGCGACATACCGCACAGCCGCCCGCCCAGTTCCCCGGCGGGATGAACCTTGACAGGTGCAAGACCTGTGTGCGGGTACGCAGTGCCGTTGATGTGGTTAAATTCAGCGGATGACGGACGGCAATAGACCGTCATGCCCGGCGGGCGGGAGAGCCTCACCTACACCGAGACAAAAGAAACTTCGTCTCGCGCCGCTGGGCATCTATGATAATTTTACGCCCCGGCGGGTGGAGGTGCAGCGCGTGTCCAGTGTGGACACGCAAACAGTATGCGGGAGTTTGCCAAAGCGTTTTACAAGAGCAAAGCGTGGCAGCGCTGCCGCGATGGGTACGCCGCCAGCGTGGGCGGATTGTGTGAGGATTGTCTGGCTAAGGGACTGTATCGCCCCGGTGAGATAGTCCATCACATGACAGAGTTGACGCCGGACAACATCAACGATCCGGCGGTCTCGCTGTCATGGTCCAACCTGAGGCTGCTGTGCCGTGACTGTCACGCAAAGCGCCACGGCGCGCGGCGTAGATACCGTGTGGACCCGGCGGGGCGAGTGATGTCGAGGTGGTGACCTCCCCCCGGTCGAAAAAACGAGCGGGGGTGTGGTAGACCGGGCCCCAAGGTTCGGAAAAACACTGAAAAGAGTGTAAAGGGGGTGTTGTTGTGGGGAGAAAAGCAAAAACTACGCTGATTCAAGAGGAGTACAACAGGATCATGGCGCACTACGCCGACCTGCCTAAAAATCAGATGGCGATCGTGGAGCCGCTGATCCAGAACGCGGCATTTATGAAAATCACACTCGACGATCTGCAAAAATCCATCAACGCCGACGGGTGCAGCGAGGAGTACATGAACGGCGCGAACCAGTACGGCAAGAAAGCCAGCGCCGATCTGCAAGCCTACAACAGCCTCATCAAGAACTACAACACCGTGACCGAGCGCCTGGGCAAGCTGCTGCCCCCGGAAAAGCGTGAGAGCAGACTGGAGCAGCTGGCCCGTGAATAACTACATCTACGAGTATTACCAGAAAATCACGGACGGCACCATCATCGTGGGCCGCTGGATCAAGGTCTGGTACAAGTATGTTGTGGACGGTCTGGAAAAAGGGCTGTTTCACTTTGACCCCAAAAAAGCGCAGAAAGCAATCCGTTTTGTGGAGAATTTCTGCCGACACCATGAGGGCGCGCTGGCTCCCCAGCTGATTGTGCTGGAGCTTTGGCAAAAGGCGCTTTTGTCGGTACTGTTCGGCGTAATGGATGACACCGATCACCGCCAATTTCGTGAGGTCGTCGTCATCATCGCCCGAAAAAACGGCAAGACGCTGCTGGCCGCCGCCATTGCTGCCTATTGCAGTTTTTTGGACGGTGAGTATGGCGGGCGCATCTACTTTGCCGCGCCTAAGCTGGAGCAAGCGGGGCTGTGCTACGATGCCTATTATCAGATGCTCAGCAAGGACCCAGAGCTGAGCCAGCTGAGCAAAAAACGGCGCACGGACATCTACATTGCGAACAGCAACACGAGCGCAAAGCCGCTGGCGTTTTCCGCTAAAAAGTCGGACGGTCTCAATGTCAGCCTGTGCGTGGCCGATGAGGTCGCCAGCTGGCCCGGTGATGCCGGGCTGAAATTCTACGAGGTTATCAAGTCGAGTTTTGGCGCACGCACACAGCCCATGCTGCTGGCGATCAGCACGGCGGGCTATGTGAACGAGGGCATCTATGATGAACTGATAAAGCGTGCCACCCGCTTTTTGCTGGGTGATTCCAAAGAGACGCGCCTTGCGCCGTTTCTCTACATGATCGATGAACCGGCCAAGTGGAACGATATCAACGAGCTTGCGAAAGCAAACCCGAACCTGGGTGTAAGCATCAGCGTCAGCTATCTGCTGGAAGAAATCGCCATTGCCGAGGGAAGTTTGTCCAAACGGGCCGAGTTTTTGACAAAATACTGCAACATCAAGCAAAACTCCAGCCTTGCATGGCTGGCCTCCGATGTTGTGGAGCGCGCCTGCGGTGCGCACATTGACCCGGCCAACTTCAAAAATTGCTATTGCGTGGGCGGTATTGACTTGAGCCGGACCACCGACCTGACCGCCTGTGTGGCGATCATTGAGAAAAACGGCAAGCTGAATGTGCTGGCGCATTTCTTTCTCCCCGCCGAGAAGCTGCAAGAGGCTACCGAGCGGGACGGTCTGCCCTATGCGGCGTATGTGCAGCGCGGCATCCTCACGCTGAGCGGTGACAATTTTGTGGACTATCACGATTGCTACAACTGGTTCAGGACGCTGATAGAGCAGTACAAAATTTATCCCTTGCAGGTCGGCTATGACCGATACACGGCCCAGTATCTTGTGCAGGATATGAAGCAATACGGATTCCACATGGACGATGTATTCCAGGGGTTCAACCTGACGCCGGTGATCCGAGAAGTTGAGGGGCTGCTGAAAGACGGCACCATCAACATCGGGGACAACGACCTGTTAAAAGTGCATCTGCTGAACACGGCGCTGAAAGTCGAAAACGACAGCGGCAGATGTAAACTTGTGAAGATGAGCGCCGCCGACCACATTGATGGCTGCGCCGCGCTCATGGATGGGATGACGGTGCGGCAGAAATGGTGCGCCGAAATCGGCGGCCAGTTAAAGAACGCGGGGTGATGAGCATGGGACTGTTTCAATTAATTTTCGGGAAGATAGCCGCCAAGAGCCTCGCGTCTGGATTCTGGACAACGCTTGACGGCTACACGCCCAGCTTTTTGACCTGGGGCGGCGAGCTGTATGAGAGCGAGATCGTGCGCGCCGCGATCCACGCCACGGCCACTCACGCCAGTAAGCTGAGCGTCACCGTGCAGGGACCGGCAAACCCGAAACTGCAAACCCGGCTCCGGCAGGGGCCGAATGAGTGGCAGACCTGGGGACAATTCCTGTACAGGCTTTGCACAATTTTGGAGGTGCAAAACACCGCCTTTATTGTGCCGGTCATCAATGAGTTTGGTGAGACCGTTGGCATGTTCCCCGTGCTGCCGTCCAGCTGTGAAATCGTGCAGTATGGGGCCGCGCCCTGGCTGCGCTACACATTCCGCAGCGGCCAGACCGCCGCCATTGAAATGGCGCGGTGCGGCATTATGACAAAATTCCAGTACAAGAGCGATATTTTCGGCGAGAACAACCACGCGCTGACGCCCACGATGGATCTGGTAAACCTGCAAAACCAAGGCATTGCCGAGGCCGTTAAAAACGGCGCGACATTCCGCTTTGCAGCCAAGATGAACAACTTCTCCAGCGATGAGGATTTAAAAAAAGAGCGTAAGCGATTCAGCCGGGAAAACCTGCAAGGCGAGGGCGGCGGCATTCTGCTGTTCCCCAACACCTACACGGACATCAAGCAGCTGGAGGCTAAGCCCTATGTTGTGGCCGCCGATGAGATGGAGCGCATCAACACCAATGTGTTCAACTACTTCGGAACCAACGAGGATGTGCTGCAAAACCGCGCCTACGGCGACGCCTGGAGCGCGTTCTATGAGGGTAAAATCGAGCCGTTTTCCATCCAGTTCAGCGAGGTCGCCACAAAAATGCTGTTTACTGAGCGCGAACGCGCGGGCGGCACGCTGCTGATGGCGACAGCCAACCGGCTGCAATACATGAGCAACACCGAAAAACTGAACGTATCGGCCCAGATGGCGGATCGCGGCATTATGAACCGCGATGAAATCCGCGAAATTTGGAACTTGCCGCCCCTGCCGAACGGCCAGGGGCAAGCGTACACGATACGCGGCGAGTATTACCTGCTGGGCAGCGATGGCAGCGTGACAAAGAAAGGAGACGACCTAACCAGTGGAAAGTAATGAGAAATTGTTGAAAAAGTTGAACAATGGCCGGGAATACCGCGCCATGCGGCTGGAGGTCCGAACCGCCGACCCCGCCGCGCCGGACTCCAAGCAGGAAGTGGAGGGCTACGCCTGTACGTTCAACCAGCCCTATTTGCTGCATGAGTACAGGGGCGACAGCGGCACCTCCTACCGCATCATGGAGCAGATCGACCCGCACGCTTTTGATGACTGCGACATGGGTGACGTCATCATGCAGTACGACCATGAGGGCCGCGTCTTTGCCCGCACCAAAAACGGCACGTTGGCTCTGGCCGCTGACAGCGCCGGGCTGAAAGTGACTGCCGATCTGGGCGGCACCGAGATCGGGCGGCAGCTGTTTGCCGAAATCAAGGGCGGCTACACCGATAAGATGTCGTTTGGCTTTACCGTGGCCGAGGATAAGCGTGAGACCACCCGCGATTTGGAAAACAACACCGTGACCGTGAACCGCACGATCACCAAGATCAAGAAACTGTACGATGTGAGCGCCGTGAGCCTACCGGCCAACGATGCTACATCGATCAGCGCCCGAAAATTCCTTGACGGAGAGATCGAGAGAATTAAAGCGGAGAGACTTAAAAGGGCGGATACCGCAACAAAAATCAAACTGAAACTTTTGGGAGTGTGAACCATGAAAAAGAAAACCAGTGAAATGACCATTGCGGAGCTGCGCGCCCGCGCTGCCGAAATCCGCACCGAGGTCAACGCCGAGGGTGCCGACCTGGATGCCTTGGAGGCCGAGGCCGATGAGATCAGCCAGCGCATCGCGCAGTATGAGACCGAGCAGCGCCGCCTCGGCATTGCCGCCAAGGTTGCGGACGGTGCCGGTGCGCCCCAGGACAACCCCACCGCCCACACCGATGCCCAGACCCGCGCCCAGCAGTTCAAAGAGAACCGCCGCGCCGTCCTGGGCGTGGAGGAGACCCGCGCCGTTCTGGTGAGCGGCGGTAAGCTGGCAACCCCCACCGAGGTCAACACCGAAATTCAGGACCGCGTTGGTGTCGGCGTCTCCAGCATCATTGATATGGTGTGGGTCGATGACTGCTCCGGTATGTCCACCGACCGCATCCCCTACGTCAAGCAGGATGCCGACGCCGCCGCCGATCAGACCGAGGGTGCTGCCGCCACCACCAAAGAGGCCACCTATGACTACATCGACATCACGCCCAAGTCGGAGGCGGTTCTGAGCCAGATCAGCAAGCAGGCCAAGAAGCAGACCCCCGTGAACTACTTCGCCAAGTGCCGCGCCCAGGCCCTGCTCAGCTTGCGCAAGAAAGCATCCGTCATTGTGACCGATGCGCTTAAAGCCAGCAAGCTCGTGGGCACCATTGACGCCACGCTGGACAGCACTAAGAAAGGCGCCATCAACGAGAAAACCCTGCGCAATCTGACGCTGAACTACGGCGGCGATGAGGCCGTTGAGGGCGAGGCAGTCCTGTTCCTGAATAAGAAGGATCTGATTGCCTTTGGCGATGTGCGCGGCACCAACGAGAAAAAGGCTATCTACGAGATCACCCCGGATTCTGCCAACCCCAACACCGGCATCATCAAGGAGGGCGGCCTGAGTGTGCGCTACTGCCTCAACAAGAACCTGACCGCCTGCGCCGGTACGGCCCAGACCGTCAAGGCACAGCCCACCATGTTCTACGGTGTGCCGCGCTGCCTGAAGCTGGACCTGTTCAGTGACTACGAGATCGCCGTGTCCGATGACTTCGCTTTTGACAAGCTGCTGTCCACGATCCGCGGTGATGTGGAGATGGGCGCGGATGTGGTCGTCCCCGGCGGCTTTGTTGCGCTGACTATCCCGGCCATCGCTTGATCGGAGGCTGTGACCCATGGCTGACAACGACCTGCTGTCCAAAGTGACGGTAGCGCTGCGCCGGTCGGATATGCCGGAGGAGCTGACGCAGGAAGTGAGCGACCTGGTGGATGCAGCCCTGGCCGACCTGAAACAGGCCGGTGTGTCCAACTTGGACACGCAGGACCCGCTGATCCGCCGTGCCGTTATCACCTACTGCCGCGCCAACTTCTGGCCGACCGGCGACTACGATAAGCTGAAAGCCTCCTACGATGAGCAGAAGGCGCAGCTGCGAATGACGACCAACTACACAGACTGGCCCGACGCATGAGCGCTGTGCTGTGATGCACCGCCGGAGTGCCTATGCCCGGCGGTGCTTTTTTAGTAAGGAGATGCCCATGTACTGGACGGAACAGATCACCCTTTTGCGGGACACCCCGAAAAAGGTGCAGGGTATACTGGAGCACCACTACACCCAAGTGCGCACCGTATACGGCGAGCGCCGCAGCGTGAAATGGGCTGAGTTTTTCGCCGCTGAAGCTGCCGGCACGACCCTGACCGCAGTATTTGTGCTGCATGCCGATGAATACAGCGGGGAGCGCGTGATCGAGTGGAACGGGAACCGCTACAGCGTCCAACGGGCTTATGAAACCGGCAGCACGGTCGAGCTGACCGTCAGTGATCTGGCCCAACCAAAAGGAGAGGCGCTGTGAGGATGGACCTTGTGTGGAGCGATGAAGTCACGGAGCAGCTGACAAAGCTCGCCGATTTAGACTCCATTGCGCCCGAAATGTTGAAAAGCGCAGCCCCCATTGCAGTAGATGCGCTAAAACAGCAGGTTGGAAAACACAAAAGCAGCCGCGCTAATAAGCATCTATCTGACAGTGTCCGCGCCGGGAAACCTAAAAAGCGTAAAAGAGGCGGCTACGGGTTGGATGTGAGCTTTAGCGGCTACGACAGCGGGCACGGATCCAGCCCCAACTACCCAAACAAGGTTGCACAGATGCAGAAAGCTGTGGCCTTAGAGTACGGCACCGCCAAAGAGCCCGCGCAGCCGTTTTTAAACAGCGCCGCAAACAGCTGCGAGGACGCTGTTAGCACTGTGATGCAGGATGTTTTGCGGCAGAGAGGTAAGCTATGACCATGATTGATGCGGCCTTGGCCGCACTGGAAACTGTGTGCAGCAATGTCTCATTTGTTAAAAATGAGGAGGATCCGCTGCCGGACAGCTATGTGGTGCTGAGCGTCTTGGACGATGCGCCGGAAGTATACGCCGGAGATCTGGATGAGCAGCAACACCTGCAGGTGCGCGCGGCTTGGTATACGAGAGATCTGCCGCAGCCCTGCGCCAGAAAAATGCGCTGTGCTTTCAGAGATGCCGGGTTTATTATCGGCTCGACCGAGTACGGCTACGATAACGACACAAAACACTTTGTTGCATACGTTGAGGCAGAAGCCGATGATGGATGTGACTGGAATGAAAGAGAGGCACAATAATGGCTTATATCGGACTTCCCTACTATGGCTATTGCCCTATTACTGTGGTGACCAGCGCGGATGGGTCTGAGACGGAAACCCTCGGCGATGGCAAGATCACGCGCGCTGTTGTGAGCTACGCCGGCGAGAACGACAGCGACAGCAGCGAGCTGTGGGCCGGCGACCGCCGCGAGCAGCGCGATGCAGGCGCGCCCAGCGCGAAGCTGAGCATTGATCGCAGCTATCTGAGTCTGGCAGATGAGGCGGAACTGTGCGGCCACCACTATGATGAGAGCACAAGGACGCTTGAGCGCAAAGAGGGCGATACGCCTGCCCTTGTGCGCGTTGCCGCGCTTGGCAAGCTGAAAAAACCTGACCGCAAGCTTGCGTATAGATTGGTGGGCTATTACCGTGCGAGCTTTGACCCTGTGGACGATAACCTCAGCACTGCCTCCAAGAGCACAAGTTACAGCACGACCAAGCTGGCAGGATCTGCGGAGTGCAACAGTGAAGGGAATTTTGTGAAAAAGCAGGAGTTTGATGGATACGAAGAGGCTCTGGCTGCACTGAAAACATTCTTGAACATCAAGGGGTGAGGTTATGGCGGAAATTACGTTGCGAGGCCGCAAGTACCCGGCACTGTTCGACCTGCAGAACGTTAAGGAGCTTCAGGAGCACTACTCTGACTTGAGCACCATCGTGGCAAAGCTGAACGACCCGGAGGAGGCAGCGTATATCATTTGGCTGCTGATCCGCGAGGGCGTTGAGCTTGACAACGAAGAACATCACCGAGATAACGAGGCTCCGAGCCTTGGGGTTGTCAAAAAACTCATTTCGTTCTCCGATCTGCAAGGCGGTTTGACCGCAAGCGTTGAAGAGGCCTTTATGGAGTTTTACGGAAAAAACGGGTCAGGCCGTCAGGCGCTGCAGGCAATGAAGACGATGCTGAGCGAATCTGGGTTGACGATGTCCCCGAGCGGCACTTTGACGGCGACAGAATAATCAATTTTGCCAGATTGCAGTATATAGCAGTCGGGCTGCTTGGGTATACGCGGCGAGAGACGCGATTTTTGAGTCTCAACGAGTTGCTTGAGCAATTTACAGAATACTGCGCCATGAATGGTATTGAACTGCCACAGGAAAGGGGGCTTGCAGATGGCGATGCCTAAAGCAGGTGTCAGCCTGGTCGTGGAAAATGACCAGCAATTCAAGGCGGCACTGAGCGAAGTAAACGCGGGCTTGAAGGTAAATAAGCAGCAGATGCAGCTTGTGACGGAGCAGACCAAAGAGATGGACGACCGACAGGCCGCCCTAAAACAGCGGTGCGAGACCGTGCAGCAGACGCTCCAAAGTTACCGCGACAAGGTTGAGGTATTGCAGCAAGCCTACGAAAACTCGGCCAAGCGCGAGGGAGAGGCCAGCAAGGTCACGATGCAGTGGAAAGCCAGCCTCATCAGCGCGCAGACCGAGGTTGCCAAGCAGGAAAATTTATTAAAGAGCCTGAATGACCAGCAGGAACAAACCGGCAAGACTATGACCAGCCTGGCCGATGTGGTCAATGGTTTGGCCAACGCTCTGGGAATCACGCTGCCGCCCGGCGTACAGGCTGCCGTTGACAAGCTGGGGCAGTTTTCCGCCAGCGGAGCGGCGGCTGTGACAGTGGTTGGCGGTCTGGTCGGCGCGCTTGCGAAATCCACAATGGACATGAGCAAGACGGCGGACGACCTGCTGACGCTGTCCACGCAGACTAGTTTGACCACCGATCAGCTGCAGGAGTTTGAGTACGCCAGTGAGCTTGTGGATGTCAGCACGGACACGCTGCGCGGCAGTCTGGTGAAGCTGACCAACAATATGCAGACGGCGGCAACCGGGACAGGCTCCGCAGCCGAGGCGTTTAAAAAACTTCATGTAAAAGTGTCGGACAGCAGCGGAAAGCTCAAGGACAACTACGAGGTGTTTTTGAAAACCATTGACGCCTTGGGCAAGGTGAAAAACGAAACCGAGCGCGATGCGCTGGCGATGGATATCTTTGGCAGGTCGGCAACGGACCTGAACCCGCTGATCGAGGCCGGCAGCGGCAGACTGAAAGAGCTTGCGGAGCAGGCGCACGAGGTAGGCTACGTTGTCGATAATGAAACGCTGCAGAGCTTTGGTGAGCTGGATGATGCGATGCAGAAGCTGGACAAGCAAGGAGATGCCGTAAAACGCAGCTTTGCGGAGGCGCTGCTGCCCATCATTACAGCGTTTGCCGAGGCCCTGAACGCTATCCCAACGCCGGTGCTGACGGCAGTTATCTCTATTACCAGCATCGCTACAGTAGTGCTGCTTGTGGTGAAGGCCATTAAAGAATTGCAGGGGCCGGCTGGAACCGTGAAAAGCATGATCGGCAGCGTTATGAGCTATATGGATCCGCTGTACATCAAGATTATGCTGATTGTTGCCGGCATTACCGCGCTGGTAGCTGTGGTCGCTGTCCTGATCGGCAAAGGAAACGAAATCAACAGCGCCATGAGCGGTATATCCTCGGCTACAACGGGGACGATGCGCGCAGCCAACAGCAAGGTGCCGCAGTATGCCACCGGTACACGCAACGCGCGCGGCGGACTGGCTGTTGTGGGTGAGAACGGGCCGGAGCTGGTTGCATTGCGCGGCGGAGAACGCATCTACAACAGCAGCCAGACACGCGGCATGCTGGGCGGCTATGCTATCAATATCGGGAGCATCACCATTGATGCCAAGAATGTTAAAGAGTTCAACGATATTGTAAGTATCGCCAAAAATGAAGCCATGAGCATGAGACAGGGGGCATTGACATGAAATCGCACAGCTGGAGCACAAGAAGCTATAAGGCTGGCAGCACAAACCCTTTGGCTAACTATCAGGCGTATCATTGCTCGTGGTTGTTCAATACCGGGATGGGGAGTACAAACCGCTATATAGGCGGCATGCAGGTCCGCATCCCTGCCTATGGTGATGCCAACCGTAAGGTTAAACTTATAGGATATGCGCTTGGAAACAGTGCAGGCACAACCTATTATTCAGACACGAGCAGCGTGTGCGAGCAAAGCAATTTCTCATACGGAGATTGTTGGTTTGCATTCGATTCTTTTAGCCAGACGCGGAAAAAGAATGTTTTGGCCTACGGTGTTTTTGTAAATTCGGAATATGGTTACAACGACATCGGATCCAGCCGCAGTGTCGCATATATAAATTGCGTCAGTTATCAAGGTGTTGTTACACCAACAGGCCAGACGCTAACCAGCGGCACCGTCGCACGGTACACAAAGTATCGCCTGCAGTGGACTACAGACGCCGAGGATGATTTTGAGCGCAGGAACTCGACCTGCAAGATCATCATCACCAATCAGGACGGCGGAAACAGCCAGACCTATACACTTAGCAATGGTGCGACATCCTTTGACCTGGATACTACCGCATGGTCAAGCGGCAGCGGTATTCGATGGCGCGTGCAGGTGGGGGCTTATGGATCCGGAACGGTCACAGAGAGCGCCACCTATTCCCTGTCGCTGGCAGACCCGACCGCCAAGGTCGATGACCTGCGCCCCACCAGCAAGACATACTACGGTTTTGACGCAGTATTCAGCTGGGCGTTCACCGGCAGCATTGCCAGCGGCGCGATCAGCGGTGCATTGCAGCAGGGATCCGCTGTTTTGCAGTACCGGACTGACAACATGGCTGACCCGGCAGATTTTGCAAGCGTCAGCGATGGCACAACCCATGTGAGTGTGAATTGCGGCACATTGCCCATAGGGAGCTACCAGTGGCGCGTTGTCGCCAAGAGCAGCGTGGGAACCACACACACTTCCAGCTGGGCGCAATGCACCAATGTCGAGGTGCCCGTCTCCGTAAAGGGAACGACGCCTGCGGCGGGTGCGTCCGCGCCCAGAGCAGTTGCAAACCGCTTTAGCTGGGTGTTCAGCGTTGACAGCGATGACAGGCCCGGAGATGTGACGCAGCAGAGCGCGACACTGCACTTTAAGGCGAACAACGAGAGCGACTGGCATGAGGTTGCTGTGGCCGGTTCGCAGCAGTATGCAGATGTGCCCGCGAACACCTTTGCCGAAGGCGCTACAACACTGGACTGGTATGTTGTGGCGATTGCGAATACGGGTACAAAGGTAACCAGCGACACGATCAATGTGTCCACGCTGGACACGCTCAGCACGCCTGTGGCGGTGAGCCCCGCGGGCGAGTACATGGATGATGCTGTGCAGGGCATCACATTTGTGTGGCAGCATGCCAATGTCACCGGCACGGCGCAGACAGGCTGGGAACTGAGTTATTCGGCGGATAGCGGTGCATCTTACACAGTGCTGGCTAGTGCGAATAATGCGGACAATAGCTATCAAGCTGCCGCAGGCACATTTAGCAGCGGCGTTATCTACTGGCGCGTGCGCACGAAGAATACGGACGGAGCGTTCGGCAGCTATTCCGGCGCGGCAATCTTTGCAATACGGCGAGCACCTAAGGCCCCGGTCATCTCCTACTATGACAACAAGCCGCTGGCAAAAATGCGGTGGCAGGCCAAAGAGCAGGACGGTTATGAAGTTGCGGTGGACGGCATCAGCCTGGGTGTACGATACGGAACCGGGAAGGAGTGGCAGTCTGACGAAGTGCTGGCAGACGGGACGCACATACTTTCTGTGAGAATTTATAACTCGTATGGAGATGTATCCCCGTGGGCAGACTGCGAGGTCAAAGTCAAGAACCAGCCCGGCAGTGCCGTAAACTGCCAGGCTGAAAGCCATTGGGGCGAAGTGCAGCTGCGCTGGGATGGCGGCACAGGTTACATCCTGCGCGATGGAGCACTGATAGCCAAAGGTGAAGATGGGCAGTACATGGACCGCACCAGTGCGCAGGAACACAAGTATATTGTGCGCGTATTTGGCGAGGATGGCTACTACACGGACAGCGCACCTGTCAGGGCTGCGCCTAGTGTGCCCTATGCCGCCATCGGCCTGTTGAACGGCGATGAGTGGTTGGCTTTGAAGTATGCGACCAGCTACCAGAATTACACAAAAAGCACAAGTCTGGGCGGCACATACCAGCAATACTGGGGCAAAAAGCTCCCCGTTTGGCACGATGCCGGCAATCAGGTAGTTACGCACACCATCGCGTATGCACTCAAAACAACGGATGAACTTGAGAAACTTCGCGGACTCGCCGGCAAGGTGGTCGTATACAAGGACCATGCAGGGCATTTGGCAATCGGCGTGTTTAAAGATCTGCAGGAGAACCGTGACCACGGCTGCACGCCTTCGAGCCTTAGCATTACCGAGACGCAGCAGGAGGCCGTGAAGTATGATCCGATATGAGTTCATTGCCATGCGCAGCGGCGCACCTTACCGGGTGCTGCAGGTGCCCGCGGACTGTACCCCGCAGATCCGCTTTACCGGCAGCGCTGAGGTGAAGAGCACGGTAACTCTGACCGCGGAGCTGGACGCGGATATAAACTGGCTGACAGATATGCTGAGCGTGGTCCGTGTAGACAACACAAACCGAACGCCGTTGGGGCTGTTTAACATTACGACATGTCCCGAGAGTGTTGACGAGTACGGGCACAAGACGCAGGAGCTGACTGGATACGATCAGGGGTATGCGCTGCGAAACCTGAGTGTGTTGGAGCGCACGCTTATGATCCATGCCGGTACGCGTTACACTACGGCGATAAGAGAGCAGTTATTGGCTGCGGGCATCAATGTGGTAAGTATCATCGACACAGACGAAGTGCTGATGACGGACCATGAATGGGAAATCGGCACAACGCGGTACGCCGTTGTTGCGGCGCTGCTGGCAGAGATCAACTACCGAGACATCTACTTTGATGGAAACGGTGTGGCTGTGGCCGAACCATGGGAGCCCGCCTCTATCAATAATCGCACGCACCGGTACGGGCCGGGCGAATCGACATTGCTGCGCATACCGATGAGCATTGAAGCGGACACATTTGACGCTGCCAATGTATTTGTAGATATCGTTAGCAGCGCCGATCTGGGCCAAGAGCTTCGAGCTGTGGCGGAAAATGTCAACCCCACCAGTCCGCTGAGTATAATGCGCCGCGGGCGCAGGATCGTAAGCGTCGAGACTGTGGAGGGAATCGCCTCGCAGGAAGCGCTTGAAACGCATGCGAAAAACAGAATGCTGCTGAGTATGATGGGCGCTGCAAACTATTCGTTTACTTCCTGCGGCGATACAGAACAGCCGCATCGGCTGAACGACAGCATTTTAATGATGCGTGATGGGATCGGCCTGCTGGAAGAACAGGAGTGGACGCTCGACTGCGTCCCGGGCGGTCAGATGACGCATACGGCAAAGAAGGTGTTTTACAGCATTGATTGAGAATTACCAACAGCGCAAAGCGCTGGAGACGACGACTAAAAGTGGGAACATCGCCACAGTGAGCGCCGTATACAGCGATGGGATCGCGCTGATCTTGCCCGGTGATACGACTCCGGCGGAAAAACATTATCCCTACAATGCCGCAGTGACATTCTCTGCCGGTCAACGCGTCCACATTGCGAGAGAGTCCGGCACAATCATTGTGGAGTATCCCATTGGCGGAAACGGCAGCTAAGAGGAGGTGGCCATCATAAAAACCATTGTACTGATGAACTATGACGTGGTCGTAGAGGGGAGCTTTTCGATCACGCCTTGCATTGTGCTGGGAACCAAAGACAGCTACGGCACGGAAAAGGTCCGCGTCATCTTCGGAGAGGGGTGGAGCGGCCTGGAGGCTTTGGCCGTGTTCCATGCACCCGGCGGGTCGGCGACAAAAAAGACAGTCGGAGCGGACGGAATCTTGGAAGTGCCGCCTGAGGCAACGGCCGACAACGCAGGCCGCGGCAAGATCGTATTTCTGGGCCTCGCGGATGGGATGCAGCGCATCACTGTAGACCTCCCCTACTCCATCCGGGATCACTCTGGCATTGACGGAGACAACCCCGGTACGCCTACGCCGGATGTGGTGCAGCAGATCTTGGAGAACTCCAACAACGCGGTGCGGGTGGCGCAGGCCGCCAAGGATGCCGCGGAAAACGCGCACAGGGCCGCTGAGGATGCCGCCATCAAGGCCGGCGAGGAGGCGGGCGGTCCCGCTGCCAGTGCTGCGGCTGCTGCGGCCAGCGCAGATACCGCAAACGAGGCCAAGAATGCCGCTGCGGAGTCTGCGGATGCGGCGGCAGACTCCGAGGCAAACGCTGAGGCTGCGGCAACCGCTGCCGGGAAGTCGCAGGACGCGGCAGCGCAGTCTGCGCAGAGCGCAGCGGCCTCTGCTGCGGCCGCCGCCAAGGATGCCAACAGCATTGGCGAGGCTGCCGCCAAGGCCACGCAGGAGGCCGGTGCCGCTGCCGGGTCTGCCACGGCG
>ENA-ORRW01001884-ORRW01001884.1-human-gut-metagenome-genome-assembly--contig:-NODE-1884-length-18714-cov-5.440163_pt1 | contig 18714 bp, 10 predicted proteins | sample MGYA00242183_ERZ509150 | MGnify/ENA primary metagenome ERZ509150 (study PRJEB26280, sample SAMEA2338639) | human gut metagenome | biome: human gut; feature: human-associated habitat; material: faeces... | reverse complement strand
TTTTCGGGATCCTGCAATGCTGAAAGTCTGGCAAGGAAATCCGCCGCAGAGCAGCTGGAAGTCCGGCATGGTGCTGGGGTCGGCTTTTCGGGCATCTTCAATGAACCACTCTCCCTTCGTGTCAAACAGGGCGTTGTAACTACGGTTGGCGTATTTGTCGATTTCGCAGTGCCCTACGCATGTAAAGCCCCCGGCACGGGTCAGTCCTTCGCGGAAACCGCCGATGCCGGAGAACATATCTACGAACTTGATCAAGGGCACAACTCCCGATGGGGATGTTTGCCGGATCTACAAATATGCTTAATAGGCGTCCCTCATCAAAAACAAAAGCAGCCCGTCACAGGCTGCACCAAACAAGATTTTTTTACCGTTCATAATGTATAAACCTCTCTTTTGCCTTTTGTTTTTTTGCTTTTCTGCTTATTATTCAAACATTGGAATCACCCCCTACAATGAATTCAGGAAATCGAGCGCAGAGTCTGGTATAGCATTCTCTGACAGTGGGCTTGGAACAGCGCCGGTTATGTTGACTGCCTGCAACTCCTCCCGCACCACCTTGCGGATGCTTTTCTCCAGCCTATCCGTCTGTTCTGCCGCAAGGATACTCTGCACCAGAAACTCCTTGCGGCGGGCTGATGGTGTCTGCTGCAGCAACGCCCATGCACGGCGGTGCTGCGGGTCGCTAAGGTTCGGACGGAAAACGTACTGTGGGCGTTTCATGCCTCGCCTTTACGGCGCGACACGGCGGCCAACGCGCGCTCGAACCCGACAGCGTTCACCTTGTCGTCCAGCAGAAAAATCGTCTTACAAAGCGCGTCTTTGGGGCCGAGGTAGCGGCTCACCACCGATGCGCCGCCGCCCAATAGCACTGCGGGGATGGCGTGCAGGTCGAAGCCGGCTTCCATCGTGGCAGACAGCAGATGCTCTGTGTACTTGCGCCCCTGCTGATTCACAATGTCGCGCACCATATCGCTGACCGTGCAGGGCTGACCCGCCAGCATATTTTCGATTTGGGCATCCGTGAGGGACAGCCCGGTTTCGCGCCGCACCTGTTCCCGAATGTCATCCACGCAGCGGATCATGCCGAATTCCAAGCTGTGCGCAGTGTCAGCCGCAGGGATGGCGTTGTCGATGCGCATAAGGTCCACTGTCCAGCCGCCGAGATCCATAAGGAGCATGGACGGTTCGTCCTGCAAAAGCCCCACTTCGGTCATAAGGGCGGCGTAGCCTTGGGGGAAGATGGCAACTTCCTCAATCGTAATGCTGTACTCCACGCCCTCGAATTTGAAATTCACGGACTGGTTGCTCCGCAGCAGATAATCTTTGAACTTGGGTTTGTCGCGCCCAAAGCTGGTCAGCGGCAGACCCGCCGCAATGCGCACCGAGCATTCGGGCGGCAAGCCGCGCTGCCGGATTTCTTTTGCAATCGCTGCCAGCGTCAGCAGGTAATAGTTGTCGTTCGCAGTCTTATCCCGTTGGATAGGCTGCCGCCCGGTACCACAAACAAAAAAGCACCCGCCAAACTCTAAGAGTCCTTGGCGGGTGTAGGGTTCGTGTTCTCCGTAGCTTGTCAGCCCAGCCGGGAACGAACAGTGGGCTGTTTTGATGGCGTAGTAGCCGTGGTCGATGCCGATAATGATGCTCATGGGTAATACCTTCTTTCATTTCAAAATCTTTCGGGAATCTATAATAAACAGCGGGGGAGAGTATGTCCCCCTCGCCGGAATTTTCTTTGGAAATCGTTGTGGTTTTGTTCGTCACCGTTGGCGGTAGGCTCTCAAAACCGTACCGCCAGCGGTGAAAATCCACGCCGCAACAAAAAAGCGCGCCCTGTCTTTCGACAGGACGCGCGCAAAATTGCCCACTTTAAACGATTATATATCGTATCTACGATATATAATCAGCCAATGGGCTTTATCATCGGGATTGGAACCCTATGCTACGCTCTTTTGATAAATCTTTGCCGTTATTGATGGAAATTGATAATGAAGCGTTCCTCACTTTTAATAACAGTAATTTTATCTTCTGATGTAGGAAGTCTTTTTAGCGTCAATTCAAGTGTGTCCTTATTGAGGTTTATCCCATATAAATTGTAAATCAGCGCCACTAATCCATCTGTGTTTCCTTCGTAACAAGCAGTGTGAGTGTCATAAAAAAAGTTCTTTAATATCTTTAAGTAAATATACATATATCATTTTCCTCCATAAACCATCTATGAATGTAAACAAAAAAGAAGTGCAATTATTTTTGCACTTCTTTAACGACTTTATTCGGTTATATTAGTCGAACGCAAAAGCAAGACATCCGTATTCTTTTTCTCGTTGAAGAATACCGAATTCATGTGGTGAATTTGGGTATAACTGACTTTTTTTGAAGTCATCATCAAATGGCGAACCATTCGCTTTACAAGAGTATTTTTTATCCCAACTGTTCCTTTTTTATAAAGTTCCTCACAAGCTGTAATGAAATCATCCGTCTTCCCCGCAATTTCATATATTAAAGCTCTCTCAACTTTGTAAGCATCTGAACTGTCATAATTAATATATGCCACATTCGTTAGATGATCAAAAGAATTAGGTCTATATGCATTTGCGACTGCTGTATAATATAGTTCTAGTAGGAGAGACATTGATTCCCACTGCAAAACGCGTAGTGCATCAGTTTCTGTGTAATTTTGGCGTCCAAACTCATTTGTTTGAAACTCAGTTATAAATCTAATGAGTTCTTCTTTGTGAATGTCAACATCTTTCGCCCATGCATCAAATATTTGATTGGGAATCTGATAAATTTCCCTAACAAAGCATTCCTTATCAGCTTTTTTCATAAGATGTTCAAAATTGGGGAAGCACCTCGCAATGACAATCAGTAATGATAAGGAGCGTGACAATTTATTTGTTAATTTTGCGAGGTCATCCTCACTATAATCATAAATATTTTTCGTGTCAACAAGATTTGAGTCTGACTCTACGCGGTCTTTCGTCAATTCGCGTTCCTTATCTTCCTCGATTTCTTTTTTTGATGGGGCTGATATACTAAAATCACTAGCTGACTTTAGATAAGAAATTTCCGATGTTTCAAACCTGAATTCGTCCCAATCTTTTACGGATTCAATGGCTTTTGCTAGTATTTGCTTCAGCAGTGACAAATCATCCGTTAAGTACGTAATAAACATAAGAATTGAGGCGTTAATTCCAAAGCATGCATAATTTAGCACTTCTTTTAACGGCTCATAATTTTTATCTATACATAGTCTTCGAATTTCTCGGGCTGCAAAATAAGCCAAATAGTTATTATTGAAGAATTTATATTGATTGGCATCCGAACAGTGGCGAAGTATTTTAGCGTTTATGCAAATATTTAGGACGTCTTGAAAATCGACACTATCACCGTATTCGTCATTATATTGCTTAATCGCATTTAGAATTTCTTCATGTGAAACTGGATATTTCTTTTGTGCATGTATATAGTAAGCAATTTTATCTAAAATCATGTAAATTTTTTCTACTGACAACGGTGAGACAAGGTTTTTTTGTACCGCTGTTGTAATGGAGGCTTCGAACACTTTTCCAAATATATTGCCATCCGTTTGTACACCTGTTGCACGATTTTGGAGATAATAATTTATATACTGTAATATTGTACTTGGTGTAAGTGAAAGATAACGTCTTTGCTTCTTTAGCGAAGAAATAATAAGTTCTCCCATGTCGTCAGCCTTGGGGAAATTCTTCATTTTAATACTGACAACTTTTTCAACTAGTTCTTGCCTTTTGTCGCTATAGAATCGAAGCAATTCGTACTGCGTATACAAATCCTTTCCTATCGATGCTTTTATACGGTCTTCAATAGCAAGTTGAACAGAGTTGTCGGATGTGTATATTACATAATCAAATTCTTTTTCAATGCCTTCCATAAACTTAGCCAGATGAGACGGTTTAATGAGGTTAATATCATCAACTAGTAACATCTTTTGGGAACTTGGAAGTTGACAGTATCGCTGATAATCAACTGGGTTTGAACCGTAGGTTTCCTCGAATATTGCTTTCAAAATTCGGTTCCGATTTCCTGTTACAATTTCATCAATGCTGCAAAAAAGAACAACCTTTTTCTTATAGTAATAATCGAACAACTTTTTCAGTAATGTTGTTTTCCCAGAGCCAGATTCACCTAAAATTGCAATCCGCTTCTTTGCTTCTAGTTCTTTGAGGAATTCTTCAAAAGTGGATATTTCTCGTGTCAAAGAATCTTCATCGGTTGTTTCACGGCGAATTCTAGGAAAAACAAAGTAATCCAAAACACTCTGCGAAATTCCATATTGAGTATCACTAAAAAGTTTTTCCTCATAGGCTTCTTGAAATGTTCCGGGTATACCATATGATGGCTTTGAAGGAAGAGTTAATGCCTCCAAAGGGGTTACCAGATACATATCTTTTTCCAATTTAAATCTGTATCGGAAACATGCATATGTGTCTGTATCCAAGACACATGCAAAAAATTCACTATCAGCCCAGCTTCCACGATTAGAAAGCGCTCCTCCGCAGATAATCATCGTTGCTGCTTGATCGTTATAGAATAGCCTTTGGGTTGTATTGTTATGATCATGTCCACTAAAAACAATAGAGTTCTTCGAAAACAAGACACGCTCCAGTTCTGCTCGCGTGCTGTCGCAAAAATTTTGATGCGAATGATGCATCAGCGTCACAACAAAGTCCGCGCCTGAAGGTGCTTCGAACTCTTTTAAAGCCTGCGAAGAAATATAATGAAGCCCTCTGTCATCTTGCTCTTTAAGTGACATTGGCGCAGTATTTAACATGTTAATTTCGATTTTGAATCCGGAAATTTCGACAATCTTACGTAAGAAAAAACGATTCTTTCGTCCGAAATCGCAACGCTCTTGTTTTGAAAACCCAAAGAACGCTTCCTGCGATGCAAACTCCAATTCAAGCACTTGCTCTTGTTGGTCTTTATCAGCATCCCATTTGACTACCTGTTCGTATTCTTTTCGGGACGAAGCCGAATTCAAGTTATAGTCCTTGTCATGGTTTCCGGGAACAGTACATACGAAGAACCTATTCGGCTCAATGTTGAGTGAATTTATTATGAGCCTTCTTAATTTCCCGATAAAGTGATATACTGCTTCATATTCTTCGGTCCTTCCACTAAACGCTAAATCTCCCGTCATTATCAAACCAACAGCTTCTACTTCACCAGTACTCCGTGTGTGAAGAGCCTCAACAATTTGTTCGACGTTATCATTTTTATAATTTTTCTTTTCCTCAAAATGCATATCACTTAAATGCAAAAACAAAATTTTCATTTAACGATTCTCCCGCTAATGTTTATGTAAACAGATGCTTCATTGTGAGATTTCATCTATACGGACTATTATATGAATCCAAGATTACTCGTCTATAACATCTGCCTTCGATGTGATTTGCTCTTCTTGTCGTTGGCTTGAAGCACTTGTTTCCATCATCTGCGCCACCACATGGTTTAACTGTGCGGCATTTTGCGCCGTTATAACTGGTTTTCCTGTCGATTCCTCTACGCTTTTACGAGCAGCCTTAGCAGCTGCACCACCTGCACGCGCTACAGCACGATTTTCATTAAGACCATCCGGCTTCTGTTGCTTGGATATTTCCGTAGTGGCGGCCTCCGCTAGCATATTCAATGCCAATTCAAGTGTACTCATATTATCTCGAAGACTCTCTTTTTTGAGACCTTTTAGGGTTTTATATTGACGAGTACTCATTCCACTCCACGCGCGAGTGATTTCATCCGTCAGAATTGCAAACTCCGAACTTTTTTCTATGCCACGATCTTTCCACTCGTCCGTTAATTCTTTACGGGCAGAAATTGCCTGCAAACGTTGGTTGATCCACTCGCGGGTATACCCTTTACGCTCATAAGTTTCAACAAGGCGTTCCGCAATCAGCTCTGGATCAAGAGTTTCCTCAATATGTTCACGTCCGACTTGAGCCAGCCATATTTTCATTGGTTCCGCTTTTGGTGAAGGAATAGACTGTATTAAACGAAGTAACTGCTCCGTAGTGGCAACATCTGTGAGGCGATGTTTTCCATCGACTCCTTTTAATTTTAAACCGTGACAATTTGTCACGGTTTCATTTCCTTCCAATCTCATGCGTTGCTTCAACTTTCGCCAGTAAGCAGATGGGGACTTACTGCTCGTTAGAACGGCGATTACATCCACAATAGAAAAATACCATTCCTCATTTGCTTCATCCCAAGCAGTACGGATTGCTTGATCTTCGAATAACTGCAACTGCTCGTTTTCGCTCATTTCATCACCTGCTTATACAGTTTTATTATGACACAATTATAGCACGATTCGAAATGCAAAACAACTTATAAAACCACTATATGTTGTCTGAAAGGCATAGGTTTTCTTTTGCACATCTTTGCGTCAAAAGGCTAAACGAAGCAGTAGCAATAAGTGGTACTTAATGGTATAATAATAGCATTCATTGGGGGAAAAACGTCTTTGCAGGACATAGGGTTGATTTCTTTGTACCGCTTTCCTCTTATCCCAAATGAATCACATTTATTTATGACATCATATGTATTTGTATAGGAGCACGCTATGCCAAATGATCTTATCTGGGACGGAGAAGTTAATTGTAGTTGGATCGAGTTGTCTAAACTGTTGCTGGCCACATGCCGCGAATTCACTAAAACAATGTTGGAAACAGTATCATTTTCTCCGAATGTCGAAAGCAGATCTCTAATATCGAAAGAATGTATGATACGTTTTGAAAGTTTAACTGAAGTTTTAGCGAAAATAATCGAAAGTGGAGAATATTATGCTGACGAGGATTTGTTTCGGAACCAAAGTGCCTTAAAGCTCAATGGATGGATTGTGCTAGGATCTTTGACTGAAACAACACTTCAAATATTTCTCGCCTTTTATATGGATGATTATAAAAGGTCAAACTGGAAGCAATGGGATGCCTTTCAAGCGGAACCCGTTAAAAGGTTGATATCCCAGTCCATTCAAGACATGGTAAAAAATGGCTATCTCGATCAGTCCCAAGCAAAATCGTTAAAGTGTGCAGTAAACGATAAAATAAAGGAGCACACTCGCGAACATAAGGTTGAGAAAATCATGCTAGATGAGTTAGTACAGTTTTATAGTGAGCTAAATTTATTAGATAATGACGATATTCAAGATTTGAAAACAATCCAGTCAAACCGGAATGGAATACATTCTTTTCAAGATCGCGATTTGGGTGATTGGGCGGAGCTGAAGCACAGCACGCGCTTCTTTTGTTATCTCCTAAAATGGGTTCTTTTTTGTCTGCCAGAAATTCCGACAGAATAATCCGCTATTACAAATTTTTCAATTATGGGAAAAACCAATGTGTTATGTTATCGCTAAAGACCGCTATGCCCACGGCTGCATAGCATTTGAAACCGTGCATGGGAAGCATTTGGCTGATTTAAAATGGTCACTGGATGAAGCCCTTGGCAATACCGGCGTAGAAATCATGACTATCAGCCGCCCCGAAGCCTATGGCGAGTACGCACCTTATCACTTTGTGCAAACTGAGGAAGAGTTTATAAAGCAGACTCTTGCCCTGCGACCATAACCTCTAATTTTGTGCGTAACTTTTAATCCTACTTTTCTCCAAAACCTATCTACCAATTCATCTACGGACAGCCATTCTGGTTGAGAAACGCTGCGAAAATTGCTACACATTACCTAAAATCAGTTGCTCTTATTTGTAGAATACCAACAAAATTTTACGGCGATTCTAGAATTATTGCTAGCGATGCTTTCTCATAACCGCTTGAGTGGGGGTTCGAATCCCTCACGGCCCACCAAAAACGAACGCAGCTACGCTATTTTGTTGTAAAATGGCATAGCTGCGATTCTCTATTTTCCGTACAATTCACTGCTCAACGGATTGCGTATCGACTCCCGGCGTTTTTTGTATTGCTGCATAAATGCCATGTACTCTGGGGCTACATCAATATAACGGTTATTGCTTTCTTTGGTGGCTGTGTGCTGATAGCCGAAGTCCTTAAAAACCAAAAGGCTCTTGTTGACATGAACGGTACATTACCGTCAGCGTTGGTACACCGACCACCTAAAGTCATAACCCCCACCAGCCGTCACGCCCCCGTGACGGCTTGCGGTAAGATAAACCTCTCCGCGGGCGCATATAGAATGCGCCCCTACGGATTACGTTTCCGACAAAGGGAGAAAGCTCCACGCAGGGTGCCGCCCTCTCTTGGCCCCCTCTGCGAGGGGGCTCCGCCCGCAGGCGGTGGGGGAGAGAAACGTGCGGCGGGCAGGAATATTTCGGGCTTAGACTGTCAAAAAACATTTGTAGGGGCGAGCATTGCTCGCCCGTGCCCGCTTGCCTTACAAGAAAACTGTCCCGGAAAATGCGTTGCGGCGGTAAGTTGACGGGCGACCAATGGTCGCCCCTACACACGCAACAGGGAAAAACGTGCCCCTCTCCGTCCCCACAAAAAACGTAGGGGCGGATTCCATATCCGTCCGTGCCCGCTTGCGGTAAGATAAACTTCCGCGGGCGCATATAGAATGCACCCCTACGGATTCCGTTTTCGACCAACAGGGACATCCACAAAAAAACGCAGCCACGCTATTTTACGGTAAAATAGCGTGGCTGCGTTTTTTGTTTTGGCTTTGCGTATAATTCCCAGCTCTGAAACCCCGCGTGTTACAGGACCTTGCGCATCTCCTGCACAAGGTCGGCAATCACGATGGGCTTGGACAGGAAACCGTTCATGCCGCATTCCAGGGCGTTGCGGCGGTCCTCATCAAAGGCGTTCGCCGTCATGGCAAGAATGGGGATGCCCGCCAGGGCGGGGTTTCCCAGCTCGCGGATGCGGCGGGTGGCGGTGTAACCGTCCATGATCGGCATCTGCACGTCCATCAGCACCAGATCGTACTGCCCCGGCGCGGCGGTGCGGACCTTTTCCACGGCGATGGCGCCGTTCTCGGCGGTATCGACCTCAAAGCCGTAGGCGTTCAGAATCTCCACGGCGATCTCGCGGTTCAGCTCGTTATCCTCGGCAAGCAGGATGTGCTTGCCCGCAAAGTCGGTGGGTCCCTTGGGCAATACGCCCTGCTGCTCCTCCGGCTTCTGCCCGATGGCGGTCATCAGGGAGTCGCGCAGGTCCGACAGGAACATCGGCTTGGGGCAGAACGCCGTGACACCGGCGGCCTTTGCCTCGGCCTCAATGTCGGACCAGTCATAGGCGGTCAGGATAATAATAGGCGTATCATCGTTTAAACTGCGAATCTGGCGGGTGACCTCGATGCCGTTCATATCCGGCAGGCGCCAGTCGATGATATAAGCCTTGTAGGTATCGCCCATCTCGATGGACTGCCGTGCGCGCAGCACGGCCTCCTTGCCGGAAAGCGTCCAATCGGCGCGCATACCCACCGTGACCAGCATCTTGGTCACGCTGTCGCAGGTGTTGAAATCGTCGTCCACCACCAGCGCCTTCAGACCCTCCAGTGCGGGGATCTTTTCCGCCTTGCGGTGCTCTGCCTGTATGCGCAGCGGCACACGGACGATAAATTCAGAGCCCTTGCCCGGCGCGGTCTGCACCTCGATGGTGCCGCCCATCATATCTACGATGTTTTTGCTGATGGCCATACCCAGCCCGGTGCCCTGTATCTTGCTTACCGTCGAGGTGCGCTCGCGCTCAAAGGGCTCAAAGATTTTTTGGGCAAACTCCGGGCTCATGCCGATGCCGTTGTCCTTGACGCGGAACTCATACTGCCCGCAGCCGCTGACCTGGCCGGCAAGCTGGCGCACCCGCAGCGACACCGTGCCGCCCGCGGGGGTGAACTTGATGGCGTTGGACAAAAGGTTCATCAAAATCTGATTCAGCCGGGTCTTGTCGCAATAGACGTCCTCATCGGTAATATCTATCGCGTCCATATACAATTCCAACTGCTTTGCGTAAAACTGCCCGCTGACGATGGTCTTTATGTCGTGCAGCACGTCGGACAGGTTGACCTCGGTCTCGTCCAACTGGATCTTTCCGCTTTCGATGCGGCTCATATCCAGAATATCATTGATGAGCGAAAGCAGGTGGTTGCCGGAGGCAAGTATCTTGGTAAGGTAATCCTTCACGCGGTCCCTGTCGTCCAGTTGGCTGACCGCCAGCGTGGTAAAGTCGATGATGGCATTCATCGGGGTGCGGATGTCGTGGGACATATTGGAAAGGAAGGTGCTCTTGGCGCGGTTGGCAGTCTCGGCGGCGGCAACGGCATCCGAGAGCGCCTGGTTCGCCTGCCTGTCGGCGGTGCGGTCAGACAGAACCAGAATGTGCTTGGTTTGGCCCTCGACCTCGCTGCCCATGGCAACCACATGGAACCAGCGATGCTCCCCGGTTTCCTGATGGACAAACTCCGTGTCCCATTCGCGCTGGTCGCCGCAGGCAAGCCCTTCCAGATAATTTTTGGTGCGTCCGGGGGAATCCACCGGGTACAGCAGGGCCAGCGTGCCGATATTCTTACGCACGCTCTCCGGCGTCAGGCCCAGCAGCCGTTTTATGTTCGGGCTGACATAATCCGCCCGGTGCTTTTGGGCATCCAGCAGCAGGAAAACGTCGTCCACGTTCTGGGACAGCTTCTCGAACAGCACATCCCGGTACAAAATCGCGGTGTTCTGGCGGCGCAGCTTGGTGCGGCCCCGGTGGATGACCATCAGAAGGACCATTGCCGCAATCGACAGGACAACGAGGGCTACGATCTGCACCGTGCGCTGCCAAAGCTGGTTCATGGCGGCATTGACGGTATCCCGCGGGACAAGGCCCACCAGAATCCAGTTCTGGATGCCGGTGCTTTCGTAGACCATATAGAAGCTTGTGCCGTCCAGCGTCACCTCGCGGTTTCCGGTGATGCCCTGCGCAAAGTCGTCCGTAAGCTCCTGTATCTGCGCCTCGGTAAGGTCGGAATACTCTTGCAGTATCGCTATAAAGTTATAAATGGATTCCGAGTCTTCTGAGATATTTTCGATCACGACCTGCCCGTCCGGGTAGATGACAAAGGAGCTGGCCGCTCCGCCGAAAGCTGAATCGTCCACGGTCTTCATCACAACATTGTTGTAGTGGCTGATGGCAATGGCATCGTAGGCAAAGCCGCGGTAGATGCCCTTGGTTTCGGGGCAGATGAACACCAGCATCGGGTCCTGCCCGGGCAGGGCCGTGTTCAACACAACGTCCTTCTGGTCGGAAAGCAGCTCGTCCAGATTGCTCTGCAGGCCCAGGTAGCCCGTTTTCCCGCTGGGGGTCATGTAGTTGCCGTCGTAAGAAAGAAAGTAGAATTCGGCAAAGCCAAGCTGCTGCTGCGCTGACTCCAGATACGCCTGCGTGCTGGCATCATCGGGGTCGCTGCTCAGAAAGCCGTTCCACACATGCAGGTAGGAGGTGTTCTTCTTGACGATCATGCTCAGCATATTGTTGGATTTGTGCAGGACTTCTCCCAAATGCTGGGTGCTTTCCGCATAGATGGTTTTTGACACAAACGAAAGGTACTGCGCGCTAAGGCAGACAAGCAGCGCAATCGACAGCAGGCAGGCCGCCGCAGCATGCCAATTTCGCCGCGAATGCCGCTTTATTTTTATTTTATGCTTAGTTTCTTCCACAGCGCATTACCCCCCCGAATGTAATATAGCTTTCCGGCGCGGCCAGCGTCACGCTGCCGCCGGAAAGTGCCTCGCTCCAGGCGTCTTTGACCGTAGCCTCCCCGCGCTCAAACGCGCGGCTTTCGTCCTGCAGCAGCGGTGCCATCTGCTTTTCGGTTGCCAGGCAGGTCACGGTGACGGTGTCGTCATCCTGCAGCGGCTGGCCGCCGCGGGGGATGCCGGTCAGCGTATAGCTGCCGCCGTTCTCCTGCACCTGCACGGCAATGCCGCTGACCACCGGCAGGGAACCGCGGTTGAACGGGGTAAAGCCGCCCTCGCAGCCTTCCACAAAGGCGCGCACGGTGTCCTTCAGCTCGGCACCCGTCATGGTGCGCCGGTACGACATAAGCCCGTTAGGCATGATCATGGCGCGCGCCGTTGTCTGGGTATAGTCTGCCTGCAGCACGCTGCCGGTAAAGCTGCTGGCGGGTGCTATCAGCACGTCGGTGCCGTACAGCCCGCGCAGCGTGTTTGCCATGACCGAGAAGGACGCATTGCCGCCGTTTTTGTGGAACACGTTGGAATAGGCGGTTTCGCTGGTCAGCACAACGTCGCTTGTGTCGGGCGGTTCCTCTGTCAGAAGGCGGGCGTTGAACACACGGTAGGCCTGCCCGGCGTCATATTCGCCCGCAATCATCTTGGAAACCACATCCTGGGAGATGGCAAAGAAATCGTCGGAGGCGATGCGGATGAACATGTGGTTTTCTTCCACCACCGAGCGCACGTCCTTCATGGTGTCGGTCAGGTGGTAGCTGACATTCTGGCTGTAGCTCAAAAGATCCTGCCCGTCCGCGAGGATCTGCTCCTGCGCCCCCTCCGACAGCATGACGTGCAGGACCTGCATTGCCTTTTCGCGCCGGGCGGCGTCCTGCTCCAGGTCGCGGTTCAGCGCCACCTGGAAGTAGGGGGTAGTCATCAGCCATTTTTCGCCGTTCTGGTTGAAGAACGGCAAAAAGGTTGCGTCGATGCCCTGCTCCCGGAACATCTGTACGCCGGCGGAGCTGCCAAAGTACATGGCAAGCTCCCCCTTGCCGAACATCCCGGTCACGTCGTCGTAATTCAGCTCTAAGTCCGCCGCCGTAAGACCGGTGTCCTGAATGAACTGCTCCATACGCGCAAAGGCGCCCGGCCAGACGGTATTGTCCAGCCCGACACGGGCGGTGCTGGCGGGGTAGCTGTAGGCGGTGCGCCATTTGCGCCCTTCCGTGCTCTTAAGCTCGGTGGCGGAAAGCCCCTGCAGCGTTTCCGCGCAGGTGTAGTCGTACAGATAATCGGCGGTAAAGCCGCGGATGCCCGCTTCGTCAAAGGCTTTGCAGGCAGCGGCAAAGCTGGCGTAATCGGTGGGCAGCGGGATACCGTATTCCTCAAAAAGGCCGCGGTTGACCACAAAGCCGTGGGCGTCTGCGCATACGGGCAGCCAGTTTACACTGCCGTCCTCATTTTTAAAGCTGTTGAGGTAGGTATTGTAGACAGCGCCTGCCTCGTTGGTGGTGGCAAGGTTCATCAGGCTGTCCTTCAGGGGGGCCGCATCGTGCAGGGAGAAGCGGCAGCAGGTTATAATGTCCGGCAGACCGCCGTTTTCCTGCAAGAATTTGTAAAAGTCCAGATCGTTGTTGCCCACGATAAACTCAATGTTTACGTCCGGCAGCTGCGCCTGCACGTAGGGGGCGTACTTTTCGTAGAGGCTGTTGGACCACAAATAGACCTGAATGGTGTCGGCGTCCTCCTCTGCCTGCACCGCCTCGGTGCTTTTTCCGGCGCAGCCGGTCAGCAGGAACAGACCCAGCACCGTGGCTGCAAGCAGGGAGGAAATTCTGTGCAGTGGTTTCTTTTCCATCCGGTTTTTCTCCTTATTTTTTGACGGTCTGCTATATAGGCTGTGACGCAGAAAAAACGCCTTCAGGGCATGGCGGACCCATGCCTGAAAGCGCTGTCTGACCGTATTAAACAATATCCGCGGGCAGCAGAAAACAGCAGAGCGTCATAGATGCCCTGCTTTGTGCCGCCGGTGTATCGATGTGTTTTCACCCTCGTCAACTCCTGCCCCAAAAAGGACGCGAAGCTACCGGCGGCAGTAAAACAACAATTTCTTGTTGGCAACTGGCTGACCCGATGGGCCCCTATAGCTTTGCGTCGCCGGTTTGCACCGGGTTTGCCTGTGGACTTGTAGAGAAATAGTATACCACATAAGATGGTTTTTGACAAGGCAAAAGCGGAAATAAATCCGCTTGCACGCACAACAGGCAAAAACGCGCCCCTTGGCCCCCTCTGCGCGGGGGCTCCGCCCGCAGGCGGTGGGGGAGAGAACCGTGCGGCGGGCAGGAATATTTCGGGCCCAGACTGGCGAAAACTCTTGTAGGGGCGAGCATTGCTCGCCCGTGCCCGCTTGCCTTACAAGACAACTGTCCCGGAAAATGCGTTGCGGCGGTAAGTTGGCGGGCGACCAATGGTCGCCCCTACACACGCAACAGAGAAAAACGCGCCCCTCTCCGCCCGCCACAAAAAACGTAGGGGCGGATTCCATATCCGCCCGTGCCCGCTTTCGACATCGGCCTTGCCGGTTCTGGGCGATACAACAAAAAAAGAGTCTGTGACATCTTAGATGTCACAGACTCTTGGTGCGCGGTACAGGACTCGAACCTGTGACCTCCTGCACGTCAAGCAGATGCTCTACCAGCTGAGCTAACCGCGCTTATTGCGCCGCCTCTTGGCGACGCATATTATTATAGCAGAACGACTTCCAAATTGCAAGCCCTTTTTACAAAAAAATTCAAACTTTTTCTGCGTCGCGCAAATCGCCCCGGCAGCGCCAGACCGCCAGCAGGATAAACACAAAGCATACGACCCAGGTCGTCGGCTCACAAAAGCAGACCGCGCGGTAGCCCCGGACCGGCACGAGCCATACGGCAAAGATCACCTTGCCCACAAGCTCCAGCCCGCTGGCCAGCAGCGGCTCTACCGTGTGCCGGATGCCCTGCAGCATATTGCGCAGAATGACCAGCACGGCCATCGGCGGGATGACCGGTGCGCTGATTTTCAGGTACAGCAGCGCGTTGGAGATAATGACCTCGTCCGTGCTGCCCGTGATGCCGCGGATGGCGGCCCCGCCCAGCAGGAAGGTGAACGCCATCACAAACACCCACCACACAAAATAGATCGCAAGCGCGGCCTTGACGCTCTGCCAAATGCGGCTGCGGCGGCCCGCACCCAGATTTTGGCTGCTGAACGTCGCCACGCCGATGCCCAGCGCACCGCCCGGGATAAAGTACAGCTCCGCCAGGCGGCGCGCGGCGGTCTGCGCCGTGATGTAGACGCTGCCCAGCGCGTTGATGCTGCTTTGCAGCGCCACGCTGCCCAAATTGTAGATGGCGCTCATCAGCCCCATGCTCAGGCCCGCCCAGAACATACTGGTCACGGCGAGGCGCGTGGCAGCCCCGAGCTGCCGGGGCGTAAAGCGCAGCTCCGGGTAGCCGCGCAGGATGTACACAACGCCCAGCACGGCGCTGATGCCCTGCGCCAGCACCGTGGCAATGGCCGCGCCGCGCACGCCCAGCCCCAGCGGCCCCATGAACGCGGCGTCCAGCCCGACGTTCAGCACGCTGCTGAACAGCAGGAACAGCAGCGGCGTCACGCTGTTGCCGACGGCGCGCAGCAGCGCAGCCTCCATATTATAAAGCATCGTCAGCGGGATGCCCAGCAGAATGACGGTCAGGTAGGCGGACGCGCCGCCCCATGCCTGTGCCGGGACCTGCAAAACGGTCAGCAGCGCGTCGCGGCCCAGCAGGGAGCACCCCGTCAGCACCAGCGACACCGCCGCCGACAACGTGACCATCCAGCCCACGGCGCGGCGTATCCCGCTTTCATCGCCCGCGCCAAAATAGCGGCTGACCGTCAGCGCCAGGCCGTTGTTCATGCCGAAGGCAAAGTTCATGATAAGCCCGTACAGCGCCGCCGTCGCGCCGATCTCCGCCAGCGCGGCGGAGCCCAGCAGGTGCCCGGCCAGCGCAGTGTCGGTCAGGTTGTACAGCTGCTGCAAAAGGTTGGAGCAGAACAGCGGCATCGAAAATTGCAGCACCAGGCGGAACGGGTCGCCCTGGGTCATATCCAGCACACGGCTTTTGTGCGCGGTGGCCATAATGTAACATCTCCTTTATTGGTTGCAGGTCTATTATACGGGACAGCATGGGGCGTGTCAATCGGATCATTCCGGCACGGGACCCGGACAAAACCGCCGGGAACGCGGAAAAGGACGTGTGGAATTTTCCCAAACAATCAAATTCTTTTGCGGATGGAAAGCCGGGCCCGGGTGTCGTATAATGCAGACGAAAAGCAAATGCTGCAACACTGTTATTTTGCAAAGAAGGAGAGAGCTTATGCAAACCTGTACACTGGCAGTCGACATCGGCGCGTCCAGCGGGCGGCACATCGTAGGCACCGTGCAGAACGGAAAAATCACCCTGCAGGAGGTCTACCGCTTCGAAAACGGCGTCCACCGCGAGAACGGCCACCTCTGCTGGGACATCGACACCCTCGCGCAAGAGGTCGTCAACGGCCTGAAGGCTGCACACGACGCAGGCTTTGCCCCCGCAACCATCGGCATTGACACCTGGGCCGTCGATTTTGTGCTGCTGGATGCGGACAATAAGCGCATCGGCGACGCCGTCGCCTACCGCGATGAGCGCACCGAGGGCATCCGCGAGGCGCTGGAAAAGGAATACGGCCTGACCTTTGCCGACCACTACGCCCGCACCGGCATCCAGTACCAGCCGTTCAACACGGTCTACCAGCTGATGGCGCTCAAAAAGGAGCACCCGGAGCAGCTGGCCGCCGCCAAAACGTTCCTGATGGTGCCCGATTACCTGAACTACCTGCTCTGCGGCGTGCCCGCCAATGAGTACACGAACGCCAGCACCACGGCGCTGGTGGGCGCGGACAGCAGGGACTGGGACGATGCACTGATCGAAAAGCTGGCTCTGCCGCGCGGTATCTTCCAGCCCATCAAGACCGCCGGGACTGTGCTTGGGCATCTGACGCCGGAAATTCAGAAGGCTGTCGGCTTTGACGCCGAGGTCATTCTGCCCGCGACCCACGACACCGGCTCGGCGTTCCTCGCCGTGCCCGCGCGGGATGAGTACGCCGCTTACCTGTCCAGCGGCACATGGAGCCTGCTGGGCGTGGAAAACGCAGCGGCCATCACCGGCCCGGACAGCTGCGCCGCCAACTTTACGAACGAGGGCGGCTATGAATACCGCTACCGTTACCTGAAAAACATCATGGGCCTGTGGATGATCCAGTCCGTCCGCCGTGAGCTTGGCGAAAAGACCGGCACCCGCCCGAGCTTCCCGGAGCTGATCGCCGCCGCGAAGGAGGCCGCCGACTTCCCCAGCTGCGTTGACCCCGATGACAACCGCTTCTTAGCGCCTGCCTCCATGATCGAAGAAGTCAGGGCCGCCTGCGCCGACACGCACCAGCCCGTGCCCGCCGCCACCGGCGAGGTCATGCAGTGCGTCTACAACTCCCTGACGCAGGACTACCGCCGCGCCGTGGAGACCTTGCAAAGCCTGACCGGCAAGACCTACACAAGCCTGAACATCGTCGGCGGCGGCAGCCAGGACGGCTACCTGAACCAGCAGACCGCCAACGCCACCGGTCTGACCGTGTTTGCAGGCCCCACCGAGGGCACAGCGCTGGGCAACCTGATGGTGCAGTTCATCCACAGCGGCGATTTTGCCGACCTGGCCGAGGCCCGCGCCGCCATCCGGCGCAGCTTTGAAATTAAAGAGTATCAGCCGGAGTAAACGACCCTTTGCCTTACACGACAGGGCCGGGCATGCCCGGCCCCTACCAATACAACAAATCCATATACAGGAGGTCCCACCATGTTAGTCGAAACCAAAGCCCGCGTTGGCGTGTTCGCCATTGCGCTGGGCGCTTACCTGCCGCAGTTCCCCACGCTGGTCCCCGAGTTTGAGGGCCAGTACGCCGCCTTCAAAAAGACGCTGCCCGACACCGTCGAGGTCATCGACGGCGGCATCGTCACCACCAAGGAGCAGTCCATGGCCGCGGGCGATAAGTTCCGCACCGCCGACGTTGACCTTGTCATTCTGCAGCTGCTGACCTACGCTACCTCTTACAATATGCTGCCCGCCGTGCGCGACCTCGACGTGCCCGTCGTCCTCGTCAACGTGCAGAAGAAAAAGGCCCCCGACTACGCCAACACCGACACCCCCACCTGGCTGGGTGAGCTGTACGCCTGCGGCGCTGTCGGCGAGATGGTCGCTGATCTGGAGCGCGCCGGTAAGCGCCACGCCGTCATCACCGGCGTTGTCGAGGGTGGTGACCCCGCCGTGCAGGCCGAAATCAACGACTGGTGCAAGGCCGCGCAGGTGCGCCGCCGCTTCCGTGATACGAACCTTGCGCAGATCGGCCGCCCGTACCCCGGCATGATGGATCTGTACATCGACGAGACGAACCTGTACAACCGTATGTGGCTCTACACCAAGCAGTTTGACTGGGAGAAGATGTGGGCCATCGCCGACAACATCACCGACGAGGACGCCATCCGCGCCAAGGCGCAGGACATTCTGGACACCTTCGATATTGAGGGCGGCGGCACGGTGGAGAAGGTCTGGGATATGGCCCGCTACGTTGTCGCATTTGAGCAGTGGGTCAGGGACGAGAAGATCGCCTTCGTCGCCAGCCACTACGACGGCTTCGCCAAGGGCGTGGCCGGTAAGCTGGACTCGATGCTGATCCCCGCGTTCTCGATGCTCATCAAGCAGGGCACGGCCTGCGCCGTCGAGGGCGACATCAAGGTCGCCATGGCCATGTCCATCCTCAAGACCATTGCGGGCTGCGGCCAGCTGAGCGAGATGTACTCCATCGACTTCAATGAGGACATCTGCATTATCGGCCACTCCGGCTCCGGCGACGCCGACATCTCCACGGCCAAAAAGCCGACCATGAAGATCGTGCCCGTGTTCCACGGCAAGACCGGCGGCGGCTACCTGACCCAGTTCTACCCCCC
>ENA-ORRW01001880-ORRW01001880.1-human-gut-metagenome-genome-assembly--contig:-NODE-1880-length-18737-cov-8.287764_pt1 | contig 18737 bp, 18 predicted proteins | sample MGYA00242183_ERZ509150 | MGnify/ENA primary metagenome ERZ509150 (study PRJEB26280, sample SAMEA2338639) | human gut metagenome | biome: human gut; feature: human-associated habitat; material: faeces... | reverse complement strand
GTATAAGGCATTTCTTCAGACCGGAGATACGGAGCGAGCTGCCAGAGAAAAGGAGAAGATGGATGCCGCATATGAAGAAATGGGTGACTGGAATATTGCAGCGGACAGCATCCGGGAAAGACTTGGACTGGACTGACAGATTTGCTGTAGGAATACCTGCGATATTACTGGCAACCTGTCAGACAGTGGGATGCCGGATCAGTATAGAATACCATACTTCCGTACATAGAACGATGCAGTCTTGGCTGGAACAGGTTCCTATAGCAGGCTGGATTTTGTGGTGGATAGCAGAGACATTACTTTTTGGACAGATGCTGCGATGGCTGTTTGTACATGCAGGGAGAGATAAGGCAGTTCAGGAGGACGGTATCGGGAAAGGTATCGGGAAAGGTATCGGGAAAGGTATCGGAAAGAGAATATTTTTGATTTTTGCAGGATTGTTGATAGCCTGGCTGCCGGTGCTCCTTTCCAATGATCCCGGATTTTATAATTATGATATTTATGGGCAGGTGCCTCAGGTGATGTATCCGGAGGTGCCGTATAATACACACCATTCGTTACTCAGCACGTTGGTCATGGGAGGCGTTATCACATTAGGATACCGGATCTTCGGGACGATGGAGAAGGCAGTATTTCTGCACTCCTGCTTCCAGATGACACTTTGTGCGGCGGCCTTTTCCTACAGTCTGGATTTCTGGTATCGGCGATTGAATAGAAAATGGCTGTTGGGAGTCGGATTTTGTTTTTATGCTTTTCTGCCGACGATTGCCTTGTTTTCCGTCAGTACGACCAAGGATGTGGTATGCTCTCTGGCACTTTTTATTGCATTTCACCTGTTGTATGAATTGTATGAGAATACGGAGGGATTTTTTCGGAAGAAAGAGAAAATCGCAGCATTATCGTGCAGCCTGATCGTGGGAGCGCTGTATCGGAAAAATGTAATTTATGCGGTTTTTCTTTATCTGGTGTTGTGCGCGGTTTTCTGTAAAAAGCAGAAAAGAAAGATCATTTCACTGTTTGCGGGAACGATTCTGCTGACCATGCTATTGTCTGTGGGAATGGAAACTCTGCTCCATGCGGAAAAAGGTTCCGCGGTAGAGGCTCTGTGTGTACCGCTCCAGCAGATTGCAAGGGTATATACAGATAAGGGAGAAGCGGCGTTTGACAGTGAGGAATTGCAGCTGCTGGATCAGATCATGGACAGAGAACAGTGGTCACAATATAATCCGTTTCTGGCAGACCGGATCAAAAATTATGTGAATAATGAAGAACTTCTTCAAAATAAGTGGGAGTATCTGAGACTATGGTTCCGAAAAGGATGGCAGTATCCGGGATGTTATCTGAGAGCCTTTCTGGATAATACGTATCAGGCCTGGTATCCGGGGACATCGGTTGTGGATGATCCGGACGGTGATATTTATTACTTTGATTTCGAGGGAAGAAATGTACTGGAAATGAAGACGATCAGTTCCCGGCTGACAGAATTTTATCGTAAGATATCGCTGGAATATTATTACCAGAAAATTCCGGTGATCCGTGCGTTGTTTGCAATCGGCACCTATTTCTGGCTGGCAGTGATCCTGTTTTTCTACGGTATCCGGCGGCGGAGGGCAGAGATATGGAACAGCTGGCTGCTGGTTCTGGCACTGTGCCTTACGGTCTTTCTGGGTCCCATATCCCTGGTGCGTTATTATCTGCTTTTATTTTATGCAGCTCCGGCAGGTATCTTCTTATTAGCAGATAGAACTTGACAAATCCCGGAAGCATGCACTACAATTACATGCATACGACAATGACGATGAAAAGGATCAGTACGATCGAAAAGCATCCCAGAGAGAGGGGAAGGACACGGTGACGTGCGGCTGGGAACCCCTTATGACAGAGGATCGGAAACCTCCCTTGGAGTCCTGTGCGAGACGCAATGTACCTGGAAGCGGCGAAGCACAGCGTAGAACCGGCGTTAACGGTGACAGAGCAGGATACGTATTTGTATCAATCAGGGTGGTACCGCCGAGTGATCGGTCCCTTTTTCGGGAGCGATGACCCGGCGTTTTTCGTTTCCGTAGATCGTATTAGCAGTTTATTTTCAGAAAAAGAAAAGGAGAGAGAAAATGGCAGACAAGAAAATGGTAGAAGCGATCACTTCCATGGAAGAAGATTTCGCCCAGTGGTATACCGATGTAGTGAAGAAAGCAGAGCTGTGTGATTACACCAGTGTCAAAGGATGTATGGTGATCAAGCCCGCAGGCTATGCAATCTGGGAGCTGATCCAGAAGGAGCTGGATGCAAGATTCAAAGCAGTCGGAGTACAGAATGTATATCTTCCCATGTTCATTCCTGAGTCCCTGTTGGATAAGGAGAAGGATCATGTAGAAGGTTTCGCACCCGAAGTAGCATGGGTTACCCAGGGAGGATTAAACGAGCTTCCTGAGAGACTTTGTGTCAGACCTACTTCAGAGACCCTGTTCTGTGATTTCTATAAGAATGACATCCATTCCTACAGAGACCTGCCTAAGGTATACAATCAGTGGTGTTCCGTGGTACGTTGGGAGAAGGAGACCAGACCTTTCCTGCGTTCCAGAGAGTTCCTGTGGCAGGAAGGACATACCGCACATGCTACCGCAGAAGAATCTCAGGAGAGAACTCTGCAGATGCTGAATGTATATGCGAAGTTCCTGGAGGAGGTTCTGGCTATTCCCGCGATCAAGGGACAGAAGACCGAGAAGGAGAAATTCGCAGGTGCAATTGCAACCTATACGGTAGAAGCACTGATGCATGACGGCAAGGCACTGCAGTCCGGCACCAGCCATAACTTCGGAGACGGTTTCGCCAAGGCTTTCGGTATCCAGTTCGCAGACAAGGACAATACTTTAAAATATGTACATCAGACCTCCTGGGGTATGACCACCCGTCTGATCGGTGCACTGATCATGGTACACGGTGATAACGAAGGTCTGGTGATCCCTCCCCGTGTGGCACCCATCCAGATCTGCATTGTACCCGTTATGCAGAAAAAGGAAGGCGTACTCGACAAGGCGTATGAGCTGAGAGATCGCCTGGCGAAGGATTTCCGTGTCAAGGTGGATGACAGCGACAAGACCCCCGGCTTCAAGTTCGCAGAGGCCGAGATGAGAGGTTATCCGATCCGTGTGGAGATCGGTCCTAAGGATATCGAAGCAGGCAAGTGTGTGATCTGCCGCCGTGATACCAGAGAGAAGACCGAGGTGGCTCTGGAGGATCTGGAGACCAAGGCAGCCGAGATCCTGGAGACCATGCAGAAGGAAATGCTGGAGAGAGCAAGAGCACATCGCGACAGCCATACCTACGTAGCACACAACATGGAAGAGTTCGAGCAGATCTTCAATGAGAAGTCCGGATTTGTCAAGGCTATGTGGTGCGGATGCCAGGAATGTGAAGATCAGATCAAGGAAAAGCTTGCTGTTACCAGCCGCTGTATGCCTTTTGAACAGGAACAGATCGCAGATACCTGCGTATGTTGTGGAAAACCTGCGAAAAAGATGGTATACTGGGGAAGAGCATACTAAGATAATATATAACTATTCAGGGCGAATGGGGTTCTGAATAGTTATGAAAATATTTATAAGGCAGATGAAGACGCAGGCCGGTAGTATTGCTACAGGGTCTGCGCTTTCTTTTTCAAAGATAATGCTCGGAAATGAGGAAAAATATGATTTATAATACATTTGAACTGCATCAGGAGGGTTCCCTGCCGAGAGCACATTTAGTTACCTATATTCAGGAGTATTCCGATGCCCTGGCAATTAACGACAGACCTCTGATCCTGTTGTGCCCGGGAGGTGGCTATACCAGAACCTCCGACAGAGAGGCGGAACCCATGGCACTGAAATTCCTGGCGATGGGATATCATGCGGCAGTGCTGCGCTATTCCTGCGCCCCTGCGGAATATCCTACTTCCTTAAAGGAACTGGCTTACAGCATCAAATTCCTGCGGGAGCACGCGAAAGAGTGGCACATTGATCCTCACAAGATCGTAGTGGAAGGCTGCTCTGCGGGAGGACACCTGGCAGCCAGCCTTGGGGTGTTCTGGGATGAAGATTTTCTGGCAGAGAGCCAGGGACTTTCCGCTTCCGAGCATGAGCTGCTTCGTCCGGACGGACTGCTGTTATGCTATCCGGTCATCACTTCCGGAGAGTTTGCTCACAGAGGATCTTTTGAGAACCTGTTAGGCAGTAGACAGGAGGAGCTGGGAGAGAAGCTGTCCCTGGAGAAACAGGTAACAAATAAAGTGCCCAAGACCTTCATCTGGCATACCTTTGCGGATCAGTCGGTACCGGTGGAAAATTCCCTGCTGTTCGTCAGCGCTCTTCGCAGAGTGGGAGTGCCCACGGAATTCCATATGTATGAAAAGGGTGCCCACGGACTGGCACTGGCGGATAAGCTGACAGAGACCAACGATGGCAGAGCCGTACAGGAGGAATGCACCTCATGGATCCAACTGGCGCATACCTGGCTGGAGAGTCTTTTTGCAGGAGATGTGGAAGACGGACTGCACGCACAGGGCAGAGAATGGTAAGAATAGCAATAAGAGAAAATGAAAATGCAAGGAGCAGTCATGGAACAGGCAGATACGATCATTCAGATCCCACACTTCTACGGAAGTCTGAAGGGAATGCAGAACAAATTTGATAAATATGCAAGGCAGGATGCTTTCACCGGATCCACAAGAGAGGAATGGGAAGCCTGGAAGGAGACTTCCAGAGAGACATTAAAAGACCTCCTGGGGTGGAAATACATGGAGACCTGTGATCTGGACCCCCGCGTGGAAGAAGTCGCGGAACTGGAGAACGGCATTCGTCGGGAAAAAGTGATCATTCAGGTAGAGCCGGAAGTGTATATGCCTATGTATATACTGATCCCGCCGAAGCAGAGCGAAGAGAAGCAGAAATGTTTTCTTGCCCTTCCGGGGCATCAGGGAGCAGGTAAATTCAGCGTGGCAGGACGCGATGATATTCCCGCGGTAAAACGGATGATCGAATTCTACCATTATGACTACGGCATGCAGTTGGCGAAGCGTGGTTATGTGGCAATCTGTCCGGATTGCAGAGGCTTCGGAGAACGCAGGGATGAGGCATTGCAGAAAGGAACCGATGAGAAATCCTTCCTGACCAGTACCTGTTTTCATCTGGCACATATGGCGGAGCCCTTGGGAGAGACCGTGGCAGGCATGTGCACCTGGGATGCGTCCCGGCTGATTGATTATGTATATGAACGGGGCGAATGGGATACTGACGATTTAGGTGTCGTGGGATTTTCCGGCGGTGGTATGCAGACGCTGTGGATCACTGCTTTGGATGACCGTGTGAAAAAATGTATCATCAGCGGATATCTCTATGGGTATCGCGACGCGTTGTTATTGCTCAACGGAAATTGCAGCTGTAATTATGTTCCCCATCTGTGGGAACACTTTGATATGGGAGATATTGCATCGCTCATTGCGCCGAGACCGCTGGCGGTCCAGTCCTGCCGGGATGACCATCTGAACGGTCCCAGAGGACTGGTGAATGTAACGGAGCAGTTAGATATTGTGCGGAAGGCTTACAGTCTGTACGGAAAAGAGGAATATCCGATCCACGATGTCAGGGAGGGAGACCACTGCTGGCATGAAGAGGTATTGGATATTGCACTGCCAAGACTGTAGCACGGAGCAATCCGCAGGCATCAAAGTCGGGGGCTTTTGACCCCGACATCAAAATATGGAGGAACGTATGGAATATATCGTTCTTGATCTGGAATGGAATCAGAGTAACACCGGCAAAGAGGATGCTGTGGAGAAGCTGCCTTTTGAAATCATTGAGATCGGTGCCATTAAATTGAATAAAGAACGTGTCATGGTCAGTGAATTCAATGAACTGATCAAGCCGCAGGTCTACCATGAGATGCACAAGATCACCAGCAAACTGATCCATATTCAGATGCAGGAGCTGGAGCGTGGGAGACTGTTCCCTGAGGTTGGAGGAGATTTTGTCAGATGGTGCGGACAGGAGGAGCATCTGTTCTGTATTTGGGGAACGTTGGATCTCACGGAGTTACAGCGGAATATGGCGTATTATGACATGCCGCTGCTGGCACCGGGACCGCTGCCTTATCTGGATGTGCAGAAGCTGTTCGCCATTGCCTATGAGGAGCGCAAGATCCGCAGAAATCTGGAATATGCCATTGATTACCTGCATATTGAGAAGGATATTCCCTTCCACCGGGCGTTCAGTGATGCCTACTATACGGCAAAGATCCTGATCCGGATCCTGGAGGAGCACCCGGAGGTAGTGGTGAACCTGTCCTACGATACCTTCTGTCCTCCGAAGGACCGTAGGGACGAAGTCAAAGCGCAGTTTGATACCTATGTAAAATATATTTCCAGGGAATTCAAGGACAAGACAGAAGCCTTCGCAGATAAGGAAGTCGTGTCCAGCAAATGCTATCTCTGCCATCGTAATCTGCGCAAGAAGATCAAATGGTTCAGCGCCAACGGCAGACATTATTATTGTGTGGCTTATTGCGAGAAGCACGGCTACCTCAAGGGCAAGATCCGGGTACGCAAGGCATATGACGGCGGAGTATATATTGTCAAGACCACGAAGCTGATCTCTAAGGAAGAGGCAGAAGCTATTGCGGCCCGCAGAGATCACGGCAGAGAAGTGCGCAAGAGACACAAGCACAGCAAGGCGGGGAATGCCGGGGAATAAGCATAGAATGGGGGAGCTGTTTTTAGCTTGCTCCCCGTTTTTTTTCCTCTCTTTTTAAGAACAGGTACACACAGATACCGGCAAAAGCAATCGTTGCAATGATCAGTATCGGCAGTACCGGTATGAAACGGATATCAGCATTGATGAGCTTCAGTCCCTGATACAGTGTGAAGATGCCAAATACAGAGAAGATGGCGAATGCAAGGGTATTGAGCAGTCCTTCCGGAGTCTTGCTCTTTAACAGATAGCCCACCAGCATTCCTAGAATGTCTGCTAAGAACAGTCCCAGAGAACAGCCAAGCCATACGATCAGTGCAGAACTCATACCTTCATTGGCACCAAAGGTGATGGCGGTAAGCTGCGTCTTATCTCCGAGCTCTGCTACGAAAAAGGTACAGAACACCGCAAGCGGTGCGAACCGGATCTTGGATCTGCCGCTGCCTTCCTCTTCCTCGTCATCATCACCCGCAAGTGTTGATGCGGCAAAATAAAGAAATGCAAGTGCGGCAATGACTTTGATGAGCCAGGCAGGGATGAATTCGCTGACAAGCCCGCCGGCGAGAACGGCCAGGCCGTTCAGCACCAGGATTGCGGCAGCGGTTCCCAATATAATATCTCTTAATTTGTATTTCGAAGTAAGGGCGATCAGCATAAGCTGTGTCTTGTCGCCCATCTCTGCGATGAATTCCGTGAGAAATACCTTAAAAAACAATATCATTTGTATGGTCCTCATTTATCTGATTATGATATAAACCGCATATGCTGCGTAAAGAGCCACCATACAGAAGCCTTCGACTCTTCCGATTTTCTTTTTGCTTCCTGCGAAGATCCATACACACACAGTAAAAGCGATCAGTACACACAGATCAATGATGTTTTCCGTAATGATGCTGATGGGGCTGATGGCGGAAGCGATACCCAGTACCATCAGAATGTTAAATACGTTGGAACCGATGGCGTTACCCAGTGCCATATCGACTTCATTTTTTCTGGCTGCAACGATGGAAGTCACAAGCTCCGGAAGGGATGTACCGATGGAAACGATGGTAAGACCGATCAGCGTCTGTGTCATTCCCAGGTCGCTTGCGATTCTGGATGCAGCATCGACGGTGAGATCTCCGCCGAAGGCGATCGCAGCAGCACCGCCGATGATGAAAATAATGCTAAGCGGCACGGAGATCAGCTTGATCTCTTCATCGGAACCGCCCTCAATTTCTACTTTTTTCCCCTCTTTATTTGCTTTTAAGGCAATTCTGATCATGTAGAAGATATATCCTGCAAACAGACCTATGAATATCACACCATCGAAATGTCCCAGTGTCATGTTGGCCTGATCACCAAGTCCGATGGTTCCCAAAAGCAGTAAAAGACCGGCGCAGATCAGGGAAAGGGGGATGTCTCTCCTGATAGTTTCCCGCGCAACCTCTACGGTGGCGATCATTGCACATACGCCGATCACGACCATCAGATTAAAGATATTGGAACCGACGACATTACTGACCGCAAGCTCATTATTGCCTGCAAGGGAAGCCGATACACTGACCGCTGTCTCCGGAAGAGAGGTTCCCATTGCTACGATGGTAAGTCCGATGATGATGGACGGAACATGCAGTCTCTTCGCTACACTTGAGCTTCCTTCTACGAAAAAGTCCGCACCTTTAATCAGCAGTACAAAACCGATTACAAGGAATACAAGAACAAGGGCAAACGGGGCGTTGTTAATAAAATTCTCCATGTTTTTTCTCCTTTGCGTGATCCATAACAGTGTTGTCAGCCGAAAGCTGTGCGATGATAAGTATCGACAGAGATAAAAAAGACTCATGTATATCGATTATCAGCCAGTGTGTATTATACACAGACCATTAATAGATATACATGAGTCTCATTATTTAAGATTTGCCAGATTATACTCTAAAATTATAATCAGAATGTTGACAAATCACACCTTCGTGCTAACTACTCCCTCATGGAATATTCAATTCTTGATAAATAATATCAAAAAGAATTGTCGGTGTCAACAGGTGAATGAAGAAATCTTAGGGGTGTTTTGCATTATTGGTTTGCACTGTCTGCATCAATTACAGATTGAATCTGCTGCATCAGAGAGTCATAGTTATCCTGATTATCAATTCCTCCAAGGATCGGATCCCCTACAATATTGCCGTTTCTATCGACAAGTATTGTTGTAGGAAATGCCATAATGTCAGAGGCATATTTACCCGCATCGGAAGCAGAGTCAATGGAAATATTGCGGTACTTTGCACCCTGGCTTTCAAGAACGGCGTCAGCTTCTTTCATGGCAGCTTCATTGTAGTCGAAGGTTTCGGTATTGATGCCGATGACTTCGCCGCCCATTGCTTTGAGTGTATTGTTTAATTCGTCCAGCTTAGACAACTCAGCAACACAGGGCTTACAGCCGGTAAACCAGAAATTAACGACGGTTACTGCATTGCCGGAAAACAGGCTTTCATCGACAGAATTACCATCAAAATCCTGACCGGAGAAATTCCGGAAGGGAGAGGCAGCTTCGGAATTGTTTCCCGGAGCAGTATTATCGGCTGTGGTAGTTCCCTGTCCCAGTTCTGCTATCTGTTCTTCGATTTTCCGTATGGTTTCAATATCATCCGTAAGTGTTTTCAATTCATCATCTGTAAAGGAGTCCTTGTTTGCTTCGACGGTATCAGCCAGATAATCAGCATAATTTGCGCTGGGATCAGCATTACTTTTGCTCATCATGCCGAATACCTTGTTCCATACAGCCTCATGATCTGCAAAAAGCTGGTTCTCCTGCTGATACAGATCATTCAGTGCAGTGTTGGAGCTGTCTGTGGATACTGTGCCGGTTTCCGTCAGAGACTCATTGGTTTTGTCCGTGCCGGCAGCATCCGTTGCGCCACAGGCTGTAAGCAATAAAGCTATGCAGAGTGTTAAAATAGTAAGAAATTTTTTGTTTGTTTTCATGATTAAAATCTCCTTTAAGTAATAGTAATAAGATTATTTTCCCATAAACCGGTAGTGGATCGCATCCTTGGGACAAGCCTTGATGCAGGCTCCGCACCGTATGCATTCCGGATGGTCCGGATGCTTGCACACATCCACATCCATTTTACATACCTTTGAACATTGACCACAACCGATACATTTGCTGTCCTCCACCTTAATATTAAGAAGGCTGACCTTATTAAACAGCGAGTAGATCGCACCAAGAGGACAGATCCATTTACAGAAGGGCCTGTAAAATAAAATACTTAACACGACAACTGTGATCAAAATAAAGCATTTCCAAGAAAAGAGTTTTCCAAGTGCGGACCGTATGGCTGCATTTCCCAGAGAAAGCGGGATAGCTCCCTCCAGAACGCCCTGTGGACAAATATATTTACAGAAGAAAGGGTCGCCCATTCCTATAGAGTTCGTTACGAGCAGCGGCAGAAGGATAACGAAAACGATAAGAATCATATATTTCAGATATCTTAGCGGCTTCAGTCCGGCTGTGGAAAATTTTTTCCCCGGGATTTTATGAAGTAAATCCTGAAACCATCCAAACGGACACAAAAAACCACATATAAATCTTCCAAGTGTCACACCCAGTAAAATAAAAAACCCCGTGACATAATATGAAAATTTAAATCGGGAGGATCCGATCACCGCCTGAAATGCGCCAATGGGGCACGCTCCCGTGGCAGCAGGACAGGAATAACAGTTTAATCCCGGTACACATACGGTCTTAGCGTTTCCCTGATATATTTTGCCCTTAAAAAAATTAGGGATGTGAATATTAGTAAGCAGTGTGGCAGCAGCCTGTATCCATCCGCGTATCCCGGCTGTCAGCCCTGACAGTGATTTTTTTCTCTTATCCAATTCCAACACACTCCAGACATAATTTTATTGCTTTACCAAGCACGACAGCAGCTTCGCCTCTGACAGCACCGTAGCCGATCATAGTGATCCCGGTGACGAGCAGAACGATCTGAGATATTTTTCTGCACTTCAAGTTATTGTTACTCCTTTCGATTGTGGTATTTATTGACCAGCTGACTTCGCTATTATACAATAATTGTTGTAAAATCTTTGTTAAGGTGGAAGGAATTTTGAGATTATTAATTGTTGAGGATGAAAAAGAAATATGTGATACAGTTGCAAAAAGTCTGTATGACGCAGGATATGAGGTGGATACCTGCTATGATGGGGAAGAAGCTCTTGCAGGTATCCTGACGGAGAACTATGATCTGGTTGTTCTTGATCTGAATCTGCCCGGCATGGATGGAATGGAGATCCTGAAGGAACTCAGGCAGGAAAATGAGGAGACAAAGGTTCTTATATTATCTGCAAGAGGGCAGATAGCGGATAAGGTTGAGGCACTGGATGCAGGGGCGAATGATTATATGGAAAAACCATTCCATTTACAGGAACTTGAGGCACGCATCAGAAGCCTGACCAGAAGGAAGTTTGTACAGAAGGATGTATGTCTGGAAAGCGGTGAGATAAAGTTCGATACCGTAAGGCGTGAGGCTTATGCAAAAGGAGAAATGGTATCCCTGACAAGAAAAGAAAATGGTATTCTGGAATATCTGCTTCTGAACATGGGCAGACCGGTAAGTCAGGAGGAATTGATGGAGCATGTCTGGGATGCATCTGTGGATAGCTTTAGCGGATCGATCAGAGTACACATGTCTTCCCTTAGAAAAAAGCTTAAGGCTGTGCTGGGATATGATCCGATTCTGAACAAGGTGGGAGAAGGGTATAAAATACGAGAGGAGTCCGATAGATGAAAAAAATGTCGCTGCAATGGAGACTTACCTGCATCATTACATTATACATAGCGGTGATATGTGGATGTGTGACGATGCTTGTCTATAGAAACGGTGTGTATTATATGGATTCCCTGCAAGAGGCTGTGGATACACGGGGAGATGATCAGCCGGACGATGCGGAGGAAATATATATCAGCATTCCGGAGGACAAGTGGGATGAGTTCGCTAATGACTTTTCTGTCCAGGTCTATAATAATAAGGCAGATTACAGGAAAAACAGCTTGATCATTTCAGCAGTATTGGCTCTTCTGGGTGGAGTGGTTACCTATTTTATAAGTGGGCATGCACTCAGACCGCTCAGAGAGTTTTCTGACAAGATCGAAAAGGTGCAGGCGCAAAATCTGGCAGATTCACGGATAGAAGAAAACCAGGTGAAGGAACTGAACCAGCTTAGCGTTTCGTATAACCGGATGCTGGAACGTCTCTCGGATGCATTTGAGATACAGAGACAATTTACTGCAAATGCAGCCCATGAGCTTCGTACTCCATTAGCCCTGATGCAGGTACAGCTTGATCTGTATCATTCCAACAGACATCCGGACAATGATGCAGACACGGTACAGATGATACAGATGGTTACTGAACAGAACGACAGACTCAGCAAAATGGTAAAGACACTTCTCGATATGAGTGAGCTTCAGACGGTAGGAAGGGATGATGAAATTATCTTAGACGCTCTGGTGGATGAGGTGTTGGAGGATCTGGAACCTCTCGCAGAGGGAAAAAATATAAGACTGATCGGAAAATGTAAGGATATAACGATGGTCGGAAGTGACATCCTTATTTACCGGCTGGTATACAATCTTGTTGAGAATGCCATAAAATATAATCATTCGGGAGGGCAGGTTACAGTAACCGCAGACCGCAAGGAAAAACATGTATATCTGTCAGTGGAGGATACTGGAACCGGAATCCCTGAGGAACTTAAGGAACGCGTATTTGAACCGTTTTTTCGGGTGGATAAATCCAGAAGCCGGGAACTTGGTGGAGTAGGACTGGGACTTGCACTCGTTCGTGAAATTGTAAGAGTGCATGATGGCAGTATTACGGTGAAGTCCAATCCATCCGGAGGGACGATCTTCGAGGTGGTTTTGTAAATTGTAGCAGAACGGGGTGTTTGAAGAAGTATGATCAGAGTATTACAAAAAGCAGATATTGAACGAGTTGTTGATATATGGTTAGATACCAACTTAAAAGCACATTATTTTATTCCGGGTCAATATTGGAAAAACAATATTGATTTAGTGAAAGAAATGTTGCCACAGGCAGAGGTCTATGTGTATGAGAATGACTGCCAGATAGAAGGCTTTATAGGGTTAAATGATAAATATATGGAAGGCATTTTTGTCCGTGATGAAATGCAGTCGCAGGGTATAGGTAAGCTCCTGTTGAATTTTGTAAAAGAAAAAAAGACGAAATTATACTTAAATGTTTACCGAAAGAATACACGTGCAATTCACTTTTATCAAAGAGAAGGGTTTGAAATCCAACGAGAAGGATTGGATGAAGTTACCGGGGAAAAAGACTATGTAATGGTATGGCAGCGTGGTTGTGTTCGACCGACCATGGAACAGCCGGGCAGAGCTTCCCAATGACAGATTTGTGAGATGCAAGGACTGGCAGGAGATTGACTGGTTGTTTGAAAAGCTTTCCGAAACATGGGGAAAATGTTGTGGCAAAGACAAGGCTTGCGACAGAAGAATTATATAAGATAAAATTAGGGAGATAACCAAATGACACGTGAGGATTCCATCAGACAAATAGAAAACTATCCCCCATTCAATGAACAGGAAGAAAAGGACAAAGCTTTGATCCTGGGATGGATCAGGAACAATGAGAACGCATTTTCCAGAGAAAATACAGTTGCGCATATTACGGCTTCTGCCTGGGTGGTAAATAAGGACAGAAGCAAAGTGCTTATGGTATATCATAATATTTATAATTCCTGGTCCTGGTTGGGAGGACATGCGGATGGGGAGACGGATCTGCTGTCCGTTGCCATCCGGGAAGTGAAAGAGGAGGCGGGAATTTCCAATGTGAGACCGGTATCAGAGGAGATTTTTTCTCTGGAATCTCTGACAGTGGATGGACATGTGAAAAAAGGAAACTATGTGTCCAGCCATTTGCACCTGAATATCACGTATTTACTGGAGGCAGATTCGGAAGAGCAGGTATCTGTAAAAGTCGATGAGAACAGTGGAGTGATGTGGTTCTCTCTGGAAGATGCTTTGGAGAAATCTACGGAGCCATGGTTCGTGGAACATATTTATTCAAAACTCATTAAGAAAATGGGTATATGAAATTGGAAAAAACGGAGAATGACCTATGATAAAATTCTTAAAGGCAGCGCCTGTCGTGTTCCTGATCGGAACCATTGTCACGGGTATTTTATATCAAAAAACTTTGTTAGAAATCTGGCTGACGATTGCCATTACCTTTGGAACCACTGCTTATCATTTTATCATGCGATGGGTGGTAGCATTTATCTACAATTCTATCATGCATAACAGGGCAGATTACAGAAAACACTGGTATCAGGTAAGTAAATCCGAAATGAAATTATATGAAAAGCTGCGTGTGAAAAAATGGAAGAATTGTATGCCTACCTATAATCCCAGCCTGTTTGATCCGAGACAACACACCTGGGAGGAAATAGCGCAGGTCACATGTCAGGCGGAACTGGGGCATGAGACGATCGTAGTGCTCAGCTTTGTACCGATTGTGGCAGGTCATTGGCTGGGTGGATATCCGGCATTTATCATTACATCGATCCTTGCGGCCATGTTTGATATGATGTTTGTGATCATGCAGCGATATAACAGGCAAAGGATTCTGAAACTGATAAAATAGAATGGATACTTGATAGAAAAGGATATTTGATAGAGAAAGAGGACGGCATGACTAAATATAAATATGGGAATCCGGAGGCTCCCATTGTTTTGATCCAGCCCGTGGGAGATCATGATCTTCCGGAAATAGAGGGCGAAGTGGCACAAATCCGGAAACTGACAGCATTGGATTTTCAAATGATTGCGGTGAAAGTGGATGACTGGAACCTCGATCTGTCTCCGTGGAAAGCACCAGCGGTATTCGGAAATGAGGATTTTGGCGAGGGTGCAGCCTCGTTGCTAGAAGAAATTTTGCGTTTATGCTCGGATGAAAGTAAAACTTATTATCTTGGAGGATATTCTCTTGCAGGGTTGTTTTCTCTGTGGGCGTCTTATCAGACGGATCGGTTTGCGGGGATAGCGGCGGCATCGCCCTCGGTGTGGTTCCCCGGGTTTCTGCCCTATATGAAAGAGCACGAGAATCAGAGTCGGGCAGTTTACTTAAGCCTGGGGGACAAAGAGGAAAAGACCAGAAATCTTGTTATGGCTACTGTGGGTGACTGCATCCGGGAGGCACATGCGTGGCTGCAGCAGTGTGGGATCGGCAGTACGCTGGAATGGAATCCGGGGAATCATTTCAGAGATCCGGGCCTGCGGACTGCGAAGGCATTTGCCTGGGTAATGAAAAATTCATAAATTTTGCTTATTGGATCGGAGGAGAGGGATATGGTAATGGAAGCTCTGGTATACATATTGACATTATTGTTTGGAGTATCTACCGTTATCATTATAAAAAATAAGAGATATAAGGTTGTACCTTTTATATGTCTGGACATCATCCTGACATTTGCTGGTTTTGCCATCACATCATTTGTTATTTTGTTTGTAGGGAATGAAGCTCTCGAAGCGCTGCTGATTATGAGCGTGTTTGGATTGTTTCTGTTTTTACTGGGTGCGAATGATATCTATGCTGTATTTTGCTGCAATCAGAAGATAGAAGCTATCTATTGCGGATATAACAGCTACCCCGGACGCTATGGGATTACCAGCTATGCACCGGTGTTTGAATACGTCTGTAACGGCACGGCTTACCATGAGCAGACCACATTGACAGTACCCTATCGCCTGCTGCGGAGGATGACAGAAGGGAACACTTATCCCATCTATATTCATTCAAAACATCCGGGAGTATGTGTTTTGAAGAGAAGAATCAGGTTCACGACAGTGATTGAATTTGGTTTTGCAATTCTGTTTTTGGTAGTAGCAATTTTGTGGCAGTAATCCTGAAAATGGTACATAGGAACACTCGGAACATGTGGACAATGCCGAATAACGGAGAAACCGGTAAATCAGTAGAAACTCTGAGGTTTGCGGAAATGTTAAGTTTCTTTACGCAAATTCCCGGAGATGTTGATAGCGCTGCATGGCGATAGCGTGCTATACTTCCTGCGAAAGGAGAGGTGACGGATGCAGTTAGGAAACAATATTCAGACCTTAAGAAAACAGAAGGGGCTTTCGCAGGAGAAGCTGGCAGAAAAAATCAATGTTACAAGGCAGACGATATCAAACTGGGAATTAGGAGAGACTGCGCCGAACCCGGAGCAATTAATTCTCTTATCGAAGGAGCTCAACATAAGCATTGATGAATTAGTGGGAAATGATGCGATGTCATCCGGGAGTCCGAGGGAGAATAAGAGTATAAAGGATATCTATATCGGATTGATCGTTTTGTGCGGCGTCGTAGCATGCGTATGGGCATTTTCGGCAAACAGATTTCGATACGTGGAAATACTGGGAATCACCATTGCCGGAGCGGTGATAGGAGCATGCCTGGGCAGAGTTATCCATGGAATTTTGATGTATTTGCGAAATGATAAAAAGAAATAGAAAGTTAGTGAGGCTCATTGCGGATGTGACGAATCTCAGCAGCCCGTATTGGTACTACTGATTTTTGAAAAAAGCCTCAATATAGTCAAAATAGTAAAAAATAGGCTTCTCAGAAAGCGACTTTTTACGTAATAGATCTTTTTATACAATTATAGTAAAAAATAATGTGTTTCTAAGGCGGAAATTTTACTTTTCCCAGCTCTTTTGCATGTTTGAGTAGAATTAAGTGTAAGTGTGGTTTGATTGACTTTGGTGTAAAAGAGGTAAGAATTTGTTTTTGTATTAAAATCGTTATTTTTTGCAAAAAAAATACAAAAACTAGGGATTTGGATGCTTTGGAAGTAACTGTTTTCGTAAAATGAGAAACTCAGGCTATTTTAATACAAAATATCTTGATTTTTAAAATTATTTGTATGGAATACGTCATTATTGCGTCATTTACACCAAAGTAATCAAAAAACTATTTTTGGATATTGAAAGTTAAGTAATGAATCTGTTCTAATATCCCCGTAGCCCGCATTGGAGCAAGGGACGCAGACCCGCTTCCGCTTCGGACGCTTAACCGTAACGGTACATAAGCGGCCAAAGTACCCTTGCTAAGTACCGACGTCTGCTTACGGTCTGCTTATTCTTATACCCAGCCGTGGCTACTGGTTTTTTGAAAGCTTTCCAAAACGCAGAACTCCCGGAGCATGCGGTGCCATGTCGAAGATGTTTGTCGGAGGATGTTGATATTTTCTTGAAAAGTGCTGAAAGACAGGGGGAAAGCGGACACGATGTCCGCGTCAGCCGATTGTCGACATGGATGTCGACTGTAGGCGGCCCCGTCATGACGAGAACTACTCATCACTTTTCGTAGAAAATTCACATCCGGAGACCTTACATCGAGACATGTGTATCGCATGCTCCGGGAGTTCGTCGGTTTTATGGCAATCCTACGTTACGAGCCATGCACTCAATTCATAAATGTGTCGCAAAGGGCGCTCCACATTTATTGGCAGTTCTCCGCAATGAGCCTCGCTATTCATAAGATTGTCAGCAAAAGGCACTGCCAATCGTATTTCTCTTCGCGGCGTTCGCCACATCACGGCAAAAGTAAAAACCGTGATTTGTAAGCAAGCGCCCAATCACGGTTCTTATTTTGCCTATGCGCGGCTCATTGCCCGCGTAAACTCTCAATTTATTTCCGGTGCTTATTCTCCAGAGCCGCCTCCACGAATCCCTTGAACAACGGATGGGGTCTGTTGGGTCTGGACTTGAGCTCGGGGTGTCCCTGGGTGGCTACGAAGAAGGGATGCTCGGTAAGCTCGCACATCTCCACGATACGTCCGTCAGGGGACAATCCGGACAGACGCAGACCGTGTTCAGTGAGGACGGCACGATAATCGTTGTTGACCTCGTAACGATGACGATGCCTTTCAGAGATGTTCTCCTGTCCGTAGAGTTGGTAAGCACGGGAAGCTTTATCCAGTACACAAGGGTATGCACCCAGTCTTAAGGTACCGCCGATATCCTCAACACCGTTCTGATCCGGCATCAGAGCGATCACAGGATGTGTGGTGTTAGGATCCAGTTCCACACTGTGGGCATCCGTATACCCGATGACATTTCTTGCATATTCTACGATCGTCAACTGCATTCCCAGACACAGTCCCAGGAAGGGAACTCCATGGGTTCTTGCATACTGAATCGCCAGGATCTTGCCTTCGATACCCCGGGAACCGAAGCCGCCGGGTACCAGGACACCGTTGCAGTCACCTAACAGTTCTTCCACATTTTCAGGCGTAACCGTCTCGGAGTCGATCCATTTGATGTGTACGGTCGCATGATTGGTGATACCGCCATGCTTCAAAGCCTCCACGACACTGATATAGGCATCATGCAGAGAGACATATTTTCCGACCAGAGCGATCTGCACTTCATCGGTGGGATGACGCAGATCCTCTACCATCTTCTTCCAGTCTGTCAGATCCGGTTCCGGACAATCCAGATGCAGGCATTCACAGGCTACCTGTGCCAGATGCTCTTTTTCCATAGCTAACGGAGCCTCATACAGATATTCCACATCCAGATTCTGCAATACATGACTCTGAGGTACGTTACAGAACAGAGCAATCTTGTCCTTGATGGACTGATCCAGAGGGTGCTCACTTCTGCAAACGATGATATCCGGCTGGATGCCCATGCCCTGCAGATCCTTAACACTGGCCTGGGTAGGCTTGGTCTTCAGCTCCTGAGAAGCACTCAGATAAGGAATCAGCGTTACATGGATCAGAATAGCATTATCATGACCCACCTCATGCTGGAACTGACGAATGGATTCCAGGAAAGGCTGGCTCTCGATGTCACCTACGGTACCGCCGACCTCGATGATGGCGATGCGGGTCTCATCATCGGTAAAGTTGCGGTAAAAGCGGCTCTTGATCTCATTGGTGATATGGGGGATGACCTGTACGGTACCTCCGCCGTAATCACCACGACGCTCC
>ENA-ORRW01001852-ORRW01001852.1-human-gut-metagenome-genome-assembly--contig:-NODE-1852-length-19062-cov-6.131215_pt1 | contig 19062 bp, 17 predicted proteins | sample MGYA00242183_ERZ509150 | MGnify/ENA primary metagenome ERZ509150 (study PRJEB26280, sample SAMEA2338639) | human gut metagenome | biome: human gut; feature: human-associated habitat; material: faeces... | reverse complement strand
AGAGTAAATATCTTGTCTATGCAGCCTTTGCAAAGCCAAGTGATGCAGAGAATCCTCTTGCAGATATGTATTATTACTCAACACCTTATTATACTGACAGAGTATCGCAGATGTCACAGGAGATTGGCATTGATAATCGCTTTAAGGAGCATTTATCACAGTATGGTAATGGCGATATAGATGCTTTTGAAAAGAAAGCAATGGAAAATTATATTTCTTTAAATATGTTAACAGAGAATATAAATGTTAAGGCTATTGATGAAATTGGAGATTATATTATTGAGAATAATAATGGGGCGTTATCTCTTATAAAAGAATATAATGACATATGTGAAAAGTGGGTAAATAAAGATGAATGATATTAAGGTTCCTAAAAGAATTGAAAATAGTATTATTAATGCGTTACAAGGTGGTGTGGTACCGCGTGTAGGACTAGGGTATATAGCAGTAGGAAGAGAACAAGAAATTAAGGCGTTATTAAAGGATATTGAAATAATTCAAGAGGGTGGTTCTACATTTCGGTTCTTAACAGGTGATTATGGTAGTGGAAAAACTTTTTTATTGCAGACGATAAAAGAACATGTTATGGCAAAAGGATTTGTTGTAGCAGATGCAGATTTATCCCCAGAAAGAAGTTTGGTTGGAACGGGTAACAAAAAGAAGGGATTGGCAACATATAGAGAGTTGATGAAAAACCTGTCAATTAAAACAAGTCCAGAAGGAGGAGCCTTAGCCCTTATCTTAGATAATTGGATTGACTCAATGTGGATGGAAGCTGCAAAAAGTATTAGTGGTGGTGTTTCAGGGTTAAATCTTGAAAAGATGGTCACTGATTCTATTTTAACTACTATTATGGATATGCAAGTAATGGTACATGGATATGATTTTTCAAATATGTTAATTATATATTGGAAGGCATATAAAGCAGGCGATATTGAAACAAAAGCAAAAGCATTAAGATGGTTAAGAGGGGAATACCAGCTAAAAAGAGATGCAAAGGAAGATTTGGGAATTAATAATATTATCAATGATGGTGACTGGTTTGACTATATAAAAATATGGTCCGAATTTTTTAAAAAGATAAATTATAATGGATTTTTAATCATGATTGATGAAATGATAAATATATATAGATATCGAAATTCGGCAACAAGATATAACAATTATGAAACTATGTTGATGATGTATAATGATGCACTTCAAGGAAAAGCAAAGAGTCTCGGAATAATTATGGGAGGAACGCCAAAAGCGTTAGAAGATCCTGTAAAAGGAGTGTTTAGTTATGAAGCGTTGAAATCGAGATTATCTGCTGGAAGATTTACAGGGCATGAATCGGTCAATCTAATGGCACCAATTATCAGAATTCAACCTTTGACCAAAAGCGAGTTGGTAATTTTAATGGAAAAAATTAGAGATATACATGCAGATTTATATGGTTATCAATCAAGAGTAACTACAGAAAATATAGTTTATCTGATTAATCATATTTATTCAGAAATACCAATAAATGAAATTACACCGAGGTATATCATCAGAGATTTTATTAGTATACTTAATGTTTTATATCAAAATGAAAATGAAACTTTTGACTCTGTAACTATAGAGTTTAATTTCAGCAACGATATAGAAGAAAATTTTGATATTGAAGAGTAAAAAAAGGTGATTCGCATTTTTGAGCAGGATTTTGAAGCAATGCTTCGACAGTATGAAAATTCAATAAATAATAAGCGACAGTTTACTGCATTAGTTAAAGATATATTTCCAGAAGAGGCAAAGAATATCAATCTGATTCTTATGGCATACAACATGGGAATTGCACAGGATATTCAGAAGGCGAATCTGCTCAATAATACATTTGCTTTCCGGTATGTGAAGCAGTTGATGGATGACTATGGCATCAGCAGAGTGAATGCAGATTGGATCGTGTCAGTATGGTGTTCTTGTTATGGTAATAAAGTATTGGGAAAAGCCTGTGACATATCAGTGCAGAAGCAGGGTGGTGGTCCGGCGATAAAAGATAATAAGTCATCTTCGGGAAAATCATATGGAGATTTATTTGTATATGAGAAAAGTCGCAGAGGCAATGGACTGGCTGTAACTGGATTCCGTGGAGATAAGAACCAGACGATTATATTTCAAAATAGGTCTGGCAATGAAAATGTTATAGAGATTGCGGATAACAGTTTTAGCAAATCTTCCATAGAAGAGGCAATTCTGACGGAAGGTTTTAAATACATTGAAAATGTAGCGGCAAAGCTGGGTGTGGATGCAGAGCGTGTGTATCAGGCATTTACTGAAAAAAGCAACATTCTGAACGGTTATATCGTGCCGGAATATGAAGTGCTGCATACCCAGAGCCGGGAATATATCGTTAATGATCTTCTTGATGTGATGAAAGAAAGGGGCGTGGAAGTATGATTCTCTATCATGGTTCTTTCTTAGAGATTGCTAAGCCGGATTTGGTTCATTCCCGCCCTAACGTAGACTTCGGGCGTGGCTTTTATGTCACACCGTTGTATGAACAGGCAGCGAAGTGGTGCGGCAAGTTCAAATACCGTGGGAAAAATGGTATTATCTCCAGGTATGAATACGGTGAAAGCCGGGAAGCTGAACTGAAAACGCTGAAATTCGATTCTTATTCCGAAGAATGGCTGGATTTTATTCTGAACTGCCGCAGTGGAAAAGATTTGATGGATTATGACCTTGTTGTAGGCGGTGTTGCCAATGATAAGGTGTTCAATACGGTGGAGCTGTTCTTTGACGGACTGATTGATAAAACGGAAGCTATCAGCCGCCTGCGTTATGAAAAGCCGAACCTGCAAATATGTTTCCGCACAGAGAAAGCACTGTCTCTGCTGCGTTTTGAAGGGAGTGAAACACTATGACAGCGAATCCGATTTTGCTTCAGAAAAAATACAGCCGTGTTATTGAATGCTTTGCTAAACAGCAGGGACTTTCACTGGATGCGGCTTTGGATTTCTTTTATCATTCACTGGTTTATCAGCTGATCCGTGATGGTGTTTCCGATATGCACTGCATGAGCGATGCGTATCTGGCGGAGGAACTGGAACAGGAATATGCCGAGAAAGTGCCTGTAAAGAAGAGAATAAAGTGAGACATAATATTTTTGATTCAATACCATCAAATATCGTTATCTGGATTATGGTACGATACAGGTTGCGGTATATGACAACCGATTGGAAATCACTTCTCCAGGGAAAATGCCAATGGGGCAAACGATGGAGCGTATGAAAGAAGGCTATTCCAAAATCAGAAATGAAGCCGTCGCCCATGTGTTTGCATATATGAACCTGATTGAGCATTGGGGAAGCGGTATTCCGAGAATTATTGATAAAGTAAAAGCTGCCGGACTGCGGGAGCCGGAGTTTATTGGTGGCGAAGTTGATCTGCGTATCAATATTTATCGAGGTCAGGTTGATACAAACGACGCCACGATTAACGCCAACGACGCCAAAAATGACATTGGTGGCGTTGAAAATGGCGTTAGTAATGCCGGAAATGGCGTTAATCGCAACGAAAGTGGCACTAATGGCGGTAAAGTACCGCTTAATAAGGAACAGATACAGTTAGAAAACCTGTTGCAGATTATAGAGAAAAATCCATCTGCAACACAGGCATATTATGCGGAAGAAATGGGTGTATCAAAAAGAACGATTTCTCGAATGTTCGCTTTTTTACAGGAAAAAGGTAGATTGGTACAGAACGGAACAACGAGAAAAGCAAAATGGGAAATTATAAGGTAAGAGGAGTAGCAGGATACAGACAAAATTAGAGTGACTCAATCGGGGGCAGCCCCCGGTCAAAGCCGCCGGCCTGCGGATTTTCTGATTTCCTACGCGGCACTCAGAAAATCCTGGCCGGCTGAGAAAGACAAGCCACCTCGAGAACGAGGTTTATGAGATATAGTTCCCGGTAATACTGTTTGGGTTTTCCTTGATTTCCTGCGGCGTCCCGCTGGCTATGATCTGTCCGCCCGCTTCGCCGCCGCCCGGTCCCATGTCGATCACATAGTCCGCATTTTTGATCACATCCAGGTCGTGTTCAATGACGACAACGGTCGCACCGTGATGAAGAAGCGCCTGAAAGACGCCCAGCAGAACCTGCACATCCAGCGGATGCAGACCGATGGAGGGCTCGTCGAAGACGAATACGGAATCCTCCTGGGTCTTTCCAATCTCGCTGGCAAGCTTGAGCCGTTGTGCCTCGCCTCCGGACAGTCCGGGCGTTTCTTCGCCAAGGGTCAGGTAGCCGAGTCCGAGCTGCTTCAGAATTTCCAGCTTTTGGCTGACGCTTTTTATATCCCTGCAAAAGTCGATGGCGGTGTTTACGTCCATATCCATCAGCTCCGGTAAGGAAATGTGCGCGCCGCTTTTATTGGTGAGCTTTACCGTGTAAGCTGCCTTGCTGTAGCGGGAGCCCCGGCAGTCCGGGCAGGGGATGTTCACATCCGGCAGGAACTGTACATCAAGACTGACAACGCCGGTTCCGTCGCAGCCGGGGCAACGGAGCGTCCCGGTGTTGTAGGAAAAATCACCGGCCTTGTAGCCGAGGGCTTTGGCATCCGGAGACTTCGCATAAAGCTTGCGCAGCTCGTCGTGGATGCCTGCATAGGTTGCCACAGTGGAGCGGACGTTGATGCCGATGGGCGTGGCGTCCATGAGCTTGACGTGTGCAATGCCGTCGGCATCGACTGCGCGGATGTGGGCAGGCAGTGCACTGCCGCTGATCTTTGCCTGCAGTGCAGGAATCAGGCTCTCCAGTACCATAGTGGTTTTGCCGGAGCCCGATACCCCGGTGACAACTGTGAGCCGTCCTTTTGGAATATCGACCTCCAGGGGCTTTACGGTATGGATCCGATCCGTGGACAGGTGAATCCTGCCGTTTGTAAAGAGCATTTCCTTTTCGATGCAGGGGCGCAGTCTGGTGTTCGCTGTGCCGGAAAGAAACGGCCCGATCTGGGAAGCAGGATCTGCTGTGATGGTGGAAATATTGCCCTGCGCAATGATGTGACCGCCTTTTGCGCCGGCCTCCGGACCCATTTCTATGAGCCAGTCGGATTCCTTCAGAATCTGCGTATCGTGATCGACTAAAATGACGGAGTTTCCGTCTGCAACAAGATCCTGCAGTACACCGGTAAGCCCCACAATATTAGAAGGGTGCAGACCGATGGAGGGCTCATCCAGTACATAGAGGACGCCGGTGGTGCGGTTACGCACGGCGCGAGCCAGCTGCATCCGCTGCCGCTCGCCGGTAGAGAGTGTGGATGCGGATCGATCAAGGGTCAGGTAGCCGAGTCCCAAGTCCATCAGCCGCTTTGCGGTGCTTTGAAAGGCTTCACAGATACTCTGGGCCATGGGACGCATTTCTTCCGGCAGACTTTGGGGGACGCCTTCTACCCAGACGACCAGCTCAGAGAGTGTCATAGCGCAGGCTTCGTCCAGCGAAATACCCTGCAGCTTCGGCGCACGGGCAGCGGCAGACAGGCGTGTGCCATGACAATCCGGACAAATATCTTCTTTGAGAAACTTTTCTACCCGTTTCATGCCTTTTTCATCCTTGACCTTGGCAAGGGCATTTTCTACGGTGTAGATGGCATTAAAATAGGTGAAATCCAGTTCTGCAAAGTCGTTGGAGTCAGATTTTTTCGGACGGTAAAGAATGTGCTTTTTCACAGCAGGACCGTGGAATACGATCTCCTTTTCCTGTTTTGTCAGCTCCCGAAACGGCACATCCGTGCGCACACCCATTTCCCGGCAAATGTCTGTCATCAGGGACCACATCAGGCTGTTCCAGGGGGCAACAGCCCCTTCGTTGATCGTCAGCGAGTCATCCGGCACCAGCGTATCCGGATTCACAGTGCGGACGATCCCGGTGCCGCCGCATCTCTGACAGGCTCCCTGGGAATTAAAGGACAGCTCTTCTGCAGACGGTGCATAGAAATGTGCGCTGCATTCCGGACAGACAAGCTCTTTTCCTGCGGCGACAGCCAGAGACGGAGAAAGGAAATGTCCATTAGGACAGCGGTGGCTGGCAAGACGGGAATACATCAGGCGCAGACTGTTGAGCAGCTCTGTTCCTGTGCCGAAGGTACTGCGGATACCCGGCACACCGGGGCGCTGATGCAGTGCCAGTGCAGCGGGAACATACAGGACTTCATCCACACTGGCCCTGGAGGCCTGGGTCATGCGGCGGCGCGTATAGGTGGAGAGGGCTTCGAGATAGCGCCGGGAGCCCTCCGCGTAGAGCACGCCCAATGCAAGGGATGATTTGCCGGAGCCGGACACGCCTGCAATTCCCACGATTTTCCCAAGCGGAATATCCACATCAATATTTTTCAGGTTGTGGACCTTTGCTCCACGGATCAGCATTTTATCGATCATATTTTCCTCTCATTTCTGTTCGTTTTGATTCATGACAATAGAATGCTCGCAGGGCGAGCATTCTATTGTTTCTAAAGTGTTTCGTTTTTGGGAGCTGCTGCATGATTGCCGGAGCGTGGCAGCTCTGCAGCGATGGTGGTTCCGCTGTCTGAGCTTTCTGCAACCCGGACAGAGCCTCCGTGAAGGGCTGCAATCTCCCATACCAGCGCAAGACCAAGGCCGGCACCGCCGAAGGTTCGGCTGCGGGACTTGTCTACACGGAAGAAGGGCTGAAAGATACTCTGCTGATATTCTTCCGGAATTCCCCGTCCCGTATCGGAAACAAGGATCAGAAGCTTTTCGGGCTCCTGGGTGATGCAGACCTGTACAGAACCGTCTGGACGATTGTATTTGATCGCATTCTCTGTCAGATTGAAGATCATACGATAGATCAGTGCGTCGCTGCCGGTCATAACACCGTCACCTGCAAGCTCCAGAGTGATGCCGGATTTCTCCGCCAGCGGCGTAAGGTCTGTGAAAATTTCCTCCACCATGGGAGCAAGCTGAATGGATTCGTTTCGTTCTACCTGCTGCAGATTACTCATCTCCAGCAGGGTTTTTGTCATCTGGGACAGCCGCTCCGTCTGTTCCTGCAGCAGGGAGAGAAAGTCTGCCGTTTCCGGCGGCATGTCGGGATGCTCTGCACAAAAAAGCTCCAGCTGCGCCTGCATCAGCGCCAGAGGTGTGCGCAGCTCGTGGGCAGCGTTGCCGGTAAACTGTTTCTGGGCAGAAAAGGCATTGTTTAACCGCTCCAGCATCTGGTTCAGGGAGTGACCAAGCTGTCTGAATTCCGGCAGAACATTTTCGTTGATCCGGATATCTGCCAGATTGTTCAGCTGCACCTTTTCTGTCTGGGAGGCAAAGTTGCGCAGGGGCTTCAGGGCATGCCCGCTGACGAAGTAGGCAAGAATACCGCTCAATGCCGTCACCACCGCCGTGATATACCAGTTTGTTGTGCGAAAGCGGCCCTGTGCTCCATCAATAAGGATCGTCAGCTCGCCGTCAGGCGCTGCAAGCTGCGGATCAAAGCTCACGGTGTCTTCCTCGTCGAGGAGGATCCTGTCGCCGCCCTGCAGTGTGTCGGCGATGGTATCCATATAATAGATGCCGGAGGAGCAGAGCAGCAGATTCATGGCGATACAGGTAACGCCGATGAGCAGAGCAGTCATCAGCGTGATGCGCCATTGCAGAGAAATTTTTTTCAATCTGTGTCACCTCCCATCAGATAGCCCTCGCCGATGCGGTTGCGAATGGGGTCATAACCTAATGCAGCGCGCAGTTTTTTACGCAGGGCAGAGATATGCACACGGATGGAGTTGCTGAAGCTGTCTACGCTGTTGTCCCAGACATGCTCCATCAGTTCCTCCTGACTTACCGGCCGTCCCTGATGTACCATTAAATATTCCAGAATACCTGTTTCCTTGCGGGTGAGGGCCAGCGTCTGTCCGTTAACAGTGGTGGTGCGGGAACGGGTATCGAAGCTCAGAGCCTTGAAGGTCAGCAGCACATCCTGCTGGGTGAACTGCCGCAGAGTCAGGCTGCGGATGCGGGCCTCCAGCTCGGCTAAGTGAAAGGGCTTTGAAAGATAGTCGTTGGCTCCGGCATCCAATCCCTCCACCTTGTCCTTCACCTCACTGCGGGCGGAAAGGATCAGCACAGGGGTCTTACGATCCCTTTGACGAAAGGTGCGCAGTACTGTCATGCCATCCTTACCGGGCAGGTTCAGATCCAACAGAACCAGATCATACCGCTCTGTGCCAAGAAGCTCCAGTGCCTTATCTCCATCGTAACAGTGATCCACGCTGTATGCCAGACGCCGCAGACTGCGGACGATTGTCTCGCACAGGACGCGCTCATCTTCAATGACCAAAAGGTGCATAAGAATCCTCCTATTTTAATAGCGATTGTTTTCCCATAATTATAGCAGAAGCAGATAAAGTTTGTGTTAATTTTTCATTCTTAACAGAGACTTTAACTGATTTGTGCTATGATCAGAACGTAAAAAAAAGAAAGGATGATAAAAAATTGCGTTACAAGAAAAAAGTCGCAGCGCAGATCGCACTGCTGATAACAGGAGCTGCAATGCTGTGCTTTGGTGCCTGGAGAGGCGAGGCAGCGACGGTACTGAGTAAAGCCATCAAATTATGTCTGGAGTGTGTGGGAATTGGATAAGAAAATTTCAGGTGTATCACAGCTTATGTCCCGTTTTCGGGGCTGGATCCAGGCAGGCGCAGCTTTATTGACCAATCTGCATCTGCCGAATTTTATCAAGGGCGGACTCTATCAGGGCACAGGAAAAACGGTCTGCGTACCGGGGCTGAATTGCTACTCCTGCCCGGCAGCCTCCGGCGCCTGTCCCATTGGGGCATTTCAGGCAGTGGCAGGCTCCTCACGGTTTCGCTTTTCCTATTATGTAACCGGCTTTCTCATTTTGCTGGGAGTATTGCTGGGACGCTTTATTTGCGGGTTTTTATGCCCCTTCGGCTGGTTTCAGGAGCTGCTGCATAAAATTCCAACGAAAAAGCTCTCCACAAAAAAGCTGAAGCCCCTGACCTATCTGAAATACGTGGTTTTGCTGGTAATGGTAGTCTTGCTGCCGGCATTGGTTGTAAACGATGTAGGCATGGGAGATCCTTTTTTCTGCAAATACCTCTGTCCTCAGGGTGTGCTGGAGGGGGCGATCCCGCTGTCTATTGCCAATTCCGGCATCCGGGCGGCACTTGGCTCTCTTTTTACATGGAAATTCACCATTTTGCTGGGAATCCTTGTACTGAGCATATTGTTCTATCGCCCCTTCTGTAAATGGCTTTGTCCGTTGGGAGCATTTTATGCCCTGATGAACCGGGTGTCCCTTTTTCAGATGAAGGTGGACGAGAGCAAATGTGTTTCCTGCGGGAAATGCGCCGGAGCCTGCAAAATGGATGTGGATGTGACAAAAACACCCAATCATGGGGAGTGCATCCGCTGCGGGATGTGCGTTCGTGCCTGTCCTACCGGTGCGGTTTGCTTCCGCTACGGCTTTGGCGACGGGAAAGAGGCTGCAAATGAAACGACAAAAGAAGCTGTAAATGAAACGACAAAGAAAACTACAAAAAAAACAAATATGGAGGAATCAAAATGAACAAAAAGAAATGGATCAAACTGGGACTGACTGTACTGCTGGCATTTTCTCTTACAGCCTGCGGCACAAAGGACAGCGGGAATGCAGATCAGAGCAACAGTGCTGTTACGATGACGGCGGAAGCAGAAAATGCCCAGGAGGCACTTTCTACGTATAAGAAGCTGATGGATCAGGAGAACGAGATTCTTTCGGAGAATACCGATTTGTGGGAAAAGGTCTATATGGAGGCTGACAAGGGTTCAGCCATGCTGGAAAACGGAAAAAACTACGGAGATTTTCTGCTGGACACGATAGAGAATGCCAAAGATCAGTTTTCGGACGAAGAATATGAGCTGCTCAAAACCTCTGCTGAAAAGATCAGCGAGATAGAAAACAAGCTGACGGAGCTGGAGCAAAAATATCCTGAGATCGTGGAGCAATCCATGAACAGTGAAACGAGTATCCCTGGGGACAGTGCCCAGACCGGCTCCTCTGAGGATAGCAGTGTGCAGAAGTTTCCTGCCTTTGAAGGCAAGGATCTGGACGGAAACCCGGTCAAGAGCGACGAGCTGTTTTCCGGGAATGCAGTAACCGTGGTGAATTTCTGGTTTACCACCTGCAGTCCCTGCGTAGGCGAGCTTGGGGAGCTGGATGCGCTGAACAAAGAGCTTGCAGAGAAAAACGGCGCACTCATCGGTGTGAACTCCTTTACGCTGGATGGGAATGAGGCAGAAATTTCCGAGGCGAAGGACGTACTGGCCAAGAAAGGCGCTACGTATCAGAATGTGTATTTTAACTCTGACAGCGAGGCGGGAAGATTTACCACCGGCATTTATGCCTATCCCACTACCTATGTAGTAGATCGGAACGGCAATATCGTCGGGGATCCCATCGTGGGCGCTATTACGGAGAAGAATCAGGCGGAAACGCTGCAAAAGCTCATAGATCAGGCCATTGCTTCCGATACGGGAGAAAGCGAGGAATAACAGGACTACAGGCTGTGGCATCACCCGACAAATTTTGAAAAGTGCATTGGATTTCCTGATGTAAGATGGTAAAATGTCTTCAAGGCAGAAAAATGGCACGTGTCGTGCATAGCTAAAATTTGGAGGGAAGCATGGGAAAATCAACAGTTTATTTTACGGATTTCAGGTGCCCGGTTGGTACAAGTCAGCTGGATAAGTTAAAAAAGGTCTGTCTCGCGGCAGGCATCAAAAACATTGATATGGACGGCAAGTTTGTCGCGATTAAAATGCACTTCGGCGAGCTTGGAAATCTGGCATTTCTGCGTCCGAACTATGCAAAGGCAGTGGCAGATCTGTGCAAGGCACAGGGTGGCGTTCCGTTTTTGACGGATTGCAACACCCTTTATCCCGGCAGCCGCAAAAATGCGCTGGAGCATTTGGACTGTGCAAATTTAAACGGCTTTAATACCATCACAACAGGCTGTCAGATTTTGATCGGAGACGGCCTGCGGGGTACGGACGAGGTAGAAGTACCGGTTCCGAATGCAGAGTATTGTCCTGCACCGAAGATCGGACGTGCAATTATGGATGCGGATATTTTTATCAGCCTGACGCACTTTAAGGGACATGAATCTACCGGATTTGGCGGTGCCATCAAAAATATCGGCATGGGCTGCGGCAGCCGTGCAGGCAAGATGGAGCAGCATACCAGCGGAAAGCCGGCTATCGATCTGGAAAAATGCCGCGGCTGCAGACGCTGTGCACATGAGTGCGGAAGCGATGCGATTACATATCTGAATGGAAAAGCGGTTATCGATTACGACAAATGTAAGGGCTGCGGACGCTGTATCGGAGCATGCAGCTTTGATGCAGTCTACAATGAAAACAGCTGTGCAAACGAGCTGCTGGACCGGAAGATGGCAGAATATGCGATGGCTGTCTGTCAGAACCGTCCCTGCTTCCATATTTCACTGGTGCAGGATATCAGCCCCAACTGCGACTGTCATGGCGAAAATGATGCGCCGATCCTGCCGGATATCGGTATGTTTGCAAGCTTTGACCCGGTAGCACTGGATCAGGCGTGTGCGGATGCCTGCCTGCAGGCGACTCCGATCGCAAACAGCCAGCTTGGGGAACATCTGGCAAAGCCCGACTGGCATCATCATCACGATCATTTCCTGGATTCCAATCCGAATGTGGAATGGGAAGCGACGCTGGATCAGGCAGAAAAAATCGGTCTGGGTACCCGTGCATATGAACTGAAACGGGTCTGAATTGATGTGTATTACCAAAAACGGCTCCGAAAACAGGGGGCCGTTTTTGGCAGATCATCTAAAAAAGAGGAGGATATGGGGTATGTCTTATTTTCAGGATGCGTCACCGGAATCGCTGGGGATCAGCTCCGGGGGAATTCTCCGGTTTCTGGACCGGATGGAGGAAAAGAACATCGAGCTGCACAGCTTTATGGTGGTGCGGCATGGGAAATGTGCGGCAAAGGGCTGGTGGAAGCCGTATGCACCGGAGCTTGCGCACCCGCTGTATTCCTTTGGCAAGACCCTGACGGCAACGGCAATCGGGTTTGCACGACAGGAAAAAATCCTGTCACTGGAGGAGCGGTTAGTGGATCTTTTTCCGGAGCTTCTTCCGAAGGAGCCGTCAGAAAATCTGCAGAAGGTCACCCTCTGGCATCTCCTGACCATGAGCTGCGGACATGAGACGGAAATTGATATGGAATCCCCCGACTGGATTCGGGAGTTTTTACAGCATCCGTTTTTACATGAGCCGGGAACATTTTATAAATACAATACGGCGGGCACAAACATGCTGGCGGCTGTGTTGAAGAGAAAAACAGGCTGCGATGTGACGGAATTTTTAAAGCCCCGTCTGCTGGAGCCCCTGGGGATTACTTCCTTGACCTGTTCGAAGTGTCAGGGACCGGAAGCAGTGGAAATGGCTGGCGGCGGTATGCGGATGACGACGGAGGACATGGCGCGTTTTATTTATTTTGTATTAAACCGTGGACGCTGGGAAGGCAGGCAGCTGCTGGAAGAGGAATGGTTTGACCTTGCCTGCACCAAGCAGATCGAGACTGCTGGAGATGCGGAAGGACACGCCAAAGAATGGGCTTACGGCTACGGATTCCAGTGCTGGATGTGCAGGACACCCGGATCCTTCCGTGCGGATGGCGCCTTCGGACAGTTCGGCGTTGTGCTGCCTGATAAGGATTTGTTTGTGATCCTGACGACGGGAACCTATCAGACCCAGGACGAGCTGGATGGAATTTTTGAAGAAATCGTTCCGACCCTGACAGACAGTGCACAGGATGCGTCGGCGGCAGCAGACGTGCTGAAAGAGCGTACCGGACAGCTGACAATCAAAGCGGGCGCTTTGTCCGAAAAAATCCACCACATTGCGATCATCGGAAGCGATTATGAGCGCTCCAGACATTTTTATGTGGATCTGCTCGGCTTTACGGTGATCCGGGAAAACCACCGGAAAGACAAAGCAGACTGCAAGATCGATCTGAAATGCGGAGAGCAGGAGATCGAGCTGTTTATCAAGCCGGATGCACCCAAGCGTCCGAGCTATCCGGAGGCACAGGGACTTCGGCATCTCGCATTTTTTGTGGAGAGCGTGGAGAATACGGTTGTGCGGTTAAACAGCCTCGGAATTGTGACAGAGCCGATCCGTACCGATGAGTTTACCGGAAAACCGATGACATTTTTTGCAGATCCCGACGGACTTCCGTTGGAGATTCACGAATAAGCTTTCGAAACAATACACCCTACGAATCAAAAGCTCCTGTGCAGGAATATGCACAGGAGCTTTTTGAAGTGAATTTTGGTGATTTAATTTTCCAGCTTCGAGATATCGGTTCCGAAGTATTTTTCCGACAATGCGGTTAGCTCGCCGGATTCGTCCAGCTTTGCGAGAGCGTCGTTGATGGCTGCAAGCAGCGTCTTTGTATCGTCGCCCTTGCGGACGGGGATTGCAACCTTTTCTACCTCGTCAGACAAAGCAGCAATTTTGATATTTGCATCAGGATGTGCCTTTAAGTAGTCATAATAGGTCACTTCTGTGTTGAGGGTTGCATCGATTCGGTTGGAAAGTAAAAGCTCGATGGTCTGATTCAGGTCATCGACGCCCTTTACCTCTGCACCGTATTTTTCCGCAAGGGTTGCATAGGTGCTGCTGATGGTGTTTGCAGTGTGTTTTCCCTTTAAATCCTCCATGGAATGAATTTCGTCGTAGTCGCTGCGGACGATGACAGCAGTTTTATTATAGGCATAAGGTACGGAAAAATCGTATTTTTCCTGACGCTCCGGTGTAACACCTACGCCGTTTACCATGATGTCGTAGCGGCCGTCGTCCAGGCCGGCGAGCAGACCGTCCCATTCGCCCTCGACGAAGTTGACATCGACGCCGAGCTCATTTGCGATCAGCTTTGCAACCTCTACGTCGTAGCCCACCAGCTCGTCGTTTTCATCGTGATAGGTCCAGGGAGCCCAGGTACCTTCCATGGCAACCGTGATGCTGCCCCGTGCCTGGATCTGGTCTAACAGGTCTTTTCCTGCTGTGTTGGAGACAGCTGCTGCAGTGTTGTCAGAACCGCAGCCGGTTAAAGCAGCCGTTGCCAGCATAGAGCCGGAAAGCAGCAGTGCAATAGATTTTTTGAAGGTCATAAAAAATAACTCCTTTCTGATATTCTTGCCAGCGGCAGCCGGGCAGGTAAAGCGCCGGATTACTGCTGGTCAAAAGACTGTAAAAATGCTTTGGTACGTTCTTCTTTCGGATTTGCAAAAAACTCCTTCGAGGGTCCCTGTTCCACGATACGCCCGTTTTCCATCAGGATGACCTTGTTGGAAACATTTTTGGCAAAGCTCATTTCGTGTGTGACGACGATCATCGTCATTCCCTCGTTTGCCAGGGAACGCATGACGGAAAGGACCTCACCGGTCAGCTCCGGGTCGAGGGCCGAAGTCGGTTCATCGAAATAGATGATTTCCGGTTGGGCGGCAATGGCCCGCGCGATTGCGACACGCTGCTGCTGACCGCCGGAAAGCTGTGCCGGATAAGCGTCGCTGCGGTCGGCAAGCCCGACCTTTTCCAACGCCTTCATAGCGATTTCACGTGCCTGCTCTTTGGGCATTTTGCGACCGACAATCAGTCCCTCTGTGACGTTTTTGAGGGCGGTTTTGTTGGCGAATAAGTTATAGCTCTGGAACACGAACGCAGTCTTTTTGCGGAGCCGAGCGATGTCCTTTTTGGAAATTTTATTCATCGCAAAGGTTTCCTGATCAAAGACCATCGTGCCCTCGTCGGCGTGCTCCAGATAATTCAGGCAGCGCAGCAGTGTGGTTTTGCCAGAACCGCTCGGACCGATGATGGCGATAACATCTCCCTGGTTTACGTCCAGATCGATTCCGCCTAAGACAGGAGTGCTGCCAAAGGATTTATGAATATTTCGGATTTCCAGCATAGGTCAGACTCCTTTCTGTCCGTAGGAACCGAGTTTTTTCTCACCGACAGCCTGAAGCTTTGTCAGGACGGTGGAGAAGATCAGGTAGATCAGACCGACTTCGAGATACAGAAGAAGCGGCTCGTAGGTACGGGCAACGATTCGCTGGGTTACCATGAACATTTCCGTTACGGTGATGTTGGCTGCCAGAGAGGTATCCTTGACCATGGAGATCAGGGAGTTGGACAGCGGCGGAAATGCGGTACGCATCGCCTGGGGGAGCACGATGCGGAAAATGGTCTGTAAATAGGAAAGTCCTGCACAAAGACCGGCTTCCAGCTGGCCCTTCGGAACGGATTCCAGTGCCGCCCGGATGGTTTCTGCACAGTAAGCGCCTTCATTTAAAGAAAAGACGATGACTGCAGCGGGAAACGGATCCAGGACGATGCCGACTCTGGACAGACCGAAGAACACGACGAACAGCTGTACCAAAAGCGGCGTCCCACGGAAAATCCAGATATAAAAGCGGGCGATCTGCTTGAGTCCCTGAATATTTGCAAACTGCACGAGGGCCGCAACCACCGCGATCACCAGCGCCAGCGAAAAGGAAATAATTGTCAGCGGGATGGTTGCCGTCAGGCCCGGGAGCAGGATTTTGGGAAAAGAGTCTAAAAATAGCTGCCATAATCGACTGCTGAACATGATAAGTATCCTCCTTATTCTGCCTTAGGGGCATAGTTTTCCAGCGCACTTAAGATCGGACGGGAAAGTCGGTCGGAAGGCTTTTTAGGGCTGTCGTTTTTTTCAGACGAATCTTCTTCCTTCTCAATAATATCCCGGATTGCCTGCATCTGCTCGTCGAGGACAGCGCTTAAGCGTGCGCATTCGCTCAGCTGGTAGGAGGTCTGCTCCATTAACTCGGGTGACAGGTCTTTTTTATAGCGGAGCTGGTGTTCGAGATTTGCCCAGAACTCCATGGCAATCGTACGCAGCTGTACCTCCGCTTTCATGATTTTTTTCTCATTCTGTAAAAAGATCGGCACCTCGATAATCAGATGCAGGCTGCGATAACCGTTTTTCTTCGGATTTTTGATGTAATCCTTGCGCTCGATCAGCGTGATATCGTCCTGCTGCAGCAGGCAGTCAGCGAGCATGTAAATATCGTCCACAAAGGAGCAGACGACACGGATGCCTGCGATGTCGAAGATGTTGTTTTCAATTGCCTCGAGGGTAAAGGGCAGCTTTTTTCGAAGCATTTTGTCCAGAATGCTGTCGGGGGACTTTAAGCGGCTCTGGATGCTGTCGATGGGGTTGCGGTCGTGCTGGAGGGAAAAGCGTTCGTTTAATACGCGGAATTTCGTTTCAATCTCCATAATCGCGCAGCGATAGCAGGACATCAGATCCCTCGTGGAGCTGGAAAGCTCCTGAAACGCGCGGATCGAGTGGTCAGCAAGGGCGTTGCGCATTCTTTCCTGAAGGTTCTGGAAAGGGTCTTTTTTGGTATCCATTGGTTGAAAGTTCCTTTCTTAACGGTGGTGGCGGTATCAGATCTCTCCGATCAGGTAGTCCTGTCTGCCGTCGCGCAGGAACACGGGGAGCGTATCCATCGGCGCATCCGCCATGATCCACTGACCGCCCTCATAAACTACTCCGGTGCGGGCATCTGTCCAGGATGCGCCGGCAGGAAGATAAACCTGTCTGTCTACTGCATGCTCATGGCAGATTGGTGCGACTAAAAGATCAGATCCAAACAGGTAGGAATCCTTGATGTCCCAGCAGATCGGATCGGACGGGAATTCATAAAACAGAGCACGGAGCACCGGATGACCGTTTTCGTGTGCCTGCTGCATGAGGCTTCTCGTATAGTCTCGCATCAGCTCACGGACATGGATGAATTTTGTCATGATCTGATAAGCCTCTTCGCCATAGCTCCATACCTCGTTATCGGTTCCGGTTCCCTCGCGAAGCTCGCCCGCCTTGTTATAAATTGGGGTATAGGGCTGGCGGCTGCCATGCAGACGCATAACAGGACAGAAGGTACCGAACTGGAACCAGCGGATCAGCAGCTCTTTAAAATCGGGATCTGCAGCAACGCCGTTATGGAAACCGCCGATATCGGTTGTCCACCACGGAATGCCGGAAAGTCCCATATGGATTCCGGCACAGATCTGCTTACGGAAGTCCTCATAAGTTGACATAATATCTCCGGACCAGACCAGAGCACCGTAACGCTGGCTGCCTGCCCATGCGCAGCGGATCAGATTGACGATGTCGTCCTGACCGTTTTCCTTTTGCCCCTCGTAGAAAAGCCGTGCGTATTCTCTGGGATAGATATTGCCGGTTTCCAGTACCGTACCGGAATAGTAACGGTAGTTTTCAAAATCGTAGGACGTATACTCCGGCTCTGCAACGTCCAGCCAGAATGTGCGAATGCCGAGGTCCGCGTAGTTTTGTTTGCATTTTTCCCAGACATAGCGGCGTGTTTTGGGATTGGTTGCGTCCATAAAGGCATTGTTGCCGTGGAAGATCATCTGGACATCGACGCCGGAGTTGGATTTTACCAGCATATTCTGCTGCTTCATCTCTTCGTAGTTTTCACTGCGAAAATCTACGGCAGGCCAGATAGAAACCATGGTTTCTACGCCAAGCTCCTGCAGCTCCTTTATCATGGCAGCAGGATCCGGGAAGAATTCTTCATCGAAACGCCAGTCACCACAGTAGGGCCAGTGATAGAAGTCGATCACGATGACGTCCAGGGGGATATTCCGTTTCTTGTATTCACGGGCAATGGAAAGCACCTGCTCCTGATTATAGTAGCGCAGCTTGCACTGCCAGAAGCCAAGACCGTATTCGGGCATCATGGGAGATTTTCCGGTTGCGTTGGCATAAGCTTCTTCTATTTCAGCAGGAGTGTCGCCTGCAGTGATCCAGTAGTCCAGCTGTTTACAGGAGCGGGCAGTCCACTGTGTCGTATTCGTGCCGAAATGGACATCTCCCACAGCGGCATTATTCCATAAGAAGCCATAACCGAGACTGGAAACGTAAAAGGGGATGCTCGCCTGTGAGTTGCGGTGGGCAAGCTCCAGATTACAGCCTTTTAAATTGAGGGTTTCCTGCTGATATTGTCCCATACCGTAGATTTTTTCTGATGGGTTGGAGACAAAGGATGCGGTCAGGAAAAAAGAGTCACCGGGCAGGGACTGAAAGCGACGTGCCTTTAAAAACAGGGCACCGCCGTTTGGAATTTCCTGCAGCAGGAGCTCGCCCTTTTGATTATAATAGGAAATCTGCAGCTCATCGCCCCAGTCCTGCAGGGAAAGCACAGCGTGGATTTTGCCGTTGGTAATTACAGCCTGACGTTCCCCGAGTTCGATAACAGGCTCACTTTTTGTCGGAGAAAGAAGTGCCGGACTGTTGTCTGAAAGCTCGTTAAACAATGCCGCCCGCGTGCGCAGGCTGTCTTCTCCCCAAGGGGAAACCATGACGGTTTCTCCATTTAAGCGAAAGATCAGACTGTCATTTTGACGTTCAAAATACTGCATTTTGTAACCTCCTTGGTGTTTCGTTTGGTACCTCCTTTTAGCATACTACGATATTGAAAAAACTGCAAAATATCTTTGACAAAATAGGGGAATAATGCTATGATAGCTCCAGAATCAATTTGAGCTTAGAACTGACTGTACTGAAAAGTCGTCCTTTTCTTTATGGTGGCTTGCGGACAGTCTTTTTTTACGGATAGATTTCGTAAGTCAGCGCGCAGCAGCGTCTCCAATTGATCCAAATTATTCAGGAGGTACTTGAAAATGAACACAGGTGTAGTTAAGTGGTTTAATTCCAGCAAAGGCTATGGCTTCATCACCAACGATGCAAACGGCGAGGACGTATTCGTACACTTCTCCGCTATCCAGGTAGATGGCTTCAAAACTCTGGAAGAAGGCCAGAAGGTAACTTTCGATGTAGAAAGCGATCCTAAGGATTCCAGAAAGCTGAGAGCGGTTAACGTTCACATCGCATAAGGATGACTAAAAGAGCCCCGCATATGCGCAATGTCATTAAGTTAAGAATTTTGACATAATTATAAAACACATCATATTTGCA
>ENA-ORRW01001839-ORRW01001839.1-human-gut-metagenome-genome-assembly--contig:-NODE-1839-length-19188-cov-3.899232_pt1 | contig 19188 bp, 14 predicted proteins | sample MGYA00242183_ERZ509150 | MGnify/ENA primary metagenome ERZ509150 (study PRJEB26280, sample SAMEA2338639) | human gut metagenome | biome: human gut; feature: human-associated habitat; material: faeces... | reverse complement strand
GGCCGATGACCTCGGCGGCAAGGCGCTGTTCCAGATTGGCAAGCCGCTCCCTCTCGGCTTCGCCCACGCGCTCTGCGGGCACGCCGCTGGCCTTGCTGACGACCCTTGCAATATCGGCGGGGGTCAGTGCCCGGCGGTTCCCGCTGGCATCGGCAATGCGGCGGGCCGCGGCGGCTTCGTCCAGCAGGTCAATGGCCTTGTCGGGCAGATACCGCCCGGGCAGGTAACGCACGCTCAGCTCCACCGCGGCGTGGATGGCCTCGGGCGGGATGCTGACACCGTGGTAGCGCTCATACCGCGGCATCAGTCCGGCCAGAATCGTTTCCGCGGCAGCAGGGGAAGGCTCCTCGACCATGACCCTTCCAAAGCGGCGTTCGAGCGCGGAATCCTTCTGGATGGTTTTGCGGTATTCCTCAGGCGTGGTCGCGCCGATAAGCTGAATTTCGCCGCGTGCCAGCATCGGCTTTAAGATGCTGGCGGCGTCAATGGCTCCCTCCGCTGCCCCGGCCCCGGCAATGAGGTGGATTTCATCGATAAACAAAATCGTTGAGCGGTCACGGTACAGTTCTTCCAACAGGTTCTTGAACCGCTCCTCGAAGTCGCCGCGGTATTTGGTGCCCGCGACCATCGACGCCATGTCCAGCGCCAGCACCCGCTTGCCGCGCAGTGCCGGGGTGATCTGCCCCGCAGCGATCCGCTGCGCCAGTGCCTCCGCCAGCGCAGACTTGCCGACACCCGGCTCACCCAGGAGGCAGGGATTGTTTTTCTGGCGGCGGCAGAGAATTTCAATCATGCGATCCAGCTCGGCATCACGGCAGAGCACCGGGTCGAGCCGCCCCTCCTGTGCGAGGCGCGTCAGGTCGCGGCCATATTTATCGCTGGGGCGGCCCGTGCGGGAGGCAGCCATCCGCGGCTGGGCGGGCAGCACAAGCTGACCGGAAAGCTGGCGGCATTCCCGCGCGGCCTGCGGCAGCTCGATGCCCAGAGCAGCCAGCCACCGGCTGGCCGTGCAGGATGAATCCTCGAGGATGGCGCAGAGCAGATGCTCGTTCTCCGCCCTGGCGGCACTGGCCGCGTGCGCACCCAGCACGGCAAACTCCATGGCCTTGCTCAGCTCGGGGGCAAGGTCCCGGCTGTGCAGGCGGCGCGGACGGCCCGCCGCGCGGGCGGCGGTATGCTCGGCCAGGGCGGTGGATGTCACCCGCTTGCGGCGCAGAAAATCCGCCGCTGTCCCCTGTGCTGTCTGCACCAGCGCCAGCAGCAAATGGCCGGTATCCGCTTGGCTGCACCCCTGCTGCCCCGCCAGCACCAGCGCCGTGTGCACGGTGCGTGCCGCCGTGAAGGAAAAACCTTTATATCTGTAGACCCAGAACATCTGCAAATCCTCCTCTGAAAAGTACCCATTGAAAGTATAGACGCCGGGCCAATAAATAATCATCGAAATCTGGGGGATTCTGCAAGACAAATTGAGAAAACCGTGGTATAATAAACTGATTGTTTTTATTTTTGCGTATGAGGTGGTTTTCAATGCACAAATTGATGCGCTACATCAAGGGCTATGAGAAGCAAGCCCTGTTAGCGCCGCTTTTCAAGATGCTGGAAGCCTGTTTTGAATTGTTTGTGCCGCTGGTCATTGCCAGCATCATCGACACGGGCATCAAAAACGAGGATGCAGCCTTCATCTGGACGCGCTGCGGCCTGCTGGTCCTGCTGGCTGCTATCGGCTTGGCCAGCAGCCTGACGGCACAGTGGTTCTCCGCAACGGCGGCGCTGGGCTTTGGCACGGCATTGCGCAAGGACCTGTTCCGCCATATTGGCACGCTGAGCTACAGCGAGCTGGACGGCATCGGCACCCCGACGCTTGTCACCCGCATGACGAGCGACATCAACCAGGTACAGAACGGCGTCAATCTGACGCTGCGTCTGCTGCTGCGCTCGCCGTTCATCGTGATTGGCGCGCTTATTATGGCGTTCTCCATCAGTCCGAAGCTGACGCTGCTTTTCATCGGCGTTACGATTATGGTGTCGCTTATTATATGGGCCATCATGCGCGTGACCGTGCCCATCTACCATGAGGCCCAGAACGGCTTGGACCGTGTGACGCTGCTGACGCGTGAAAACTACGTCGGCGCGCGCGTGGTGCGTGCCTTTGCCCGCCAGGCGGACGAGCTGGCTGCCTTTGTGGAGACAAATGACCATCTGAAAAAGCTGCAATTTGCGGCAGGCCGTATTTCGGCGCTGATGAACCCGCTGACCTATCTCGTCGTCAACCTGGCCGTTGTGGCGCTGCTGCTGCGCGGCGGTGTGGAGGTCGATGCCGGTAAGCTGACGCAGGGCGAGGTCATTGCCCTTATCAACTATATGAGCCAGATTCTGCTGAGCCTGCTGCGTCTGGCGGATCTGGTCGTTTCGGTCACCCGCGCACTGGCCAGCGGCATGCGCGTCAATGAGATTCTGAATACCCACACGACGATGCAGGATCCCGGCACGGCAGAGCTGGCTGTGAACGACGCTGCCGAGGCAGCTAAGTTTGAGCACGTCACCTTCACCTACAAGGATGCCGGCGCACCGAGCCTGACGGACATCACGTTCACGGCCAGACCCGGTGAGACCATCGGCGTCATCGGCGGTACGGGCAGCGGCAAATCGACGCTGATCGACCTGGTCTGCCGCTTCTACGATGCCGACGACGGCGGCGTTGCGCTGTTCGGCCATGATGTAAAGCAGTACAGCTTTGCACAGCTGCGCAGGCTGGTGGGTGTTGTGCCCCAGCAGGCCGTGCTGTTTACAGGTACGATCCGCGACAATATGCAGTGGGCCGCCCCCGGAGCTTCCGACGAGGAAATCTGGCAGGCGCTGGAGATAGCCCAGGCGGCGGAGTTTGTCCGCGGCAAACCCGGCATGCTGGATGCACCGGTGGAGACGGCGGGCCGCAACTTCTCCGGCGGCCAGCGCCAGCGCCTGACGATTGCCCGCGCGCTGGTACCAAAGCCGAAGATCCTGATTCTGGATGACAGTGCCTCGGCGCTGGATTTTGCAACGGACGCAGCCCTGCGCAAGGCAATCAAAGAGGAAACGCACGGCATGACCGTGTTTATCGTCTCCCAGCGCGCGGCCAGCGTGCAGCGCGCCGACCACATTCTGGTGCTGGATGACGGTAAGCTGGTTGGCGACGCGCCCCATGCCGAGCTGCTGCGCAGCTGCGAGGTCTATAAGGAAATCTGCCTGAGCCAGTTGAGCAAGGAGGAGGTGGCAAAGACGCTATGAGCAAGACAAAGCAAAAGCTGGACCAGAATACGATCCATCGCGTCCTGAAGCTGATCCGCCCCTACGCCGGCATGGTCATCCTGACGCTGACCTTTGCGCTGATCACAGTGGTCACGACTCTGCTGGCCCCGGTACTGTCCGGCAAGGCCGTGGATATGATCCTGGGACCCGGTCAGGTTGATTTTGCAGGCCTTGGCAAAATTGCGATAGCGATGGCTGCCACGATTGCCTGCACAGCGCTGGCCCAGTGGCTGATGAATGTCGTCAATAACCGCATTACCTTTCAGGTCGTGCGTGATATGCGTGTCCGTGCGTTTGGCCAGCTGGAGATTCTGCCGCTCAAATATATGGATGCCCACCGCCCCGGCGATGCTATCAGCCGCATTACCACCGACGTGGAGCAGTTCAGCGACGGTCTGCTGATGGGCTTTACCCAACTGTTCACCGGCTTGCTGACGATTTTGGGCACGCTGGGAGTCATGCTGTTCATCGACTGGCGCATTGCGCTGGTTGTTGTGGCGTTGACGCCGCTGTCGATTTTCGTCGCGCGGTTCATTGCCACCCACACCTATTCTATGTTCAAGGTGCAGAGCGAGACCCGCGCCGAAATGACGAGTCTGGTCGAAGAACTGGTTGGCAACGAGCATCTTGTCCGCGCGTTCGGCTATGAGCGCCGCGCCGAGGAACGCTTCGATAAGATCAACCTCGATTTGCAGAAGTGCGGCGTCAAGGCGACGTTCTTCTCCTCTACCACGAACCCCTGCACCCGCTTTGTGAATGCGCTGGTCTACGCCGCCGTCGGCGTGCTGGGTGCGTTCGTCGCCATTGCTGGCGGCATCACGGTGGGCCAGCTGTCGGTCTTTCTGAACTACGCCAACCAGTACACGAAACCGTTCAATGACATTTCGGACGTTATGACCGAACTGCAGAACGCGCTGGCCTGCGCGCAGCGCGTGTTTGACCTGATTGACGAGACGCCCATCGTGCCCGATGGCCCGGATGCTGTTGCCCTGCCCCACGGCGCGGGCAGCGTGGAGTTTGACCACGTCAGATTCCGCTATGTGGACGATGTGCCGCTGATCGAGGATATGAACCTGAAGGTTGTGCCGGGTCAGCGCATTGCCCTGGTCGGCCCCACGGGCTGCGGCAAGACGACACTGGTCAATCTATTGATGCGGTTTTATGAGATCAACGGCGGTACGTTGCGCGTCGACGGGGATCCCATCGACAATGTGACCCGCGACAGCCTGCGCGGCAACCTGGGCATGGTGCTGCAGGAGACCTGGTTGAAGGCCGGTACGATTGCGGAGAATATCGCCTACGGCAAGCCGGATGCGACCCGCGAGGAGATCATCGCCGCGGCCAAGAAGGCGCACGCCCATAGCTTTATCTGCCGCCTGCCCAACGGGTATGACACGCAGGTAGCCGAGGACGGCGGCAACATCAGCCAGGGCCAGCGGCAGCTGCTCTGCATTGCCCGTGTCATGCTGCGACGCCCACCGATTTTGATTCTGGATGAGGCAACGTCCAGCATCGACACCCGTACCGAGGTGCTGGTGCAGGATGCCTTTGAGGAGTTGATGAAGGGCCGCACGAGCTTTATCGTGGCCCATCGCCTGTCTACCATCAAGAATGCTGACCAGATCCTGGTCATGAAGGCCGGCAACATCATTGAGCGCGGAACCCACGAAGAACTGCTGGCGCAGGGCGGCTTCTACAAGCAGCTGTACGAGAGCCAGTTCGCCAAGGCATAAAACCATACACCGGGAAAGAAATAGGAGGATGTATTATGAGTCACATTACCATTCCGGAAGGATACCAAAGTCTTCTGGGTTTGTATGACACCCAGAAGGCCATCGGCCTCATCAAGACGATCTTTCAGGAGAAGCTCTGCATGGCGCTGCACCTCAAGCGCGTCACGGCTCCCCTGTTTGTCATGCAGGGCAGCGGCCTGAACGATGACCTGAACGGCGTCGAGCGCCCTGTTTCGTTCGATGTGCCCAGCCTGAACGAGCAGGCAGAGGTCGTCCACAGTCTGGCTAAGTGGAAGCGCTACGCCCTGTACAAGTACGGCTTCCGCCCCGGTCAGGGCATTGTGACCGATATGAACGCCGTCCGCCGCGACGAGGAGCTGGACAACCTGCACAGCATCTACGTGGACCAGTGGGACTGGGAGCGCGTTATCACTGCTGACCAGCGCACGCTGGAATTTCTGCAGGAGACCGTGCGGGACATCGTGGACGCTGTCTGCGCAACGTCTGACGAGCTGCGCTGGAAGTTCCCCGAGCTGAAAAACAACATCCACCTGGGCCGCGAGGTGACATTTATCACGACGCAGGAGCTCGAGGACAGATACCCGGACTTCACGCCAAAGCAGCGCGAGAATGCCTTTGCCAAAGAGCATGGAACCGTCTGCATCATGCAGATCGGCGGCAGGCTCAAGAGCGGACAGCCCCACGACGGGCGCGCGCCCGACTATGATGACTGGACGCTGAATTGCGACATCCTGTTCTGGCACAAGCCGCTGGACTGCGCACTGGAGCTGTCCAGTATGGGTATCCGCGTTGACGCCGACGCCCTGCGCCGCCAGCTGGACGCCGCAGGCTGCCCACAGCGCGCTGAGCTGCCCTTCCACAAACTGTTGCTGGATGGCACCCTGCCCCTGACAATGGGCGGCGGCATCGGCCAGAGCCGCCTGTGCATGCTGCTGCTGGGCAAGGCCCATGTCGGCGAGGTACAGGTCAGCCTGTGGGATGACGCTACGGTACAGGCATGCAGGAATTCGGGCGTGGAGCTGCTGTAACCCTTGACAAACCCCTGCCGATTGTGATATTATATTAGAGTTCCCGCTAGTATAGCACAATTGGCAGTGCAGCTGATTTGTAATCAGCAGGTTGCAGGTTCGATTCCTGTTACTAGCTCCACTTAAAAAAGCGCGTTAGCAAAGTAAATCCACTTTGCAACGCGCTTTTTTCTTGCTTTTGTATGTCTTTTTGCGTCCTAAACAGTAAAAAACAGGTCGTAAACAAGTCGTAAACACAGTAGAATCGCATAACGCGGAGTCAGGGTTGAACTCAGGAATGCTGCTGTACATAAAGCTGATGGATTGTTCTTGAGGAATATTTAGAGAAGATTTTCCTTATTGCACCCTACTCTATATACTCTTAAAAAACGCCCGATAAGCGTGATGCTTACCGGGCGTTTTGCTTTGCTATTTTAAGTGTTTGCCAGTGCCGTCTGCAGAGCGCAGTAATTCTCCAGTGTCAGCTGCTCGGGGCGGGAACGCTCATCAAGACCGGCAGCCTGCAGGGCGGAGATGACCTGCGCCTTGGGCAGGTGCAGGCCGTTGGCGATGGCGTTGGCGGCGGTCTTGCGGCGCTGGGAGAAGGCGGCGCGAATCAGCGCGAAGAAGGCGGCTTCGTCGCCGTTCGGCACGGTTACGGCGGGCTTCTCCCTCACATCCAGGCGGATGACGGCGCTTGTCACCTTGGGGGCGGGGTAAAAGCTGCCGGGTTGGACGCTGAACAACAGCTTCGGCTCGGCGTAATAGGCCACGGCGTAGCTGATTGCACCCGCATCCCGCGTGCCGGGAGCGGCGCAGAGACGCTGTGCGGCCTCCTTCTGCACCATTACGGTAATGTTCCGGATAGGCAGCTTTTCCTCAAGCAGACGCATCAGAATCGGGCTGGTGATGTAGTACGGCAGGTTGGCACAGACAGCGACGGGCTTGCCGCCGAACTCCTCGGCCAGCAGAGCCTTCAAATCGACCTTCAACACGTCGTTCAGGATGAGCTTGAAGTTGTCGTAGTCGGCCATCGTCTCTTCCAGCAGCGGCGGCAGACGCTTGTCGACCTCGATGGAGACGACATTGTCCGCACGCTTGCAAAGCTGCTCGGTCAGCACGCCGATGCCGGGGCCGACCTCAAGTGCGCCCCAGCCGGGGCCGATACTGGCGGCCTCCGCAATGCGGGGGCAGATGCCGGGGTTGATGATGAAATTCTGGCCGAAGCCCTTGGACAGGGCAAAGTCATACCGTGCGCAGAGGTCACGGATGGTGGACAGGTCAGTCAATGTGGGCACGGTGGACGTCCTTTCCGAGTCAATAAAAATCAGTTCTGCCCGGCCAGTGCCGTGGCCGCGTTGACGGCCTTGCTGATCTGCGGGTCAGTATCAAGTGTGTAATCGTAGTAGGCGTTTTGCTCGTCGACGGAGAGCGCGGCGTCAATGTCGGGGCGCAGGCCCTCCTCATTCCAGGTCTGATCCTCGTTATCGAGCAGCAAGCCCACCGTGATGTAAGCGGCGGAGCCGTCGGAGAAGCTCTGGGCGTCGCTCAGAACGACGCCCTTACCCGCAGTTTGGGTGCCGACGAGCGTCGCACCGGCCATCTTGCGCAGGGCATTGGCGAACAGCTCGGCGCTGCCCGCGGTGGAGCCATTGACAAGGCAGACAATCGGAACGTTGATCTCGGTCTCATCGGACATGCGCAGCACGGTCACATTGCCGTCCCTGTCCTGCTGCTTGGCAATCTCACCGGAGGGCACACAGTAATCCGCGGCCACAAGGGCGGCGTTCAGGTTTTCGCCGCTGTTGTCGCGCAGGTCAAAGACAAGGCTGTTTGCTCCCTGCTGCAGCAGCTCATCCACAGCAGCCTTGAACTCGCTGGCCGTGCCGGAGGTGAAGGCGTCAATGCGGATGTACCCGCAGGTGTCCGCGACCATCTGGCGGGTGTAGATGGAGGGTGTTTTGTAGTTGGAGTGGACAAGATTCAGCTGCTGCTCCTGGCGGTCCGGCGTCAGGTAGGTGATCGTGGTGGTCGTACCCTCCTCACCCAGCAGCTTGGAGGTCAGGCGCGCGGTGGAGGTGATGTTGCGCGTCGACTCATCGTTGATAGCGGTGATGAAGCCGCCGACCTGCATCCCGGCCTCTGCGGCGGGCGAGTTGTCATACAGGCGGATGATGCGGGCGTAGCCGGAGGATGTGTCATTGACGACAGCGACGCCGATGCCGGTCAGTGTGCCCTTCTCCACAGACTGCTTCTCACTGTATTCCTTGGCGGTGTAGTAGACGGCGTACTTGTCGTTGATGCCGTTCATGTAGCCCGCAGCCAAGCGGTCATTCAAGGTGTCCTCGTCGATGGTGAAATACTCCCCTGCGCGGACAAAACGATCAATTTCGGACAGCTTGTTGTACTGACGCTCCTTGTTTTTTACGCTGGACACTGTGGTGTTGAACATCTTCATGGACACGACCATGGTCAGCGAGAAGGTGACGGCCATTGCAATGATGGCAATGGTGGCCGCCACGCCAAGACTGATTTTTTTGCTCATGGGTCTGATGGCTCCTTACTGTGTTTGCGTTATGCCCCGTAGGCTAGTGAGAAAAATACCGTAGAGAAAAGGCTGAGTATCATCAGAACGGCGACTACAAGGCAGAAAATACGCACGGAGGTTTTGTGCTTCTGCGGCTTCATACAGATTCCCCTTTCGTTATGAGAGGTAGTTCATGACATTGACCAGGACGTTGTTGACCTTCATTTCCAGGTGCAGATGGTTGCCTGTGGAGTTGCCGGTGGAGCCGACATAACCAAGGACCTTGCCCTTTTCCACGGGCTGGCCCACGCTGACAACGGGCGCGCTGTTCATGTGGGCGTACAGCGTCGAATAAGTATTGCCGTTGTCATCCTTGCCGTGGTAGACCTGCACGTAGTAGCCCCAGCTCCAGTGGTAGGCCGCAGCGGTGACGACACCGCCGGAGACGGCGTAGATTTCGGTGCCGCCCGGTGCGGCGTAATCGGTGCCGCGGTGGCCGTTGCCGCCGAAGTAGCAGGAGACGTACTTATAGGTGGCCAGCGGACGGCCAAAGTCCAGCGAGCACTGGATGGACGCATTGCCGTAAGCCTGGTTGGCGGCGTTCAGCGCGGCGTCCAGCTCGGCAGCGGCCTTATCCACGGCCTTGTTGGCTTCGATCAGGGCCGCCTTGTTGGCCTCGATCTCGGCATCCGCTGCGGAAATGTTGGCGTCGGTCTGGGAGATATTCTGGGCAAGCTCATTTGTCTTGCCGTCCAGCGCGGTCTTTTGGGTCTCCAGATCGGCCTGCGTGGCCTCCAGGTCCGCCTTGGCCTGCTCAAGCTCGGCGCGCTGCTGCTCCAGCTCGGCGTGCTCATTTTCAAGCTGTTGGCAGGTGTCCTCGTCCTTATTAACGATCTGATCCAATGTGGTGGCAAAGGTCAGCAGCTGGTACAGGTTGGTGGCACTGGACAACAGTGCGATGGAGCCGCCGTCATTCAGACGCTGCATCGCACGCATACGGTCTTTAAAGTCCGCCCAGCGCTGGTCGTATTCGGCCTGCTTCTGGTCGACCTCCTGCTGCTTCCGGTCAATCTCGTCCTGCTTGTTGACGATTTCCTCATCCAAAGAACCGATCTGCTCGGACAGGTTGCTGATCTGGCTCAAAATCAGTGCCTTCTGCTGCTCAAGCTGCGTTTTGAGTGCCTCAGCGTCGGCCTTGTTGCTCTGCGCGTCCTTGAGCTGCTGGTTGACCTTTTCCTGCTCAGACTGCAGTTCCTGCAGCTTCTGGCGCAGGGCGCTGACACTGGAGGAAGCGGCCAGCGGCGTCATGACGGTGGAAAGCGTCATGCTCATGGCGACAGCCGCGCTCAGCAGAAGCGAAATCAGCTTTTTGCCGTGTTTTACATGCTTCATGGTCTTATACGTTCCCTTTATCCCCTGTTATACATTCAGATGCTTGCGGATGCTGGTGGCGGTGCCGAGGCCGCAGAGCACGAAGCCCAACAGCACAAAGCCGCCGACGATGTAGTACCAGACGCTTTCCAGCGGGACAAGCGTGCCGCCGAACATCTGCGAGAGGTTGGACGGATTCTCGGCATACCAGCGGCAGAGTGCATAGTACGCGCCGCAGACGATGCCGGACGCAATGCCAGCCGAAATCAGGCCGGAGGTGACGCCCTCGACAAAGAACGGAAAGCGGATGAAACCGTTGGTCGCGCCGACGAGCTTCATAATGCCGATCTCCTTGCGGCGGTTAAAGACGGTGATTTTGATCGTGTTGTTGATGACGACGATGGAGACGATGGCCAGCACCGCGACCAGGCCGTAGCAGGCGTAGTTGATGACCTTCTGCAGGGACGTGAAGGTATCCGCCATAGCCAGCGGGGCTTTGACGCTGTAAACGCCGTCGATCTGCATGAGCTGGGCGGAGACTTCCTCAATGTTGTCGGGGTCGTCCACGGTCACGCGGTAGTTGGGAGTGAACGGGTTGTCACTGGCAAAGACCTGCTGCAGGTTTGTGTAATCCTTCAGCATATCGCTGTAGGTCGCCAGAACATCCTCCGGCGACATATAGGTCACGCTCACAACGTGGGGCGTGCTGCGGATGGCCGCGTCGGCGGCGGCAATCTGCTCGTCGGTGGCGACCTCGCTCTCGCCGGTGCCGCCCATGTAGACGACGGTCTCGTTCTGGTTGCCGATGTATTCGACCATGTGGTCAATGTTGATGCCCAGCAGCGAGGCTGCGCCGATCAGCAGCATGCAGACGGTCAGCACGCCCATGGAGGCAAAGGTCATCAGCCGGTTGGCGCGCAGGTTGTGCAGGCCCTGGCCGACTAAGTAGATAAAACTGGAAAAACGCATGGTGTCCCCTCTTACTTACAAATCAGTCCTCGTCGTACTCGTAGTCGTCCTCTTCGCGCTCGGCCATGGCGGCAGCGTAGCGGCGCGCGGCAGCAGGGTCAGCGGTATCGGAGGCTACCATGCCGTTGGCCAGCGTGATGACGCGGTTGCCGTACTTGCGGGCCAGCCTGTGGACAAGCTCGTGCTCATGGGTGACGACGACGACGGTGATGTTGACCTTGTTGATGGCCTCAAACAGCTGCATGATGTCCATCGACATTTCGGGGTCGATGTTGCCGGTGGGCTCGTCCGCGATGATGAGCTTGGGGCCGTGGGCCAGCGCGCGGGCAACGGCCACACGCTGCTGCTCGCCGCCGGAAAGCTCATCCGGCAGGCGGTCCATTTTGTCCTCCAGACCGACAAGGGAGAGTGCAAACGGTACGCGGTCCTTGATCTTTTTGGTCGAGATGTTCGTCACGCGCATGGCGAAGGCGACATTCTCATAGACGGTCATGGTGGGGATCAGGCGGAAGTCCTGGAACACAACGCCCATCTGGCGGCGCAGGTAGGGCACCTTGCGGCGCTTGATGCGCGTTAAATCCTGCCCATTGATAAAGACCTTGCCCTCGGTGGGCTTTTCCTCCATCTGGATGAGCTTTAAAAACGTGGATTTGCCCGCGCCGGAATGGCCGAGGATAAAGACGAACTCGCCCTCGTCAATATGGATGTTGATGTCCTCCAGCGCGACGTTCTCATCGTTGTGGGTCTCGTAGGTTTTATATACATGTTCAAAATCGATCATCGGGGTTCTCCTGCCGTGGTTTGGCTTTGCTGTTATGGTTACAGTCATACATATAATAGATTACCATGTCAGACCTCTGCGGTCAAGGTGCTTTGCGGCTATAAAAAGCAGGAAAATGGCGCTGCCTTGCGGTGCAGCGCCATTTGTGAAAGTTTTTTTAAAATCAATATTTGGCCGGGTTGGCGGACAGATATTTCTTGACCATCAGCGCCACCTTAAAGACGATGGCATCATCGAAGTTGCGCAGGTCAAGGCCGGTCAGCTTGCGGATCTTCTCAAGGCGGTAGACCAGCGTGTTGCGGTGAACGAACAGACCGCGGCTCGTCTCAGAGACGTTCAGGTTGTTCTCAAAGAAGCGCTGGATCGTGAACAGCGTCTCGGCATCGAGGGAGTCGATACTCTCCTGCTTGAACACCTCGCGCAGGAATGCCTCGCAGAGCGTCGTAGGCAGCTGGTAGATCAGGCGCGCAATGCCCAGATGGTCATAGCTGATGACCTGACGCTCGGTGTCAAACACCTTGCCGACCTCCATGGCAATCTGGGCTTCCTTAAAGCTGGAGGCCAGGTCCTTGATGTTGCCGATGGGCGTACCGATGCCGACGACGGCCTTGATGTAATGGTCGCCCTGCAGCGTATCGACGATGGAGGCAGCCAGCTTTTCCATATCGCGGGTGTTGTTGTCGGGCTTGATCTCCTTGACCAGGACGGTGTCGGTCTCGCTGATGTTAAAGACGAAGTCCTTCTGTTTGTCCGGGAAAAGGCCGCTGACGACATCGTAGGCGGAAATATCATTGCCGGAGGTCACGCGGATCAGCAGTACGACGCGCTGCACGTCGGAGACAAAGTGCAGCTCCCGCGCTTTGGCGTAGATGTCGCCGGGCAGGATGTTGTCGAGCACGACGTTCTTGATGAAGTTCGTCTTGTCGAATTTTTCGTCGTGGTATTGCTTGATGCTCTGCAGGCTGATGGAGAGCATGGCGGCGAACTGCTCGGCGGTAGTGTCAGTGCCCTCGACAAAGACAGCGTAGTCATTGTGCTTGGCGTTGGAGAACTGATGGTAGGCATACCCATCGCGCACGAAAGCATCCCCGGCCGTCTGGCGGACAGCGGCCACGCCCTCGCGCACCTCACCGATCTGTCCCAGCTCAGAGCAGGAAATGACGGTGCCAGTCTCATCAATCACGCCGACGACACGATCCACTGCGTCCTTCATCTGGTAGACCACGTTCTGGAATACCCTGTTTGCCATAATATGTGACTCCCCTTTTAGCTGTTATTTAGACAGTCTGCACCGGTGTGCAGTGCGGGCTATGCGTGTTTGGCAAAATTGCCGTTTGGTAATCTGCCCGAAAACCAAAACATCTTAATGTATATTTTACACAATCCGCTTGGCTTTTGCAACATATTTTCACGAAAATCGCAAGATTTTCTTGTACATTTTTTAAATCAGCACAAAAAATGTACCTGCCGGTGTTTTCCCGGCAGGTACAACGTCCGTCATTTTGACGATTTTTCCTCTTTTGTCTGGTTCATGGCACCGGTGCCGCCCTCGACGACGCCGCGGCGCTGGAATACATAGGTGATGCTGCGGAAGAAAATCTTTACATCATTCCAGAATGTCACATGGGCGGCGTACTCACCGTCGTAGCGGGCTTTGACGTCAATCGGCAGCTCGTCGCGTCCGTTGACCTGCGCTAAGCCGGTCAGGCCTGGACGGATGTCGTTGGCGTGGACCTTGTCGCGTGCCTCGATCAGGTCGTACTGGTTGTACAGTGCGGGGCGCGGGCCGATGACGCTCATCTGCCCTGCCAGTATGTTGTAGATCTGCGGCAGCTCGTCCAGGCTCGTCTTGCGCAGGAAGGCACCGCTCCCGGTAATGTAGCTGTCCGCATCTTTCAAAAGGTGCGTGGGAACGTCGTGCGGGGTGTCGCCGCGCATCGTGCGGAACTTCAGGATGTTAAAGTGCGTTTTGCCCTTGCCGACGCGGCGCTGCTTGAAAAAGACCGGCCCCGGGGAATCGAGCTTGATCCACAGCGCGACCAGCCCCATCGGAATTGCAAGAATGATCGTGGCTGCCAGCGAAAGGATAATGTCCAGCAGGCGCTTGCCGTAACGCTCGTACATAAATCAGCCCTCCTCGGCGGGATGCTCTGTCTCCCGGAGCTTCTGTGCAATCTCCTCCCGGGAGAAAAGCGCGGTGTTGCCGGTGGCGGCCACAACGGTGTGGTCGGCGCGCACGCGGCGGTTGGGGTGGTAGGTCGGGACCATCTCCTGCAGAACGTCGACGACCTCGTCGCTGTTGTGCAGGGCAGAGTCCTTGAGCCGCTGCAGGTCGGTGTAGAATTTTTCCAGATCGATCTGCATGGGCGGCGCGATGAAGATTTTGTTGTGGGCGGTTTTGGCCATCTTGTCCTGCTCGGAGTCCATGAGCAGTTCCTCGTACAGCTTTTCGCCGGGGCGCAGACCGGTGACCTTGACCTGCATATTTACGCCCGGCTCGTAGCCGTAGAAGCGTATCAGGCGGTTGGCCAGATCCATGATCTTGACCGGCTCGCCCATGTCCAGCACGTAGATGCTGCCGCCCTTCGCCAGACCGCCGGCCTGCAGAACGAGCTGCGCAGCCTCGGTGATGGTCATAAAGTAGCGGACAATATCGGGATGCGTGATGGTCACAGGGCCGCCGCGCTTGATCTGCTCCTCAAACAGCGGGATGACGCTGCCGTGGCTGCCCAGCACGTTGCCGAAGCGCACCGCAACGCAGGTCATCGACGTGGCCCGGGAGAAGGTCTGGATCAGCATCTCGCACAGGCGCTTGGTGCAGCCCATGACGTTCGTCGGGTTGACAGCCTTGTCTGTAGAGAGCTGGACGAACCGCTCCACGCCGTGCTCGGCGGCGGAGGTCAGCAGGTTCTTGGTGCCAAAGACGTTGTTCTTGACGGCCTCGGCGGGGCTGATCTCCATCAGCGGCACATGCTTGTGCGCCGCCGCGTGAAAGACGACGGACGGATGATAGGTGTCGAACACATCGTCCAGACGTGCTTTATCGCGGATGGAGCCGATGAGGGTGATAACAGGAGCCTCGGGGCCGTACTTGTTTTTTAGCTCGGTTTCCAGCTCATAGGCGCAGTTCTCGTAGATGTCAAAAATCAGCAGACGGCGGGGCTGGTAGCGCATGATCTGACGGCAGAGCTCGCTGCCGATGGAGCCTCCGCCGCCCGTGACGAGAACGATCTTGTCATGCAGGTACTCGGAGATCTGGGCATTGTTCAGCTGGATCTCGTCGCGGGAGAGGAAGTCCGCCGTGTTCAGTTCACGGAAGCCCGCCGCCACAGGATTGCCGTTCTCGTCAACAGCCTGCGGGTCACTGATCATCCGCACGCGGCAGTGGGTGGAGTTGCAGAGGTTGATGATCTCGCTCAAACGGTCACCCTTGACCGTCGTGATAGCGATGACGATCTCGAGAATATGATATTTGCGCACCAGCTCCGGTATGTCGGAGATCGTGCCGCGCACCGGTACGCCCTGCACGCGCAGGCCCTTTTTGGTCAGGTCGTCGTCAACGATGCAGACTGGGTTACCGAAGCTCTGATTTTTCGTCTTGCAGAGGTTGACGGCCCACGCACCGGCGTTGCCGGCGCCGACAATGAGCAATGGCGTATTGTCCTCCGGCTTGTTGGCCTTGGCGTTGCGCATCGTCAGGACCAGCCGCCACAGGAACCGCACGCCCGCTATGGCCGCCGTGTTGAATACCGCGCCGAAGATCAGCACCGCGCCGGAGATCGGGCGGCTGTGGTAGATCAGATCGAACAGCATGATGATGCCCGTCGCCATCCCGGAAAGGCAGGTCAGGCGTGCAAGGTCGCGCATACCGGCGTACTCCCACATGATCTCATACAGCCCGCCGAACCAGAACACGATCATATAAATGGGCAGGACGTATAAGAGCATCGGGGCCATGGCGCGCAGTATCTCCACGCGGCGGTAGGCGTCGCCGCTGTCAAAGCGCAGCATGACGGCCAGCCAGTAGCAAAGTACAATGAGCCCGCAGTCCAGCAGCATCAGTGCGATGCGGCGCGGAAGCCCTTTTATCAGTTGTTTTGAGACCTGTTGCATCGATTCCATCCTTACTATACGTTCTTCTATCTGAAAACGGGCGCAATACGGCCCGGCAAAATTGTCATATAGGCTATTATAACACAAAAAGGCCCCATTGTCCTACTTTTGGGCAGACAAATGGGGCTAATATTGTATAAAAATCGTGGTAAATTTTTGGTAAAACGGACGAAAGCAATTTACTCGACGGTCACGCTCTTGGCCAGATTGCGCGGCTTATCGACATCCAATCCTTTGGCGCAGCTGACGTAGTAGGCCAGCAGCTGCAGCGGAATGACCGACAGGCTCGTGGCAAAGTGCGGGTCGGTCTTGGGCACGTAGACCGTGAAGCCAGCAGTGTCCTCGATGCTGTAATTTCCGTAGGTGGTCAGGCCCATCAGGAAGGCACCGCGGCTCTTGACCTCGACCATGTTGGAAACGCTCTTTTCAAACAAGTCCGGCTGGGTCAGGATGCCGACGACCAGCGTTCCGTTCTCGACCAGAGAAATCGGCCCGTGCTTCATCTCGCCCGCGGCGAATGCCTCGGAGTGGATGTAGCTGATCTCCTTAAATTTCAAACTGCCCTCGAGCGCGACGGCGTAGTCGAGACCGCGGCCAATGAAGAAGGCGTCCTTGGCGTTTGCGTACTTGCTGGCAAACCACTGGATACGCTCCTTGTCGGCCAGGGTCTTTTCAATCTTCTCGGGCAGAGCCTCCAGCTCGGTGACGAGGTGTTCATACTGGCCGTCCGCCAGCGTGCCGCGCACACGGGCAAACTCTGTAGCCAGCAGGTAGCAGGCCGCCAGCTGGGTGCTGTAGGCTTTGGTGGTGGCAACGGAGATTTCCGGGCCGGCCCAGGTGTACATTGTGGCGTCGGCCTCACGGGCAATGCTGGAGCCGACGACGTTCACAATGCCGATGGTGCGCACACCGCGCTCCTTGCACAGGCGCAGGGCGGCCAGCGTGTCGGCGGTCTCACCGCTCTGGCTGATGACCATAGCGAGTGCGTCCTTTTCGAGCACGGGATTGCGGTAACGGAACTCGCTGGCGACATCGACCTCGACGGGGATGCGGGCCAGGCTCTCAAACACATAGCGCGCGGCCATGCCGACCTGGAAGGCGGAGCCGCAGCCGATGATGTAGAGACGATGGACATTCCTGATGGCCTCCTCGTCAAGGGCCAGCTCGGACAGGTCGATCTGGCCGTCCTTGAGGCGCGGGGAGATCGTATCGCGGACAGCGGCGGGCTGCTCGTAGATCTCCTTCATCATGAAGTGCTCGTAGCCGCCCTTCTCCGCGGCCTCGGCGTCCCACTCAATGGTGGTGGACTCGCGGGTGATGGGCTCCTTGTCGATGTTGAAGAACTCGATGGAGTCGGGGGTCAGGCGGGCAATCTCGAGATTGTCAATGTAGTAGACCGTGCGGGTGTACTTGAGCAGCGCAGGAACGTCGGAGGCAATGATGGCACCGTCCTCGCACTTGCCGACGATGAGCGGGCTGTCCTTGCGCACTGCGTAGATGACGCCGGGCTCGTCGGCAAAAAGCACGCCCAGCGCGTAGGAGCCGCGGACATGCAGCATCATGCGAGTGATGGCGTCCAGTGCGTTGCCTGCGGACTCGCCCATGTAATAGTAGTCAAGCAGCTGGGCAACGACCTCGGTGTCGGTCTGGGAGACGAAGCTGAAGCCCTTGTTGATCAGACGCTCCTTGATCTCCTGATAGTTTTCAATGATTCCGTTGTGTACGACGGCAATCTTCTGGTCACGGGAATAATGCGGGTGTGCGTTGACGACGGACGGCTCGCCATGGGTCGCCCAGCGGGTATGGCCGATGCCGCAGCTGCCGGGCACGGCGCTGCCGCCGTCGGTCATCTCGCTCAGGACCTTCAGGCGGCCCTTGGCCTTGACGACCTCGATCTTGCCGGCGGCGTTCTGCACCGCCATACCGGCAGAGTCATAGCCGCGGTATTCCAGCTTGGCCAGGCCGTCCAGCAGAATGGGGGCGGCCTGTGCCGCGCCGGTAAAGCCTACGATTCCACACATAACAGGTATCCTCCCTTTGTTACAGCGTTGAAACTATACTTTCCATTTTATTGGATTAGAGCAAAATACTTCTACAGTATATGCCATTTGGGTACAAATGTCTATAGCTTTACGCAGATTTTGTACAGATGTGCGCAGCATAAAGACAAAGCGGGCAGCCGTCAAGGGCTACGGCTGCCCGCTGCGCGCATTCTCCCTTTCCGGTTTCTTACACCATATAAGAACGAATCAAAAGTTATCGCGCACTTATTAGCATAGCACATTCCCGGAAGAATAGCAAGTACAATCTGTGTACAAAAGAACATTTTGCGCGTTTTGCAAAAGAATCTAAAGTACATGATGCAATTACTTTCGGAAATTAGTCACTGACCCGACGCGCTACGACGACATAGCGCCCGTTGGCGGACGAATACTCGCAGGTAGAGAGGGTCAGCAGCTGCTCACCGTAGGCAGGGCGGATGCCGCTGTCCACGTCGCTGCGGGATATGACCTGGTCCACATAGCGGTTGTAGGCGTCCTCGTCCATGTCGATGTACTGGTTGTAGATAAACGAGGTGTCGTTGACGACATCGATGGTGAACGCACCGAACACCTCATACTTGGCGTCCCCGTAGACGGTGTCAAACTCAATGAAGGGGTGCTCCTGATAGTAGTCGGCCCTGCGGTACTCGGTCAGGCAGCCGAAGATCGTGCCGGTTTTCATATTGTGGCCGTAGATGATCAGGTTGTCGCTCTCGGCGTTGGCCCCGAGCGTCGTTTGCTCGTCCAGGTACGGTACGCCGTAGACGCTGTAGGCTTTGTTGAAGTCATGACGCAGATAGAAGTCCTTGTTGTCCGGCGCGTACATAACCGGAAAATCCAGATTGGTGCCGTCGATGGAGATCCAGCCGATAAAGTCGCTGTTCTTGTCGCGCAGGGCAGCAAACCTGGCACCGTTGGAGTTGGCATTCTCCCCTGCAGGGGCCGGGGTCGCCGCGGTATCGATCATCGACTGCAGGTCGGCAAACTCGCTCTCGGTCTTGCGGTCATCGAGGAACCGCTTGACCAGCAGGCCACCGCTGATGAGGAAGATCGCGGCGAAAACGATCATCGCGAGGGTGTACAGCAGATTACCGCGCTTTTTTTTGCACTTCGCGGTCTCGCGCCGGCGATAGTCCTCGTCGTTGTCCTGGTCGTAGAAGGCAGCAGGTTCCTGCGGAGAAACCTTCGGCAGCTCGGTGACTGTATAGGATGCCTTTACCTGAACGGAAGGGGCCTGCGGCAGCGGTGCATCGCTGCGGTGAATCTTTGCCATGATGGATTCTCCTGTAACACAATACTATCTTTAGGCAATACCGCACAATTCCCGCCTTACGGC
>ENA-ORRW01001784-ORRW01001784.1-human-gut-metagenome-genome-assembly--contig:-NODE-1784-length-19578-cov-3.812529_pt1 | contig 19578 bp, 10 predicted proteins | sample MGYA00242183_ERZ509150 | MGnify/ENA primary metagenome ERZ509150 (study PRJEB26280, sample SAMEA2338639) | human gut metagenome | biome: human gut; feature: human-associated habitat; material: faeces... | reverse complement strand
CATGCCGATGGCGAACGGACTGTTGTAGTAGAATCCGAGATTGATGGCCTTGCTGCTTGACGAGTCTACGCTGATTTCGGCGTTGCCGTCGATGTAGATCGTCATTTCGGAGCCGTTGTCCACCACGGCGATGTGGTACCAGCGTCCCAGACTCAGGGCGTTCGGAGCCGTGATCGACGTTCCTCGTCCGGCGAGCTGCAACTGCGCGGGATTCTTGATGCTCTCGTCGCCGACGCGCAGCAGGAAGTTCTCCTCGACGCCGATCAGCGACGAGATCATATGTCCCGAAGTTCTCCAGCCGTTGGCATACATGCGGATTTCCATCGTGCAGGCCGGCAGATCTTTCAGCGCGGGATCGTCCACCATGCCGTCCATGGTTATATACCAGCTGTTCTTCAGGTTGATGCCGCGCGTGGTGGTGATCTGGCTGATGAAGATATACTGCGTTCTCGACGCTTCCAGAACGCCCATGCCGTTCGAGGTGCCCGTGATCTTCAGCGGTACGCAGTAGTGTGCGCCTTCGTCGAAATCGTCCATGGAGACGATTTCGAACGAGGAGGGCGTCGAGACGTTGGTGCCTTCGGCGATGGTTACTGCGTCGTCGGAGAGCCGGTAGCTGCCGGCGGGCAGCATCCGGTAGTCCGTGCCGTGCAGGGCGTTATAGGCATCGACGGCCGCGGCATCGACCGCCAGCGCAACCTGCACGTCGGCCGCCATCTTGCACGACGAGGTGACGGTGACGCCCATGGACGAAGGACCGTCGACGTACATGTTGGTGATGTTCGAATTCTCGGTGCCCGTGAAATAGACCACGTCGGAATATTCCAGCGATTTCTGGCAGCCGGCGGCCAGCACGGCCGCGGTGAGCGCCAATCCGGAAAGAATATGATTGAATTTCATAGCTCTGTTTAGGTTTATTTTGCGTAAATGTTGAAGTCGCCGACGCCCATGTTGCTGCCGTACGATGCCGTGATACGGATGTACTTCATCTTCTGCGAACCGTAGAGCGCGACGTAGGACGAGGGAACGTTTTTCACCAGGCCGCCGTGCCGAGTTCGGTGTAGTCTTCGCCGTTGAGACTGTATTCGATGGTTATGGCGTTGGGCTGGTAGTTCTGATACGATGCGTTGTCCGTGCGGGCCGTGATGCGGAGTCCCGTCATCTCGTACTCTTTGTCGAAGGTTATCGTAAACATGATGGGGCTTCCCCACGGACGCATGAAGGTGTCCGTGCTGTCGTCGATTACCTCCGGCCAGCTTCCGCTGTGGTAATCGCCGCCGGTGATGCTCCAGCCCGAACGGTCGGCCACGAGCGCGCCCGTGATGTCGGCCACGGTGAAGTTCTTGCGGAAAAGCTCTTCGGCCGGGATGATGACGAGGTAGACAACGCCGCGGCCGCTGCTGGTCACCGCATCCTGCGCCGAGAGTTTCAGCGGCACGAGATAGCCCTTGGCGTTGGTCAGGCCCGTCAGGTCGCCCGTGAGCGAGGCTTTGATCTGGCCGTCGGACTTGTTGTTGTTCGGGCCGATGGCGCAGGGGTTGTTCTCCAGCAGCAGGTGTCCGTCGGGAAGTGCGGCGTAGGAGGTGCCGTTGGCCGAGTTGTAGGCTGCGATCAGCGAGTTGTCGGCCGTTGCCGATACCGAATATCCGCTTGCCGAGGATACCGTGCAGTAGACGTTGAACGCCGCGTTGAGTCCGTTGAACGAACCGCCCGGCGTGTGGGCTATGGCGCCCGTCAGCACGTTGTCGCTGCCGCACATGGCATAGACCGTGGGTTCGTCGCTCTCGATCTCATAGATGTTGAATTCGCTGATGTACTTGCTCCAGCTGCTTGAGAAACTGATGGTCAGGCGCAGGTAGCGGGCTTCGAGGTAGTCGTAGAAGGCGATGTAGCGGTCGGAACCCGACGTCGCGTATTCGTTCGATGCGGGAGTGCCGGCCGTCAGGAAGGTCTGTCCGTCGGTGCTGTATTCGAACGAAACGGACGAGATGCCTGCACTGTTGAGGTCGATGCCGGTCACCATATGCGTCGATTTCATGTCGATGGTCACCACGTTGTCGTTCTGGTCGGTGAAGTTGGTCCGCGTCGAGGCGCTGCCGTCGAACAGGTTGGCGTAATCCGGGCAGTCGGCCGTCCATGCGGTGCGGCCTGCGGCGGGGAATCCGACCATGTCGTCTACCGACGTGATGGGGCGGATCTTGTTTTGCTCGACTTTCACGGCCAGATAGACCACGCCGCGGCCGGCGCTGGTGCCGGCGCCCGAAGAGGAGAGTTTCAGCGGCGCGAGATAACCGTTGAGGTCACCCAGCCGTGTCAGGTCGCCCTTGAGCGAAACCGTCACTTCGCCTTCGGATTTGTAAGCCCCGGCGGCGATCGTCAGCGTGCTGTTGTCCAGTTGCAGGTATTCGGCTGAAAGCGCCGCGTACGAAGTGTCGTGGGCCGTGTTGTAAGCGGCGACCAGCGAGTTGTCGGCTGCGACCGACACCGTGTAGCCGCTCGTCGAAGCTACCGTCGCATATGCGCTGAACGAAGCGTTCACGTCGCTGGTCGAACCGGTCTGCCGGTGCGTGATTTTACCCGTGATGAGGTTTTCCGTGCCGGTTACGGCATAGACGGTCGGATCTTCGCTGTCGATCTTGTAGATGTCGATTTCGGAAAGGGTTTTGCTCCAGCTGCTCGAAAAGCCGATGGTCAGCCGCAGGTAGCGGGCTTCGATATGTCCGTAGAATGCGGCGTACATTCGGGAGCCGCTCGTCACGTATTCGCCCGATACGGGAGTTCCGGCCTGCGAGAACGTCTCGCCGTCGGCGCTGTATTCGATCGACACCGAGGGCACGGAGCCGTATCCCAGACAGAGTCCGGTCACCAGTTGCGGCTCTTTCATGTCGATATTGAGCACGTTGCCGTACTGTTCCGGAAAATCGACCGACGTCGAAGTGCTGCCGTCGAACAGATTGGCGTAATTGCCGCAGTCGGCCGTCCACGCGCTGCGGCCCGTGGCGGTGAAGCCGACCATGTCGTCGGTGGATTCGATGGCGCGGATGAGGTTGATCTCGGTCGCTACGGCCACATAGACCGCTCCCATGACTTCGCTGGCGTCGATGCCCTCGGCCTTGATGCGCAGCGGCGCCAAGTAGTTGCGTTCGGTCAGCAGCGAGAGGTTGCCCGTGAGCGTCACCTTGACCGAGTCGGCCGATGCCGTCGCGTTTTCAGGCACGGTCAGCGTCGTGTTTTCGAGCGTCAGGTACTCGGCGGGCAGCGCCGCATACGAGGTCTTGTGCTCGGCATTGTAGCTCTCGACCAGCGAAGCGTCGTAGACGAAGGTCGCCTTGACGCCCGCATGGCGCGTGGTGTTGCAGCGGACGGGGAATTCGGTGAAGAATTCGCCGGTCGAGCCGGTGGGCTTGTGTACGACCCGGATCGTGTAGAGGTTTTCCGTGCCGGTCTGGACGTAAACCAGTCCCGGAGTGCCGTCGATGGTCTTGTCGAAGTCTTCGAACTCCTGACACGCCGTGAGCGACGAGAACGCCGCTGCGGCCGCGAGTATGTATTTCGTGATATTTTTCATGGTTCAGGTTCTGTTTCAGGTTATTTCGTTACGGCAGGGTTCTGCAGCTGAATCGCGCGGCGCAGGTGGCCGTAGGGTATCTCCTTGTCGGCGCCCGAATCGGAAGTGTGGTAGTCGCGCAGGCAGAAGAATGCGCCGAAACCGCCCTTGAAATGGCCTTCCGGGGCCTTGGCCGCCGCCTGCGCCTCCATGCCGCCGCCGGTCTGCCAATAGGCGCCGATGTTCTCCGTGAATACCTGCTTCTCATAGGGGAACGTCGAGGTGAAGGAGACGCTGCTGCTGCCGTAGTTCTGTTTCACATAGTAGTCGAGGTAAGGCTCCGTCTCTGCGGGCGGGGTGTGTCCGTCCACGATCAGCAGTTTTTCGGGGTTGGGCGACATCGGGCCGATGAACTGGCCGAGATACTGCACGAACAGGGTCATGCGATCGCCGTAGATTCCGTAGTTGCGTTCGTCCGAGGATTCCGGCTCGTAGTCGAGATCCAACCCGTCGATGCCGTACTCCCATACGTCTTTGAGCAGGTGGTTGCCGTAGAGCACGCACCAGTCGGGATAAACGCCGTCGGGGTCGATCGTGGTCGTCTGATTGACCATGTCTTCGTACGTGAGTCCGAAGTTGGCGAAGTTGTCGTTCTCCATGATTCGGATGATCGTGGGCATCACCAGCCGGGTGCCCTTCTTGTTGCGCATCTCCCACATCTCCTTGTAGGCCAGCGGATTCTTGACCGGATCGGGGTAGCCGCCCCAGAGCGAGCAGATGTCCACGCTGTCGGGAAGCCCCGCGAAGCGGTAAGCCATCGAGTAGCTCTGGTCGTAGTCCGAGAACCATACGAAGCAGAGCGAGCGTTCCTTGAAGGTATCCTTGTAGGCGCGCAGGTTGGCGTAATATTCTTCCGAGTATTTGTAAGCCGGCTGCAGGTTCAGCGGCTCGGCGTCCGTGTCGCATGCCGTAAATCCGGCGCATACCGCAAATATGACGGCAAGGGTCGTTATTGTCTTTTTCATGGTTGTTCAGGTTTTCGGTTTATAATCTTGGGTTCTTGTCCCACCATACGCTCGTACCGCCGTTGTCGCCCGTGGGGTTCGACGATTCGCTGTTGAGTGTGTGCGTGGCCGTTGCGACGGCTTCGGCGTTGGTGCTGTACTCCGTCGAGGGGTAGTTCAGGCGGCGGATCTGCTTGGAGGTGCTGATCTTGCCGCCGCTGTTGTTGACGAGGACCGGCAGGATGCGCGGATAACCCGTGCGGCGGAATTCCGACCAAGCTTCCTGCCCTTCGGGGAACATGGCCAGATACTTCTGGGTGATGATCTGTTCGAGATGGGTCTCGAAATCGCCGCCCGCTTTCCAGCAGATGGGAATCGAGGCGAGCGGGCTTTGATTCGAGTTGCCGCCGGTGACCATGTCGGTATAGCTGCCGGGCGTCAGCTCCTTGTCGGCGATGTAGTCTTCGGCTCCGCTGGCGCCGAGCGTCGAGAACGAAGTGCGGATACCTTCGGCGTAATAGGTCGCAGCGTCCGACTCGGAACCCCAGCGCAACTCGTATTCGGCACGCAGGAACCATGCTTCGGCGGGCGTCATCCACATAATGTTGTCGTTGTTGGTGCAGTTTACGCGCGAAAGGTCTTCCGAATCGGCATAGGACGAAGTCGGCGTGATGCCGGTGCGTACGCCGTGGTACTCGCCCTTGGCCGTCGCCACGAAGTACTTGCCGCGGCGCGGGTCCTGATAGCCGTTCATGTAGGCTTCGATCGTGGCGCCGATGCGCGAGTCGTCGAAATTGTACTGGATCATGTAAAGCGGGTATTCCCACGAACCGGTGGCGGGTTTGTGCAGCTCCGCGAGGTCGGCGGCGCCGGTCATCAGGCCGACCGGATTGCCGATGGCGGCTGCGGCCTGCTCTTGGGCCAGCGCCGCGTCGGCATAGACCACGCGCATGGCCAGACGCAGGCGCAGCGTATTGGCGAATTTGATCCAGCCGCTCACGTTGCCCGAAAAGACGTTGTCGTAAGCCTCCAGCAGTTTGGTGCCGGGTTGTGCCTCGTAAAACGCGGTCAGCGTCGTGATGGCGGCGTCCAGCTCCTCGAAGAAGCGTTTGTAAACCGCCTGCTGCGGATCGTAGGCCTTGTTGATGTCCCCGCTGCTGATGTTGAGGTAGGGGATGGGGCCGTAGGTATCGGTTACGCGGTGCATCGCGGCGACCTTCACGATGTCGGCGAGGGCGACCACTTCGGGGAATTCGCCGCGCTGGGGATCGAGCTGGTTCCATGCGCTGATGACGCGGGTGTAGGCGTCGTTGAACATGGCGTTGTACCAGTCCTTGCCCGTGACGTTGTAGAGGTTGTTGCCCGTGAAGCTGGTGTTGATGACTCCGGTGTAGCCGGCGAAGATGTTGCCCGCGAGGTCCTCGATGACCTGATAGTTGGCGCTGCCGTACTCCTTGTCGCCGACCAGCTGGAAGGAGGGGATGACGTTCTTGGTCATCTGCGCGAATGCCGAACCCGTCGAGAGGTTGTCCCACGACAGCATCTCGTCGGTCGCTTGGTCGGGGTTGGTGTTTTTATTCAGAAAATCGCCCGTGCAGGCCGCGGTCGCCATAAGACCGGCCAGCGTCAGGAGTTTTATGCCGTTAGCTTTTTTCATAAGACTGTAATGTTGAAGTTAGAAGGTCACTTTTACCGAGAATCCGAGGTTGCGCGTACTCGGCTGCATGAAGTAGTCGATGCCGGAGGAGAAGGTGCCCGTGCCGGCGACCGTTTCGGGATCGAACGGCGCTTTGCAGTAGAGCATCCAGAGGTTGCGGCCGATGAACGAGACGTTGAGTCCCTTGATCCACTTGCACCACTTCTGGACGGGGATGTCGTAGCCGAGGGTCAGCTCGCCCAGCCGGACGTTGGTCATCGAGTAGACATAGCAGGCGCCGATGGCGTCGGCACCGTTGCCGCCGATGGTCTGGTAGTAGTTTTCGGCCGGAATGCGCTGGCCGTTTACGAGCGCGCCGCCGTTCAGACGGTCCGTGGCCGTGCGTTCCGAGACGCCGAAGTAGTCCATCGCGGCCTGCGTGAGCGATACGCCTACGCCGCCTACGCGGGCGTTGAACATGAAGCCCAGCGAGAGACCTTTCCAGTTGAATTCGTTGCGCCACGAAAGCGTGTAGCTCGGATTGCTGTTGCCGGCGTATATCCATGTGTCCTTGGCCGGGGCGACGTTGCTGCCGGTGGGCGATACCCAGATTGCGCCGTGCTCGTCGGTCTTGAGCGTATTGACGTAGATGTCGCCGATCTGGCCGCCTTCGCGCAGCACCATCTTGACGCCCGTCGTACCGCCCATGACCATCGAATCCTGCGAAATCACCGTGCCGTTCGACAGTTTGTAGGAGTCGAGCATGTCGACCACCTTGTTGCGGTTGCGCGAGTAGACGAGGTTCGAAGACCACTTCACGGGACCGAGGTTCTGGTTCAGCTCGGCCGACACCTCGACGCCCTTGTTGTCCACGCGGCCGGCGTTGACGTAGAGGCTGCTGTAGGTCGATGTCGATGAGATGTCGGGGTTGAAAACCTGATTGTAGGTGCGCGAACTGTAGTAGGTTGCGTTGAGTATGAGCTTGTTGCCCCACAGACGGACGTCGGCGCCGACCTCCCACGATTTGGTGCGTTCGGGTTTGAAGTCGTCCGAGGTGAGGTAGGTCGATGTCTGCGGCGTGCCGTCCGATACGGGGTAGGTCGGAATGGTGATCCAGCGCATCGGGGCGTTGCCCACTTCGGCGTACGATGCGCGGATCTTGGCGAACGACAGTACGCGCGAATCGACCTTGAAGATGTCGGTCAGCACGGCCGAAAGACCTACCGACGGGTAGAACATCGACGTCTTGGAGGTATTGGCCAGCGCCGTCACCCAGTCGTTGCGCGCCGTCACGTCGAGGAATACCATATTCTTATAACCCAGTTGCAGTGTGGCGAAAAGCGACTGCGTCTGGTCGTTGATGGTCTCCTTCGCCTGACTCTTGTTGGTGGTCATGTTGGCCAGCGTGAAGAGGTTGGGCACGCCCGTCAGGTCGCCGCCGAGCAGTATCGCGCGGTGCTTGTAGTCCTCGATCGAGGCGCCGAGGGTGGCGTTGAGCGAGAACGCTCCGTCGGCGAAGGTTTTGTGGAAGTTGGCCAGCACGTCGGCGTAACGCTGCGAGGTGATGTAGGTGTTGTTGTAATAGCGGCCCTTGTCGCCGGCGAAGAGTCCCAGCGTCGAAGCGTAGTTCTTCTGCTCGGCCGTGATGTGCGTGTAGTCGATGCGGGCGCGTCCCGTGATGTCGAGCCAGTCGGTCACGTCGTATTTGAGCGAGGCGCCGAACAGGAAACGGTCCTTGCCCGTGTTGAACATGTTGCGGTTGGTGATCCAGTAGGGGTTCTGCATCTGCAGGCTCTGCGATCCCCACGGCCAGTACTGCACCGGGAAGTTGCGCGAAGCGTTGTAACGCTCGTAAACGGCGTATTTGCGGATGTCGTCGCTCGGCGACATGAGGTAAACCGGGATCATCGGGTTGTAGTACTGGCCCGACGAGAGCATGTTCTGCTCATTGACGTTCATGTACATGCCCAGCACGCTCAGGTGCATGCGCTCGTCGAGGAACGACGAGCTGTGGTTGGCCGTGAAGTTGTAACGGTTGTATTCGTTGTTCGGAATGATGCCCTCGGCCGTCACCACGCCCGCCGAAACATAGGTCTGGCTCTTCTTGCCGCCGAAGGAGAGTCCCACCGAGTTCGAAGTATTGTATCCCGTCTGGTAGAAGTCGGTCGGCGTCCACGACTGCTTGGTGACGAGTTTCGAACCCCACGATGCGTAATAGCCGTCCTTGGCTCCGTAGGTGTTCTGGAAGGCCGGGGTTAGGAACGGCGACATGAAGGTCGTGTTGTTGCTGTAATTGACCGAGACGCCCTCTTCTCCGCTGCGTGTGGTGAGCATCAGCACGCCGTTGGCAGCCTGCGAACCGTAAAGCGCGGCGGCCGAAGGGCCGGTCAGCGCGGCCATCGACGCGATGTCGTCGAGGTTGAAGTTGGAGATGCCGTCGCCCGTGAGGTTGTTCTCGCGCATGATGGTGAACTCGTCGCCGGGGTTGGTCAGCGAGAGCGACGGCAGCGGAATGCCGTCGAGTACGTAAAGGGCGTTGTTGCTGCCGGCGATGGATTTCGAACCGCGCATCACGACCTTCGTTTCGCCGCCGACGCCTGCGGCGCTGGCGTTGATGGTTACGCCGGCGATCTTGCCCGCGAGGCTGTTGACCATATTGGCGTCGCGCGTCAGGAATACTTCGTCCGATATGTTCTGCACGTTGTAGGATACGGCGCGCTCCTGCCGTTTGATGCCCAGCGCCGTCACCACGACCGCTTCGATCTGCTGGTCGTCCTCTTCGAGCGTGACGGAGAGCGACGTGCGGTTGTTCACGGAGATGCGCTGCGGCTTGTAGCCGATGAATGAAACGTCGAGGACCATGCCGGCCGGGCGAGACGTTGGACTGGAGTGCGAACGTTCCGTCGACGCCGGAGGTCGTACCCTGCGTGGTGCCCGAAATCATGATCGTGGCGCCGATGACGGGCACGCCGTTCTTATCGACGATCCTGCCGGTGATCTGGCTGGCCTGCTGTGGCTGCGCGCCCCCGCGGGCCGAGAGGATGATGCTCTTGTTGTCGATCGAATAGCTGACGTTGGTGTTGCGGAACAGTTCGTCGAGTGCGGCGCGGATGTCCTTGTTCGCGACCGAAAGGGTGACGTTCCGGTCGAGCGGAATATCCTTGGTGTTGTAGAAGAAGGTGTAGCCGCTCTGCTCCTCGATCTGCTGCATCACCGTCGAAACGGGGGTGTTCGAAGCCTTGAGCGTGATGTTTTTTACCTGAGCCTGTACGGGGACGGCGGCGATTGCGAACGCCATGCACAACGCCAGTGCATACGACCGGACCGAGCGGCTGACTCCGGCTGCCGGGGTACGGTGTAAATTTCCCCCCCCCATAATTTGGGTGGAAAAGATTTTTTTCATAAGTTTGTAAGAATTGAGTTTTAGGTTAGTCCGGCCGTTTCATGCGGCCGGGTGATCTTAACGATTCGGCATACGGGAGGACGTGCAGGTCTTTCCGTATGTTTTTTTGTGTCAGGTCGGTGTCATGGTGTCATTCGGTTTTTTGGTTTATGGTTGTAGGCAAATCGGTTCGTGCGGTTTTTCAGTAGACTTCGAATACGGCCCGGCCCGCCGAGGCTTTGTCGCCGGCCGTCTGGTCGATCCGCCGGAATTTGATCTTCGACGAAATGGAGAAGTGTTTGAGGATCAGGTCGAGACTCTGGTTCGAGAACGTACCCGTGAAGGTGTTGCCGAGCAGTTCGTCGTTGCGGATGTTGAACGAGACGTTGTATTTGTTACCGATCATGCGCAGGGCGTCCTTGAGCGGGGTGTTGCTGAGGACGATCTTGCCCTCTTTCCACGAGGTGTTGCACGGAATGTTGGCCGTGTTGAGGTAGATTACCCCCGTGCGGGCGTTGTAGGTTATCTGCTGGTCGGGCATCATCTGCACCAGCTGGCGGCGGTGGTTGGCGTCGTCGTACTTCATGCCGATGCGTCCCGATACGAGCGTCGCGCGGATGTATTCGTCGTCATAGGCTTCCACGTTGAATTCCGTGCCGTAAACCTCTATTTCGGTCGATTGCGCTTCGACCACGAATTTGCGTTCGGGGTCTTTGGTCACGTCGAAGTAGCCTTCGCCGTAGAGCACCACGCGGCGCTCCTTGCCGGTAAACTTGGCAGGGTAGCGCAGGTAGGAGTTGGAGTTGAGCCATACGCGCGTGTCGTCGGGAAGGGTGACGGAGCTGACCATACCCGTTGTGGAGCGGATTTCGACCATGCTGTTGTATTTGTATCCCACCTGCATCAGCAGATAGGCCGACAGGCCGACCAAGGGCAGCAGCATGACGGCGGCCGCGCGCTCGACCTGCCGGAGTGTCCGGCGCCATTTTTCGGCCCGGATGCGGCCTTTGACCTTCCGCAGTGCGCCGGCGGTGTCGAGGGCGGCTTTCGCCTCCTGCGTTTCGGCGGCGAAACAGATGTAATAGATTTGTTCGGCGATTTTGCGGTTCTCCTCGCTGGCGGCGATCCACGCCGCGACGCGGGCCGTCTGGTCGAACGGCAGTTCGTCGTTGTAATATCTGACAAGGAGTTTTTCTATGTTCGGGGTGTTCATGTTTTTTCTGCTTTTTATATTACAGACTATTCAAAAACAAAAGTTCCTAAACGAAAACCACAAAATTTCAATTTTTTTTATTCCGGGGAATCTAAATCCGAATTTTTATTAATTTCGCATCATGCCCGAACGGAAAAAGATATCCGACACCTGCTTGCTGAACCGGTTGGTCGATGGTGAGATGAAGGCGTATGAAGAGATTTTCGTACGTTATTATCCGACTCTCTGCACCTACGCCCGCATGTATGTCAAGCGGGAGGAGACCGCCGAGAATATCGTGCAGGACCTGATGCTGTGGCTGTGGGAAAACCGCACGGTATTGTGTATCAGCACTTCGCTCCCAAAATATCTGTTCGGCGCCGTGCGCAATAACTGCCTGACCTATCTGGGGCACGAGTCCATCGAGCGGCGCGTGCTGGGCAATATCCGCAATAAGATGTGCGAGCAGTTCGAAGTCCCCGACTTCGACGTCGTCGAGGAACTGCGCGAAAATATCCGGGCGGCCGTGGCCGATCTCCCGGCCTCCTACCGTGAAGCGTTCGAAATGAGCCGTTTCCAGCGCAAAACCTATGAAGAAATCGCCGCCGTGCTGGAAGTTTCGCCCAAAACGGTGGATTACCGCATCCAGCAGTGTCTGAAAATCCTTCGTGTCAAACTCAAGGATTACCTGCCTTTGCTGACGATGCTGCTGGTCGTGAACGAATAGGCGGTTTTACGGTCTCACCTTGGCTGAAAAAAACTTGTCGGACTATTTCGATCTCACCCGGCGCGATCAATTCGGACCGGATGCTTGTGTCTGACGCGGAAAATTGCTAATTTTGAAGATTGGAGCGCAAAACGGCTCCCGGCTGTTTTTATGATTAGAACTTTTCTGCTGATTGCTTGTCTATTGACCTCCGTTGCCTGCAGGCAGCGGGGTGGAACTCCGGCCGATGCCAATATCGTTGCCAATGCCGGAAATCACTCCGCGGAGACGATCCGGCCCGATACGGTGGCACGTCCGCCTTTGGCGTTCGGCCATGAAACGTGGGATTTCGGGACGATTCCCGAAACGGGCGGTCCTGTCGTGCATGTGTTCCGCTTCACGAACAGCGGTACGAAACCCGTCGTCGTCGAGCGTGTCGGCGTGACCTGCGGATGTATGAAACCGACCTTTTCGCAGGCGCCGGTCCTTCCCGGCGGCAGCGGCGAAATCGGGATAGCTTACGATCCGGCGGACCGTCCGGGAGCTTTCGACAAGGCGGTATACGTCTATACCGACGGCAGCCGCATGATGCCGCTCCGTATCCGCGGCAGTGTGGCGGCGCGTCCCGAAACGGCTGCCGACCGCTTTCCCGTGGAGTTTGGCGGCGGAATCCGCCTTAGCGTTAAGGAGGTCAACTTCCGCATGGTGGAGCAGCGGCATGACCGGCGTCTGACGTTGCGCTGTCTCAATACGTCACCGTACGAGGTGCGGCTGAGGGCGGAATTCGCTGAACCGCTTCCCTTTCTGCGGGCCGAAGCTCCTGCCGTACTGGCGCCCGGTGCGGAGGGAGAGATCGCTTTCATCTGTGACTTGTCCGCTGCCGAGGTGTGGGGAACGTTCGTTGATTCGTGTTATCTGACCGTTTCCGGACGGCGGCTCGAAGGGGCGGTCGTGGTGCGCGGAACCGGTATCGGTGACTTGGCCGAATTGCGCGAAATGCCGCGCGGGAAACGTCCGCAGGCGGAAATTGCCGAATCGTTGCTGGATTTCGGAACGTGCGCCGCCGACGGCACGGCCGAGTGCCGGTTTACGTTGGAAAACAAGGGCGGTTCGCCGCTTAGGATCTATGCGGTGAAATATCCCGAAGGGGTGACGGGGCAGATTGCGGCGGGCGAAGAGATTGCGGCGGGCCGGGCGAAAACGTTCGTATTGCGCGTGGACGGCCGCACGGCCGGGAGCGGGAATTACTTCGTGCATGTCGAACTGCTGGTGAGCGATGCGCTCAGTCCGTTGTGCGACCTCCGGGTGCGCGGCCGCTTCGAGTAATCCGAAGCCGGAAATCGGAAAAATAAACAAGCTGCCTTTTCGGGCAGCTTGTTTGTTGTTCGTATTACGTCGGTCGTCATTCGGGACAGCGGACGTTGTCCACCCATTTCATGGCCGAGCTGGAGTAGGTCGCCTTGTATCCGTGTCCGGTCAGGTCGTCTTCCACCTTTTTGCCGTCGGCTTTTTCGTTGAAGCGCCAGTATGCCAGCAGGCCGTCCGTCGCCGGGTCTACATAGCACATGTTGTTCTTCAGGTCGTTGCCGTTGAGAGCCTTGGCCCATACGCGGGCTTCGCTGATGTAACCCTTCAGCTGGCGGCCGTCGTTGCACGAATTGGCGATGCGGAACGAGTCGTCCTGATATACCTGCGTGAGGTCCAGCGAAGTCTTGTTGGTGTCGGCCGAGCAGGCGAGTACGCCGTCGATGTAGATGCTCACCTTCTTGTTCGGACCGTCGAATACGGCCGCCACATGCGTCCATTTGTTGAGGCTCACGGCGATTCCGCCCGTAGGAACCATCAGTGTGCCGCCCCATCCGGAGAGCTGCAGCTGACCTTTGAAGTCGTCCTGTACGAAACGCAGGCAGAAGTTCTCTTCGAGGCCCATCACCGTATTGCACCAGCCGCCCCAGCGCTGCAGGTTGATGCGGGCTTCGTAAGTGACTTCGCCCAAGTTGTAGATGTCGTATTTGTCCTGCTCGCCCTCGGCGAAATCGACCTTGAAATAGGTGCTGCCCGAACAGTCGGCAGCCGGGCCGATGATGATACGGCCGATTTCGACGAATACCGTCCGGAATCCCTCCTTGACTTTCAAATCGCCGTCCACGCTCTCGATGCTCAGCGGAATGACATAGCTGACGCCCTCCTTAAGCCCTTCGTCTTTGGTTACGCTCACTACGAGCGGTTCGGCTGTGGAAAACGAACCTGCTGGAATGGTCAGTTCGGTGTTCTTGAGCACGAAGTTCGTTTCGGGGAGCATTACGCCCTTCTTACCGTACTGTGTGTTGTACTCTTCGATTTTCGAAGGGTCGGTTACGAGCCGGACTTTGGTGTCGTGTCCGACGACGATCGACGACGAGACCTTTACGCTCAGCTCTTTGGGAAACTGGTCGTCGAGTGTGAGCGACAGGGTGGGGACTTCGCCTTCGGCTCCGGCGATGTAGACCACATCGTCGTAAACCGGAGCTTTCTGGCAGCCTGAGACCGCCAATGCGATCAGTGCGAATAAACTATATTTCAGTTTCATGGCAATTTCTTTTTTTGTCCGTTAAACGATTACTTCCGGGCGGGATTCTGAATCTGTATCGCCTCGATCAGGAACTTGTAAGGTTCGGGATTGCGGTATTCGTACTCCATATGATAGGTTCCGCAGCCGCCTTTCATCACCTTTTCTCCGTCTATGATCGGCTGCCACTGCGCCATGCCGGCCACCGATTTCATCGACTCGCCGTCGCGGGTCGTGTAGTTGGCACCGCCGTTGGTGCGGTAGGTGATGTTCTCGAAATTCTCGGTAACGATAAACCTGCGGGCAACGTCCTTGAACGGAACCTCCGAGAAGTAGTTGGCACAGCTCTGCAGACGTCCGTCGAGGTTCGAATCGCCGCTGCATCCGTACGCCTGCGAGATGAAGTAGTCGAAACACTTGCCGAATTCGCGGGGCATGTTGGCGTTCAGCTCGCCGTCGATGGCCAGTATGCGTCCCGTGCCCGAAGTGCGGCCGAAATAGGTGACTACGACATCCATGAAGACTTTGTAGCGGTTGGGGAAGCCCGATATGCCGTAGGGTTTCTTGCCGGTGCCGATGTTCGGCTCGTTGTCGATATCAAGTCCGTCGTATCCGTTGTCGATGATGCGTTGGCAGAAAGCATGCGCAAAACGCTGGATGGCCGCGATATTGCCTTCCGTGAGGTTGTCGTTGCCGTATGAGCGGTAGGGACCTTCCCAGCCCCAGTAGGCCAGCATCTCCTCTTCGGTGGCCGCCGTCGCGCCGTCGGGCGCCACGCCCATTTCGAATCCGTCGAAAAGCGAAGTGGCGATCACTTTCAGACCGCGCTTGTGCTGGGAATCCTCCATATCCTTACGCTGGGCTTCGGTGATTGTCTGCCAGCCGCCCCACAGACCGACCATGTCGATGCTGTCGGGGAGGGATTTCATGTAGTTGGACGCCGAGGCTCCCGTGGCGCTCCAGTTTCCGAACCAGCCGAAGACGATTTCATGGTCGCTGTTCTTATAGTCGCGCAGATCGGCGTAGTACTGATCCGACTTGGGGTAGGGCTTGACAATCTCCAGTTTTTCGGGATCGGTCTCACACGAGAACAACAGGGTGCCTGCCAATGCGATACATCCTAATTTTATGAGTTTGTTCATGGTTTTCAGACTTTTTGAGGTTCGTAATTTATTTGGCATCCCACCAGAGTTTCTGCGCGCAGTTGTCGTTGCCGCCGAGGAATTCATTTACAGCTTTGGCCACCTGCTCGGCATTGCCGTCGTACTCCTGCTGCGGCAGGGGCACGCGGCGGATCGTCGCGCCGGAGGGCAGTACGCCGCCGCTGCGGTTGGTCTGCGAGGGGAATACCTTCGGGTAACCCGTACGGCGGATTTCGCTCCACGCCTCCTGTCCGTTGGGGTAGAGTGCGATCCATTTCTGCACCATGATGCGTTCGAGTTCACGGCCGTCGGCGGCCCACTTGACGGTGACGCTGCTCGGACTCTCGATCGAGCCGACCTGCCCCAAGCCGGGATATTTCACCGGAGTGCTTTTGCTGTCGGACAGATATTTGTCGGCGTTCGGCGCGCCCCACTGGGAGAACGACGTGCGGATACCTTCGTTGTAGAGGTTTTCGGCCGTGCCGCCCATGTTCCAGCCGAGGAGTGCACCCTCGGCCCGCAGGAAGCAGACTTCGGCGGCGCACATCCATGTCAGCGGCGAGGTGAAGCCCACTTTGGGACAGCTGGCCAGCGACTGGTAGTCCTTGGGGTTGGAGATGATGCCGTTGGGGATTCCGTGGTAGGCGCCGTCCTTTTCGGCGGGCGAGAAGTAGCTTTCCAGACGCGGATCGCCGTATCCCGACAGGTAGCTCTCCATGGTTGCGCCCATGCGGCATTCGTTATATTCGCCCCATAGGTATTCGAGCGGGTGTTTGTACGAGAAGCCGATGCCCGTGCGGGTGAGCAGCTGGGCCGAGTGGGTATTGTCGGTCATCACGCCGATGTTGTAGGCTCCGAACTGGAAATTTACGGCCTCCTCGGCCCAAGTCTGGGCATCGCCGGGAGCGGCGAAGCGTGCGCGCATGGCCAGACGCAGCTTGAGCGAGTTGGCGAAGCGGATCCACTTTTCCAGATCCGAATCGAACACCACGTCGAAGTCGGCGATGGGCTTCGCGCCCGAATCGGCTTCGTATGCGGCCTTGAGCGTTTTCAGCGCATGGTCCAGCTCCTTGATGAAGGTGCGGTAGACGGTCTCCTGCGAGTCGTAGGGCAGGCCGCTCGACATTTTGCCGAAGGCGGTGTAGGGCAGTGGACCGTAGATGTCGGTCACACGGTGCATGGCCTGCACCTTGACCACCTCTCCCAGCGCGAAGACCACCGATGCGGAATCGACCTTCTGGCGCAGGATGTTCCATGAACTCATCACGTTATTGTAGGCCTGCTTGTAGGGTTCGTCCTTCCATTTGGCCGTGGGAAAGGCGTAGCAGGTCGAGTTGCTGCCGCTGTCCCAGTCCTGCGCCTGCCCGAAATATCCGGCATAGCTGTCGCCCAGCAGGTTGTCGGCCAGCTGGTAGGCGTTGGCGCCCTCGGCGAAGACGTTACGCTGCATGGTTTGGATGAACGCCGCCCATGCGTTGTCGCGGTCCACGTCTTCTGGGGTGGGTTTGTCTTTGCTGGTGTTGATATTGTCGAAGTCGCCCGTACACGAAGTCAGGCCCGTTGCCAAGAGTGCGAGTGCCGCAACTCCGCAAGCGATCGTATTGCGTAATTTTTTCATAACCTGTCTCTCCTGATTTAGAAATTAACTTTTACGCCGAAACCCCATGAACGCAGCGACGGCGGCATGAAATAGTCGAAGCCCTGATAGTACGTCCCGGTGTTTGAGGTCAGTTCTGGATCGAACGGCGCCTCGTTGTGGAGCATCAGCACGTTGTTGGCAATGAGCGAAAGGGTGATGCGCAGGCGTTCGCGGGCCAGTGCCGGGAGCGTGTAGCTCAGCGACAGTTCGCGCAGGCGGACGTTGGTCGCGCTGTAGACGTAGTTCGAAAGTACGCCCGTGGTGCCGCTGGCGGCTACCGAATAGAACGTCTTTGCGTCCGCCGTTGACGATCGCGCCGCCGTTGTCGCGGTCGCGGGCCGTCGATTTCGATACGCCGTACTGGTCCATCATCGCCTCGGTGCCCGACACGACCACGCCGCCGACGCGGGCGTCGATCAAAAATCCGAGGTTCAAGCCCTTCCATGAGAAGGAGTTGTGCCATCCCAGCGTGTATTTGGGGTCTATCGAACCGACCTTGACATAGGAGTTAGGCTCGATTTCGATGCCGTTGGTCATCGGGTTCACATAGATGTAGCCGTTGGGGTCCTGCTTGAGGTGTGTGGCGTAGATGTCGCCCATCGTGCCGCCCTTGGTCAGCACCATGCGGTACGACTCGGCCGTCGAAACGATGAATTCCTGCGGCGCCTTGACCGTGGTGCCTGTTACAGGGTCGGTCACGTATTCGTCGAGCAGTTCCTTGATCTCGTTGCGGTTGCGCGTGTAGGTCAGCGTCGTCTCCCATTTTACGGGACCGATGTTCTGGTTGAAGCCCGCTTTCAGCTCGATACCGCGGTTATTGACCTTGCCGGCGTTGGCGTAGGCATAGGAGTAACCCGACGACGAGGGAATCTCGTACTTGAAGAGCTGGTTGTGGGTGTTGGTGTTGTAGTAGGTGAATTCGAGGCTCAGCTTGTTGTTGAACATGCGCAGCTCCGTACCGATCTCGAACGATTTGGTAAGCTCCGGCTTGAGGTGCGAAGCGGCAGCGAAACCGTCGGTGCTGATGTTTTGGTCCTCCAGCGGAATGTAGGTGTAGGTCAGGTAGGGCGACGGGGGATTGCCCACGCCGGCGTACGAGCCGCGGATTTTCCAATAGTTGAGGATCTTGTTCTGCGGAATCAGCTCCGAGAGGATCAGCGATGCACCGACCGAAGGATAGACCGACGACATGGAGGGCGTGCCGGCCAGCGTCGAGAACCAGTCCGAGCGGACCGACGCATCGACGTAAACGAAATTCCGGAAGCCTACCTGCACCGATCCGTAGACGGCCTGCGTCTGCTGGCGGATGTGTTCACGGGTCATTTCGGTCGTCGGATCCGACATGTTGATGTTGCTGACGTGGAAGAAGTTGGCAAGACGCAGCAGGTTGCCGCTTTGTCCCATCATGTCGTATTTTTCGTCGTAGAGGCTGGCGCCGATGTTGGCCGTCAGGCGGAAATCGTCGCTGAGCTGCTTGTCGATGTTGAGCAGTACGTCGGCGTAGAGCGCGTTATTGGTCATCTTCTGCTCGCGGTAATGGCCTTTCGACTGGCAGAACAGTCCCGGCGTCGATGCGTAGAGTTTACGCTCGTAGTCGGTGTCGGCATGGTCCATGCGGATACGGCCCGAAAGGTTGATCCAGTCGGTGATCTTCCACTTGAGCGAGCCGCTGACGATATAGCGGTTCTGCGTGGTGTTGAACATGTTGCGGTTGGTGATCCAATAGGGGTTCTGGCTCAGGGCGTCGAGTCCCGTATTGCTGTAGGGCCAATACATCGTGGCGAAGTTGCGGCCTGAGTCGTAGATTTCGTAGGTCTTCAGACGCTCGAAATTCTCCGAAGGCGGGAAGAGGTAAACGGGCAGCAGCGGATTGTAGTAGAGTCCCTGCGCCACGCCGTTCTGCGACTCGCTCTTGGTGAAGAAGAAGTCGGTGTCGAGTTCGAGTTTGTCCTTGACCAGCTCGCGTCCGTGGCGGATCGTGAAGTTGTAACGCGAATATTCGTTGTTGGGAATGATGCCGCGCGAATTGACCGAACCGGCCGAAACGAACGACTGGCTGCGCTCCGAACTCGATGCCACGCTGACGGTGTTCTGCGTGTTGTAACCCGTCTGGAAGAAATCGTTGGGGTCGTACGACGAGGGCTTGCCGAGCTTCTCGCCCCAGCTTTTGAAATCGCCCGACTGACGGCCGTAGGTGTTCTGGAACTGATGGGTGACGAACGGATTCGAAAAGGTCGTGTTGTTGGAGTAGGAGACGTGCGTCGAGTGGTCCGCACTGCCTTTCTTGGTAGTGATGAGGATCACGCCGTTGGCGCCGCGGTTGCCGTAGAGCGCTGCGGCCGAAGCACCCGTCAGCACCGACAGCGACTCGATGTCGTCGGGATTGATGCTCGAAATGCCGTCGCTGTCGCCGACGCCCGCACCTTCGTAATAGTTGTCCGACTGGGTCGAGCGGAGCGACATCATCGGAATGCCGTTGAGTACGTAGAGCACGTTGTTGTCGCCGAAGAGCGATTTGGCGCCGCGCATTACCACGCGGGTCGAACCGCCGGTACCCGACGACGACTGGTTGATGCGCACGCCGGCCACTTTGCCGACCAGACTGTTCACCACGCTTACGTCCTTGACGATGCTGATGTCGTCGCCCGCAATCTGCTGTACGTTGTATGTCAGTGATTTCTGATCGCGCTTGATGCCGAGCGCCGTTACCACGACCGCGCCGATCTCTGCGGTGCTTTCCTGCAGCGCAAGGTTGATGACCGTCTGCGAGCCGACGATCCGC
>ENA-ORRW01001782-ORRW01001782.1-human-gut-metagenome-genome-assembly--contig:-NODE-1782-length-19586-cov-3.284778_pt1 | contig 19586 bp, 10 predicted proteins | sample MGYA00242183_ERZ509150 | MGnify/ENA primary metagenome ERZ509150 (study PRJEB26280, sample SAMEA2338639) | human gut metagenome | biome: human gut; feature: human-associated habitat; material: faeces... | reverse complement strand
CTACAATAATTGGGTTGGTGTCTACTTTTAGATTACCACTTCACCAGCGGACCAGATTGGACTTCCTCCCGCCCCAACCTTGCCAAAGGCGGGGCGGAGCAGTTGTCCGGTAAAGAAAAGCCCAGCCGTGTATATTAGTAAAATCAAAACCGTATGAAGACGCCGGCACTTGGTAAGCTGGGAAAGCTGCCACAAAGTGGTAGCAAATCCCAGCGAACCTAGTACCGCTGCGTCGGAATCCGAGCGGAAGCGTGTTTTGATTTTACTAATATACACGGCTGGGCGTGCTTTAGGGGAGCAACTTCCTACAGCATAACCCCCGACTTCTCCTTACTTCTCTCAATCATATGATTCAGCTTCTCAAATGGTTTCTGTAAGAACAATCCGATAATCAGCGAAACAACTATATATATTGAAAGAAAAGCGAGATTCTTAATGTAATCATATCTGTACATTCCTGCTATACATTCTCTTAATGCATCCATTGAATATGGGAAGAGCAGGAATCGGTATATTATCTGGTAGGCGTTAGGAAGTACTTCTATAGGGAATGTACCGCCTGAGCCGGCAACCTGTATAACGAGCAGGACAATTCCAAGTGCTTCACCGATATTTCCAAATGCAACAGTAAGGCTGTACATAAAGAAGGTGAATACGAAGCTTGAGAATGCACATGCAACCCAGTAAAGGAATGGGTGGTAACACTGGATTCCTATGTAGAGAAGATTTCCAAGTGTTATAAGCAGTGCCTGAAGCTGTCCTACTGCAAAGAAGATAAAATACCTTCCGAAGAATTTTTCATATCTCTTTGCATCTGCTGGAATATCTGGAGCAGGATGCACAGGTGTGTGCATAATAGCAACAAGTATAAGTCCACCAAACCACAGTGCAAGTATTGTGTAGAATGGTGAAGCGCTTGTTCCATAGCTTTTAACAGCATATACCTGCTCTGTTGTTATATTTACAGGTGCAGAGAGAAAATCTCCCAAAGTATTGGCATCTGCATTTAACATCTCTGATAATAAACCATATGTATCCTGTTCAGTGATTGTGTTTAATGTATTAATTGCGTTATCAAGCTTTGTCTCAAGGTCACTGAGAAGCTCTTTAGTCTGAGCGAGTGAGCCTGATGTAAGCTTAATTGCAGCAGACAGGTCTGCAACATCCATGTTCATGTCAGAATAAAGCTCTGTTAATGAACTCATAATGCTTTGAATCTGGGACATCTGGTTTGAAAGAGCAGATGATAATTCATTTAAAGATTCAGCGGAATTACCATTTACAAGTGCCTGTAAGGTTATTAACTGCTGCTGCTGTAACTGTAATTGTGTATAAACTTGCGGTGCAGCACTGTTTGAACTGCTGCTTATTGATGATGTAAGGTCAGTAATTGCAAGCATTGAGTTAAGAATTACATCGTATGTTGAAAGTGTAGTCCTTGCGGATGTAAGTCTGTTAATTACTGCATCCATAAGAGAACCGGTTTCTTTATCTGCATCTTTGATAACTGAGTCGCCAGTACCGGCAATTGTAGATACGATTGTATCTATAAATGTCTGGTTTACCTGCTGCTGAACTGCTGTTTTAGCCTTGTCTGTTATCTTAGGTGCAATAGCGTTTGCTTTCTGGTTACAGTAATATTTTAACTGAGGATGTTCCATGGAATCACTTAAGAAGCTTATAAGATTCTTGGAAAAATTCTCCGGAACAACGAGGGCTGCATAATACTCACCGCTGTATACGCCTTCGATTGCTTCATCTGATGAAGCAACAAACTGCCAACCGATAGTGTTATTAGTTTTAAGTGCATCAATTATGGTGTCACCGACATTAAGCTCCGTTCCTTCAAGAGAAGTACCTTTGTCAACAGATACAACGGCAACTTTAATCCTGCTTGTGGAAGCCTGTCCATATGGATCCCAGTTTGACAGGATATTAAACCACGAATACAATGCAGGAATAACGGTAAGACCGATAATTACGCATAGTGCAATTACATTTGTTTTTATATGGCGAAGGTCAGCCCGTATAATCTTAAATATATTTTTCATAACTGTACCTCACTTAAAAATGCTTTGATACTGTCTGTAAGAGAAGTATCAGCCTGTTTTTCCTTAATCTCAATATTGAGCTCATTGAGCTTTCTTGCGAGCTTGTCGTCAATATAATCAATAACTATAAGATAAGCACAGAATATAAAAAGTGAGATTACCCAAAGAAGCAGATAAACAACCTTAGCTGTATCCATGGTAAACATAAGCACCATGAATACTAAAGGAATTATCATCATACATCTTAAGCAGACCTTTTTCTTGTGCTGGTTCTTAGCGTGCATATTTTCTGCAAATGCTGTGATTTCCGCAATAACAACATCTATATTAAAATCATCATTTTGCATAAATTCATTTCTCCTTTACATAAAATGTGTTTCTTTCATACGGCGTTCGAAGAACTCGCGTACTTCAAGAAGTGACTTTCTGATTCCGAGTCCCAGAATAAGGGAAATAACAGCATAAGCGCATAATTTCACAAGAAATACAGCGTAATCACACTGATATAATCCGCTTATTGCCTCCCTCATGGCATTGATTGCATAAGGGAATGGGAAGTAAAGGTACACATTCTGGAAGAATTCAGGAAGAAGTTCTATTGGATAAGTTCCACCTGAACCGGCAATCTGTAACACAATCATAACTACAGCAATAGCTTTTCCCAAATCACCAAATGTAAGAACAAGTGTATATATAAATAATGTAAATACAAAGCTTGTTATAGCGGCTGCAAGCCACAGCATGAATGGGTGGGTGCAGTCAATTTTTAAAATGTACAAATCACCAAGAACAACTACAAGAGCCTGAAGCTGTCCCATTGCAAGGAAGAGTAGTGCACGGCCCATATATTTCTGATGTTCTGTGGCATCCTTGAATTCATCATCCTCATAGTCAACCTTTACTTTCATAAGGGCAACTAAAACAATTCCTCCAACCCAGAGAGCAAGTGTTGTATAGAAAGGTGTAACACTTGTTCCATAGTTAGTCTGCATATAGACGTAGATTTCTTCTACCTGTACAGGTTCTGACAGGAATGACGCTATTGACTGTGCGTCTGAGTTGATGAAATCCATTATCAGTTTATATGTAGAAGATGAACTTATATCTCCTACTGAACCAGATATGGTATCAAGTCTTTTGTTGAGAGAATCAAGTAATGTTTTTGTGCTTTCTAGAGTTGTATTAATATTTACTGATATATCACTTACTCCAAGAAGCATCTGCGAGATTCCATTAATATTGTCTCCGGCACTGCTTATATTAGCGGCCAGACTGCTTACGGCATTCTTAATGGAAGCCTTAAGAAGGTTAACATTAGTTCTTATTACAGTCTGCATAATTGTCTGGCTCTTCTGGAGCTCTGTGCGGCACTGTTCAACAACAGACTTGATTAACTGATATTTTGCCTGAAGTGTTTCAGGTGAATCAGTAAGAATATCGGCACACTGCTGAACAAGGTTGTATGCGATATTCTCCATAGCGTTAACAGAAGCTAGAGCTGACTTTAGGGCGGTGATAACTGCCGGGTCAATGCCATCTACTTTGCTGAGGGAATCAATAGCATCTTCAAGAGCCTTATTCTGGTCTATAAGTTCCTTTAACTGTTTGTTGGCTTTACTAAGCTCAACGCCAGCCTGTCCGATATCAGTTATTGAAAGCTGTACAGCTTTATCAAGAGAATCAAGTGCGCTGTCAGTTAATTCATTCATAGCTTTAAGCTGCGCATCAATCTGGTTTGCAATATCATCTGTGACATTATCAAGAGATTTATTAGCAATATCAGCAACATCAGTTGTTCCGGTAAGAACATCTTTAATCTGTGGAAGAACCTCCTGAAGTTTTGCAAGATTATCTGCCAGGTCTGAATTACTCTTAATAAACATGTCAATCATGGTATCGTAAGAATTAATATTGGCAGATACACTCTGTAAATCCTTAACTGTCTTTTCAATAATTGAAGGATCATTTTCAGCTATTTCGTTAAGTCCCTGCATAATAGTCTTAACACACACATCAATGAATTCGGAATTGATAGTGTTCTGAAGAGTGCTTTTTCCTGTATCTGTAATCTTGGAAGCAACAGCATTTTTCTTGGAATTCTCATAATATGTAACTGTTGGTGGATTAAGACCATTGTCAAGGAAGTCATACAGGCTTCGTGAAAAGTCCTCACCAACAACGATAACGGCATAGTACTTCCCAGCATTCAGTTTATTCATGGCTTCATCTTTAGTTTCCGGAAAACGCCAGCCTAATTTATCATTCGAATGAAGCTGTTCAACAATCTGTTCTCCCATATTGATAGTGGAATCATCAGATTCAGAGTAGCCTTCATCTTCAGAAACAATAGCAATCTGGACAGACGCAGTGTTTGCGTAAGGATCCCAGTTGGAATATATGTTAAACCATGCGTAAAGCGATGGAATAAGGCACAGACCAAGCGCAATGGCTAAAGCCAGAATATTCCTGCTAAGACCTTTCAAATCTTTTTTGAAAATCTTAAATATCATAACATTCCTCAATTCTTTAATTATCGTTTAAAACTTATATGTATTTTACTTAAGAAACTGGGGAAAATCAATACAGAGAGGATAAATCAGACATATTTAATAAATTAAGAAAGGATACGGATTTATGAACATATTGTATTGTGGTGATAAACCAATGCAGAAGGGGATTCTTTTATCTTCAATGTCTCTTATTAAAAATGTGGATGAACCGTTAAATATATATATTCTCACGGTTGATTACAGGGAAAAAGGTATTAATTACAAGCCAGTTGATAAAGCATTTGCAAAATATCTGAAAGAAAAATTGAATAAATCGGACATTAAAGTAAATATCTTTCTTATTGATGTTACAAGATATTTTGTTGAGGAGCTGCCGGAGGCAAATATGCAGAGCAGATTTACTGCGTGCTGTATGTTGCGCCTTTTTGCTGATAAGACAGATATTAAGGATAGAGTTCTTTATCTGGATACTGATGTGTTGTGCAGGAAGGATTTCAGGGATTTTTATTATCAGAATATGGATGGCATAGAGATTGCGGGAGTTTCTGATTATTATGGCAGATGGCTTTTCGGTGATGGTTACATTAATTCCGGAGTAATGCTTATGAATATGAGGATGATAAGACAGAACGGGCTTCTGGAGAAATGTCGTGAACAGTGCATAAGAAAGGAAATGTTTATGCCTGACCAGACGGCTGTTAATACATTTGCAACAAGAGTTAATCTGTGCGGACGAAAGTTTAATGACCAGAGGAGGCTGCATGACAACACTGTTTTTCAGCATTTTACAACTACCTTCCGGGTGTTTCCGGTGATAAGGACTGTTTCAGTCAAGCCGTGGGAGATTGATAAAATGCATAATATACTTGGGCTTCATGAATATGATGAGCTTCTGGATTCTTATAACAGGGAGCATGAAGAGTACATGGCAGTTTCACGTATTCCTGTGTTTTTCTCGATTAATGAACAGTACGCACCATATCTGGCAGTGTGCCTTAAATCGCTGGCTGTACATGTGGCTTGTGATGAGCGTTACCGCATTATTGTTATGTGCGATAATGTGAAGAATATTACGATGATTCAGCTTCGTAATGTGATAAAGGATTATGAAAACATAGATATTGAATTCGTTGATATAAGAAAGAAAATGTACGAATATTCTGAAAGCTTTGGACAGACAGTTACTGACAGACAGGAAAACAGGCTTTATTCAGGCGAGTTTACACTGACGATATATTTCAGGTTATTTATTGCAGAGCTTTTTCCAGAACTTAATAAAGCTGTGTATATTGACTCTGATACCGTAATAAATGATGACATTGCAAAGCTTTATTCAGTTGATATGGGAGATGCAATGTTTGGTGCAGTAAGAGATACATTTGCAGGAAAGAATACAATACTGGCTCATTACATTGAAAATGTAGTGGGAATAGAGCGGGATGAATATGTCAATTCAGGAGTGCTTCTTATGAACCTTGATAAGATAAGACAGGCTCATCTGGCAGACAGATTCTTAAAGCTTATGGCTGAATATCACTTTGACAGTGTTGCACCTGACCAGGATTATATTAATGCTATGTGTGCAAAAGAAATATATTTTCTTGATAAGGAATGGAATGTTATGCCTAACAAGGGCGGGGAGTATATAGCAAGACCGAAGCTGATACATTATAACCTGTTTGACAAGCCGTGGCATTACAGCGAGATTCCGTATGAGGAGTATTTCTGGCAGTATGCGGCGGAGTCGGGATTTTATCCGTTGCTGATTAAACAGCGCAAGCAGTATGGGGATAATGAAAGGAAAGCTGACCGTGAGAATTTAAAGAAGCTTCTTGCAAGGGCTGAGAATATTGCGGACGGTGATGGGGTTAAGTTTTCTGATGTTGTGGGAAGCAGAATTGTTGTGGATAGTGGTTTCGTGAAGGATAGCAGTGATGCTGCAAAATAAATTATGTCGGAGGAGATATGATTGGTGATAGGGAGCAGGTCTATGAAAATATTAGGACGGCTGTAAGCCTTAATCAGTTGAATTCAAAGGTTGAGCCGGGAGACCCTAAGCTGTTACGCGAAGATAAAGAAGCATTACTAAGACATTATATTGATTACCGCACAGCATATGGTTTTTGTGTGAAGAAATATATTGCAGAAGCTATATTTCATGCCGGGACTTCTGCGGTGGGGCTTATAACACAAGTTGACGGACTTGAGAATCTTTCTGGAATCAGAGGTCCTGCGATTGTAACATGCAATCATTTCAGCCCGTTAGACCCTGCAATTGTCAGGTTTGCAATGAGAAAAGCTGGATTCAGAAGAATAAGTATTGTTAATCAAGATTCTAACCTTGCAATGAAAGGTTTTGTCGGGTATATGCAAAAATATGCCGACACAATGCCCGTAAGCAGCCTGAAATGGTTTATGGAGACTGAGTTTCCTAATCAGATTAAGAATGCACTTGATGAAAACAAACTTGTGCTTATATATCCTGAGCAGGAAATGTGGTTTAATTATCGGAAGCCCCGCCCATGCAAAAGAGGTGCATATCTGTATGCGGTAAAGTTTAATGTGCCGGTGATTTCGCTGTTTGTTGAACAGCAGGTTAAAAGTACACATTTGCACACATTCAGGGTACATGTCCTGCCAGTAATATATCCGGACAGACAGCTTGATGAAAGAACAGCAAGTTTAAGAATGCAGCACACAGACTATGAGCAGAAATGTGCTGCATATGTCATGGCATATGGAAAGAAGCTGACTTACGATTTTGAAGAGGGCGATATTGTAGGAAGATAAAAGCATTTGACGCGGAAAGAATTGAAGTGTATATATATTTGAAGAAATTACAAAGAATGAGAGGAAAATGTATATGAAGATACATTCAGTGGCAGTACTTGGAGCAGGAGCAGTCGGCTCTTATGTTATATGGGGACTTTCAGAAAAGAAGGATATAAGTTTAAGCGTTATTGCAAAGGGCGAAAGAGCGGAAAGACTTAAGGCAGAAGGCTGTCTGATTAATGGAAAGACATACCACCCGGAGGTATTGACCCCAGAGGAAGCAAAAGGTGTTGACCTTCTTGTTGTATCATTAAAATACGGCGCACTTGCAGGTGCATTAGATGATATTAGGGAAGCCGTCGGTGAGAATACAATTGTCATGAGTCTTATGAATGGTGTTGACAGTGAAGAGATAATATCTACCAAGATAGATAAATCACATATCATTTATTCACTTATAAAGGTGGCGTCACACCGCGAAGGTAAGGAATATGTGTTCAATCCTCAGACTACAATAGGCATTATATATGGAGAGGAAACTGCACCATTTGAGAGTGAGAGAGTTGCGGCAATAAGAGATTTATTTTATGGAACAGGACTTAATTACAGAGTGACTGAATATATCAAAGAAGAGATATGGAGCAAGTATAGACTTAATATCTGTAACAATCTTCCACAGGCTATTATTGGAGCAGGTGTTGGCTGTTATACTGACAGTGAGCATATGAAAGCAATCAGCAAAGGATTACGTAAGGAGGTTGAAGCAGTAGCTCTTGCCAAAGGCATTGATATGAGCAGGTGTGCAGATAACTCAAGCCGAGGAAGCGCTGTTCCGCCAACAGCAAGATATTCAACACTGCAAGATATTGACGCTGGCAGACACACAGAGATAGATATGTTCTCTGGCGCAATGATGCGCATGGGGAAAGAACTTGGAATTGATACACCATATAATGAATATACATATCACATCATCAAGGCACTTGAAGAGAAGAATGATGGCATGTTTGATTATGATGAGAATAGTGAGGCTGTGACTTATTCTAAGTAGTGGCAGACGGATTTAGCAGGCATGTGGGGTACAAGACAGAAAATATAAGATATTAATCATGGCGCAGCCTTTTTAAGGGCTGCGCTTATTGCTTCTATAAAGACGGAATATGTATATCTGTTGGCTGAATCATAGGTTATGTTGGTTGTGCCGGCTTCCATGACTTTAGCAGCAACTTCATCAAATGAAGTTGTGAGCTTAGGGTACATAGTTGTGATTGATTCAGAAAGATTAACAAGCTCAATGCTGTTAATGTTAGAGGAATCAACTGTGACCTGGATATCAACGGGGTTGCCGTCTAACAGAATAGAGGCGGTATATACTCCGGGGCAGAATTTAGGAGCGTCGGCATTATCAAGGGGTGTCTCAATATTAGAAGAAGCAGAAGCATTTACAGTGCTGCTCTTAGGTTTAGTAGTATTCCTGGAATTATCAGAACTATTGCTGCCAAGACGGATAACAGCGAATATAATAAAAGCTATTATAATAGCAGCGATAACCGCTCCAATAAGGAGCTTTTTAAATGGAATAACAACAATTTTAGTCTGACTCATCACAAAGAAACCTGCCCTTCATATTCATTATTACAAAATATATGGTATGGAGTGGGAGATTATGATTAAAATGTGGTATATTAAATACAAATGTATTGGATAGTGTAAAATGGCACATTAAATTAATGCATAGCTTGAAAAACCTACTAAATTGTTAAATATGATGAAATGGTAGGTTTATGAAGAGGTGAATGATTATGAACAGTAAATTTATCAAAACATTTGCAGTAATAGTGATTATAGCGGCAGGCATGACAGCATGTGGACAAAAGAAAAATGTTACAACAGATGATGTATCAGGAAAAGAGATGGCGAACATACAGGAGACTGCAGCACAGGAAGTGACAGCACAGGAAATTATAACACAGGAGATTACAACCGAAAAAGAACCGGAAGATGACGAATATGTTCTTGTAAATAAATACATACCGGATATATATGTCGAATTGATGTATGCGACAGACAATAACTTTACAGGTGTCAGAATATATGATTTCACAGACGCATACCTTCGATACGGAACAGTTAAGAAGCTTGCAAATGTGCAGAAAGAACTGAAAGAACAGGGGTACAGCTTAAAGATTTGGGATGCATACAGACCGTTTGAGGCACAGCAGAAATTGTGGGAAGTATATCCGGACCCTAATTATGTGGCAAATCCGGCTAACGGAATGAAAAAGCATAATCTTGGAGGAACAGTGGATATTACAATGGTTGCTGCTGATGGAAGTGTTATATCAATGCCGACAGAATTTGATGATTTTTCTTTGAAAGCAGATAGAGATTATTCTGATATAGAAGATGAAGAGGCTGTGAAAAATGTGATGATTCTACAGAATGCTATGGAAAATAACGGATTTACAGGCTATCAGGGAGAATGGTGGGACTATTCAGATACGGTGGAATATGAAGCGGTTGATTTCGAACCATGATGAGACATGATATGAAAAAGTGCATTATGGTAAAGTAAATGATGGTAAAGTCTATTATAGAAAGATTAGGGGAGTAACACATGTCATTACAATTAATTCTGGGAAGCTCAGGTGCGGGTAAATCGCACTATCTGTATACGCATATAATTGAAGAGTCAATGAAGAATCCTGACAGGAATTATATAGTTGTTGTGCCGGAGCAGTACACTATGGCAATTCAGAAAAGACTGGTGTCCATGCATCCAAGAAAAGGAATACTTAATATAGATGTTGTGAGCTTTGAAAGGCTTGCGTATAAAGTATTTGAGGAAGTGGGTGAGGATAATCTTGAAGTCCTTGATGATACAGGAAAGAATCTGATTATTAAAAGAGTTTTAGAGCAGAACAAGGACAGATTAAAATATTTTGGAAGTAATCTGTCTAATACAGGATTTGTGTCAGAGATGAAGTCTGTTATATCGGAGATGCTTCAGTATGATATCAAGCCGGATGTTATGCAGGATGCGGCAGGTGCAGCATACAGTGATTCAAAGGGAAGTGTAGCACTTCAGTATAAGCTTGATGATATAGTACTTGTATATAACGCATTTGCAGAGTACATAGACAAGAATTATATAACTAAAGAAGAAATACTGGATAAATTATGCAGCAAGGTTACAGAGTCAGAGAGAATAAAGAATTGCGAGATAGTATTTGACGGATTCACAGGCTTTACCCCGGTTCAGTACAATTTAATGACAATTCTTTTATCAATGTGTCCGAAGATATATGTTTCTCTGACAATTGATGCATCTGAGCGTGAAAATTCAGTAAGAGGCAGGGAAGAACTTTTTTTCATGAGTAAGGACTGCGTATCAAAGCTTTATAAGATATGTGATGAAGAACATGTGAAAGTCCTTGAACCTGTGTATATTGCAGGAAAAGCAGTACCGGGAAAGAATGTAATTGTAAATGTTAATTCAAGATTTAAGAATTCAGAAGAACTGGATTTCCTGGAACAGAATCTTTTCAGAAACAATTCGGGAAGATTTAATAAGAAGACTGACAACATAGTTATATATGAGGGAGCTGTTGCCAAGGAAGAATTAACATTTGCAGCAGGAGAAATAATAAGACTTACAAGACTGTGTGGATACAGATATAACGAGATTGCGATAGTTACTGCGGACATGGATGGCTACGGCAAACTGGCGGCTAATATATTAAAGCAGAACGATATACCATATTTCTTAGATTACAAGCGCCATGTGACGGACAATCCATTCATTGCGGCAATTAACGGTGCACTTGGAATAATAGAGAATAATTACAGCTATGACAGCATATTAGGATTCCTAAGAACCGGAATGAGCGGAATGGAGCGCGAAGATATTGATCTGTTAGACAATTACTGTGTTGCAGTTGGAATCAGAGGCAGGGGAAAATGGCATGAACCATGGATAAGAAAGTTCAGGGGAACAGTCAATAATACTGACCTTGAGAAGCTTAATTCACTAAGAACAATGATAACGGATATGTTGGATCCATTGGAAGAAGTGCTTAAGTCAAAGGAATCTAATGTTGCAGATATGGTAAAGGCTCTTTACGAATTCCTTGTGCGTGAAGATATGGAGCAGAAGGTAAGTGTGCTTAATGACAGCGAGTACACTGGTGATGAATATGCGCAGTTATATAAGAAAGTTATAGAAGTATTAGATAAAATGTATGCTCTTCTTGGAAGCGAGAAGGTTGGTATTAAAGAATTTAACAAGATACTTGCGTCAGGATTTCAGGAGATTAAGATAGGACTTATTCCGCAGACCAACGACTGCGTTGTTATCGGAGATATAGAAAGAACCCGTCTTGACAATATCAAGGTCATGTTCTTTGTTGGAATCAATGACGGCAATGTACCTAAGAAGGCTGATTCAAGAAGTGTTCTGTCAGAAAGCGACAGGGAATATCTTGAAGATAAGGGAATAGTTATGTCAGCTTCCGTGAGGGAGAAAGCATTTACGCAGAGATTCTATCTGTATCTTATTATGACAAAGAGTGCGGAGAAGCTTTACATGTCATATGCGGTAAAAAACAGCGAGGGTGCGGCGCTGATGCCTTCATATATTATAAGAAGCATGAGAAAAATGTTTTCACATTGCCTTAAGTTATCTTACAAAGACACGGCACAGCAGAATTCTTATGTAACAATACCGCAGGCGGCTAACAGCTTTGATAATACTGAAATTGCTGCAAATGTAGATGAGGATATTATTGATTCACTTACTGGCGGCAGGCTTGTCGGAAGCGTTACATCTTTTGAGAACTTTGCAGAGTGCCCATTGAGGTATTACTTAAGGTATGGAGTTGATTTGAAGGAAAGGGAAGAATTTACATTTTCACCAGTAAACTTTGGCGTCGTGCTGCATGCGGTTATCCGTGAGGTGTGCGACGAAATCAAGAAAAACGGTGAGTCGTACTATCTGATATCAGATGAGAAGCGCCGCGAGATGGTAAAAAGAAGTGTCGCTGCAATTACTGACATATACCAGAACAGTATCCTTAAGGATTCAAGCCGTAATTCATTCATGATTAAGCGGATGGAAGACCTTGCAGACCGCACTGTATGGGCGATGGGTGAACAGTTAAAATGTGGTGATTTCGTGCCATTTGTATTCGAGCATAAGTTCAATATGGAAGTCGGGGACGGAGACAGAAAGCAGCTTATGAGCGGAACAATTGACCGCGTTGACATATGCGAAAACGGCACAGATGTATATGTAAGAATTATCGATTACAAGACAGGAAAGAAGGATTTCAACATAGTAAAGACCTACTACGGAATTGATATCCAGCTTATGGTCTACATGGAAGCGGCAATGAAGCTTGTGGCGAAGATGCGTCCGGGTAAAAATGTGATTCCTGCCGGAGTGTTCTACTACAACATAAGTGACCCGATTGTATCTGCGACAACAGAGAGTGCAGAAGAGATAGAGGATAAGATTAAGGGAGAACTGCGCCTTAAAGGAATGGTTAATTCGGATAAGGATATTGCCGAGAAGATGGACAATACTGGGGGGACATCACTTAATATTCCAGTGAGCAGAAAGGCTGACGGTGGATTTGACTCACGAAGAAGCAAGGTGATGAATACTGAGCAGTTTAACATGCTTGGAAGATTTGTTGATGTAAGGACGGTTGATACTGCGGACAGAATTGCAGGCGGTGATATAAGGAGAAGTCCTTATAAAGATGGACAGTTTTCAAGCTGTGACAGATGTCCTTATGGGGCGGTGTGTGGATTTTCAGTGGATTTGCCAGGCTGCAATTACAGAAAATTAAAGAAATTCGATGATGAAGTGTTATGGAATAATATAAAGGAAGGGGTTGATGAGAATGGAAAGAAAATGGACACTGGCGCAGAAGAGCGCGATTGATACAAGAGACTGTAATGTGCTGGTTTCGGCGGCTGCCGGTTCAGGAAAGACTGCTGTTCTGGTAGAGCGAATCATTTCCATGATTACAGATCCTGACAAGAATATAGATATAGACAGGCTGGTTGTTGTTACATTTACAAAGGCGGCAGCAGCCCAGATGAAAGACAAGATAAGGAAAGCGCTGGATTCAATGCTTGACGAGAATCCGGGTGATGTGAACCTTTTAAGACAGATAACACTACTTAATAACGCACAGATAACGACAATAGACAGTTTCTGTCTATGGATAATCAGAAATCATTTTCCAGAGGTCAATCTCGACCCGGGATTCAGGATAATGGACGAGGGTGAGAAGAAGCTTATTGAAAATGATGTGTTGGAAGATGTGCTTGAGGAATTCTATGCCGAAGCAGATGAAGAATTCTTTAATCTTGTTGATGCATTTGGCATGGGACGGGACGATTCAGGGCTTGTGAGCATTATAGATAAAATATACCGTTTTTCTAGAAGCAATCCGTGGATTGATGAGTGGTTTGACGAGTGCATGTTAGTTTATGATGATGAGACTTACGATAATCCTGCAATTAAGGAACTGTATGATTCAATTAAAAATGCACTTCTTGATTACCGTGATAAATACAACAGATTAGTAGATATCTGTTCTGAGCCGGCAGGACCTGCAGCATATACAGGTGCTTTGCAGTCTGACCTGCTTGGAATTAATGAGATGATTAATTCACAGGATTTTGGAGAGCTTGGTAGAAGGATAAGAATATTTTCATTTGAAGCCCTGTCAAGAAAGAAGGATGCAGGAGCAGACCCGGATATTAAGGAATATGTTAAGGGGCAGCGAAAGTTGTTTAAAGATTACATAGGACGGCTTAATGATAAGATATTCTTGAAAGATGATGAGGGAATATTTGCAGATATGCAGGGGGCAGGCATCCAGATACGGACTTTACTTAAAGTGGCAAAGGTGTATGCCAAGCGTGTTTCAGAGGTGAAGCGAGAGAAGGGCATAATTGATTTTAATGACATGGAACATCTTGCTCTTTCAATACTTGTAAAGAAAGAAGATGGAAAGCTTGTATACACAGAGACTGCCGACAAGCTTGCGAACAGATTTGAAGAGATACTGATAGACGAGTATCAGGATTCTAATCAGCTGCAGGAGGTTATTCTTAATGCGGTGTCGAAGACAAGACTGTCCGGTGAGAATAACAATATATACATGGTTGGTGATGTAAAGCAGAGCATATACAAGTTCCGTCTTGCCTGCCCGGAGCTTTTCATAGAGAAGTACGATACATACGGCGAGACTGGCAATAATGTAAGAATTGAATTACAGAAGAATTTCCGAAGCCGGGAAAATGTGCTTGAGTGTGCCAATGATGTGTTCAGTCATATCATCAATAAGAATTTTTCAGGAATCGGGTATGACGAATCGGTAAGGCTTAATGCAGGATTTCCATATCCTGAATATAGTGACAGTAATTACGGTGATGAAGCCAACAAGAGTACAGACGTTATTCTTATATCTTCAGAGAATGAAGAAGAAGCTACGACAAGAGAGCTTGAGGCAGACAGGCTTGCAAAGCTGATTGAGGGAATAGTTTCTTCTGGCATAAATGTATATGATTCAGATGAGAATATATACAGACCGGCAGAATACAGGGATATTGTAATTCTTACAAGGTCAGTTACAGGCTGGGCGGATACATTTGCAGATGCCCTGATGGATAGGGGGATACCAGCATATACCGACTCGTCAACAGGATACTTCAGCGTGCGTGAGATACAGGTAATCTTAAGCATGCTTACGATAGTAGATAATCCGGTTCAGGAGATAAGCCTCGCGGCGGCAATGATGTCTTATTTTGGAGGATTTACGGCAGCGGAGCTTGGAATGGTGAGAAAGCTTGGCAGAGAGTATGTGGATAAGAATGTGCATAATAATCTGTATGAACATTTGAAAGCAGTTGCGTTACTTGACGGAGCAGATAAGATACAGGAGACGGATGTTAAGCAGCTGTCCGGCAAATGTGCATTATTTCTTGCAAAGCTCACAGAATACCGAGACAAGAGCAGTGTTGAGTCACTATATGATCTGTGTTGGGAGATGATATATGATTCAGGCTACTACGATTATGTGGGAACAATGCCTGCCGGAGCGCAGAGACAGGCTAACTTAAATGTCCTGCTGGAAAGAGCAGCGGGATATGGAAAGTCAAGTTATTCAGGTCTGTTTAATTTCTTAAGATATATTGAAAGACTTAAGAAGTTTGACGAAGATTTTGCAGAGGGGGCTGCCAGCCTTGACAATGAGAATCTTGTAAGAATTATGAGTATTCATAAGAGTAAAGGTCTTGAATTCCCGATTGTAATACTTGCAGGAGCGCATAAAAGCATTAACTTTATGGACGCAACAGCACCGGTGCTTGTAGACCAGAACTTAGGAATTGCAGTTGATTATGTTGACCTTGAAAGAAGAACGAAGACACCTACTATTATTAAAGGTGCTATGGCAAGAAGAATTGTAAGGGAGTCGATAGCTGAGGAAGAGAGACTTCTCTATGTAGCAATGACAAGAGCAAGAGAAAAGCTGATAATCACTGGAGTTGTAAAAGATGCAGATAAGACACTCGATAAATACAGGGGAAGTGCAAAGCAACTTGCAGCAGATGGAATGTTGTCTTTCGCAGACAGTGAGAATATAAAGAACTATCTTGATATGATAATGCCAGTGTGTCTTATGGATTCAGATAAATTGAAAGGCAGCTTTAAAGTGATGGTTGATGTCGGAGAGGATTCTTGGGTTGATGCATTTGAAGCTGGGGAGATGGCTGGTGAAGCGAATGCTGTTAGAATTGGGGAACTGGCTGATGAAAATATGGAAGCTGTGTCTTATCCTTTATTAGATGAGCTTCCGGAGTATGTTCCTGATGATAACGCAGCCAGAAGGATGAAGCTGACGGTTTCGCAGCTTAAGGCTATGCAGGCGGATGATGATTCAGAGGAAAATGCTTACATGGATGAATCTGTGAAGACAGCACTTAAAAAGGAAGCATGTGATGAGACAAACAGTATAATTCCAAAGTTCATAAGCGGTGAGGAAGTGCAGCTTGCTGCTAATGAGCGTGGTAGCGCATATCACAGGGTTATGGAATGTCTTGACTATTCAGTAAGTGTGAACCTTGATGGAGTTAAAGCTGATATTAACAGAATGTTAGAAACCGGAAAGATGAATGAATTACAGGTGAAAAGTGTCAATCCGTGGGATATATATACATTTGTACAATCAGATACAGGCAGGAGAGTTGCAAATGCGGTGAACTGTGGCAGTGTCAGAAGAGAACAGCCTTTTGTATTTGAGTACGAAGGACAGCTTATACAGGGTATAATTGACTTGTGTTTTGAAGAGGACGGAGAACTTGTGATTGTTGATTATAAGACTGACAGGGTTATGAAGGGCAAAGCGGGGGAAAAAGAGCTTGTCAAAAGATACGCAATCCAGCTTGATTACTATGCAAAAGCGCTGGGACAGCTTACCGGAAAAACTGTAAAAGAAAAAATTGTATATTCATTTACTTTAGGAAAAGAAATAATGTGTTAAAATTACGAAAAATTTTCTCTAACATGTAAAATGCGGTTGAAAATATTGTACAATAATGGTAATATAAACATGATTTATGAATAAAACATATCAAATTTGCACAAAAATGTGCATAAAATGGAAAAGGAGAGGAAAAATGAAAAAGCAAGTAAAAAAATTTATGAGTGCATTACTTGCATGTGTAATGGTGGCAGTGTCAGTTATAGTATTTGACATGAATCCAGTACATGCAGCTTCTGGCGCAATAACAGAAGCATCAGGCTGGCTTGAGACAGCATATGTTAAATGGACACCTGTAACAGGAGCTACAGGTTACAATGTATATGTTAAGTCTGCAAGTGCCTCAGATTCAGCTTATGTCCAGTTGGACGATGAGCTTATCAGAAAGTATCCATCTTACATGAGAGCGGATGCTGTAGGATTAAAAGCAGGCGATTATGTTATGAAGATTGTTCCGCTGAACAATGGCAAGGAGAATACATCAGCTGCTATCGTTTCAGATAAGCTTACTGTAAATGCACATGACAGAAGCGGATTTACATTTTCAAGTAATTCACCGGTAAAGAATGGTGTTGGTGCATATAATAACGATGGTACATTAAAGTCTAATGCATCTGTTCTTTATGTTACAGAAGCTAATAAGAATACAGTTAAGATGAAGATTGGTAACACAGAATATACAGGTGTAGCAGCTATTACACAGGCAATTAAGGCTAAGAGTAACTGCCAGCCAGTTGCTATCCGTATTATAGGTCAGGTTACATTAAGTGGACTTGCCTGCAAAGATGTATCATCAGCATATGCAATTGGTGTTAAGGGAGCAGCTAACGTAACATTTGAGGGTATTGGTGATGATGCTACTTTATATGGAGCAGGTGTGGCTGTATTCCAGTCAACAGGCATAGAAGTAAGAAACCTTGGTCTTATGAACTGGGGCGGTGGAAAAGACGGAGATGGTATATCTCTTAAGCAGTCACTTGGTGTATGGGTACATAACAACGATGTGTTCTATGGTGATGCTGGTTCAGATGGTGACCAGGCTAAGGGCGATGGCTCTATGGATTTAAAGGATAATTCTCAGTATGTGACAGTATCTTACAATCATTTCTGGGATTCAGGAAAGATGTCACTTTGTGGCATGAAGTCAGAGTCAGGTGAGAACTGGATTACATATCACCATAACTGGTTTGACCATTCTGATTCAAGACATCCTCGTATCAGAACAATGTCAGTTCATGTATATAATAACTACTATGATGGTAATTCTAAATATGGTGTAGGCGCTGCAAAGGATAGTGAGGCATTCGTAGAGGCTAACTATTTCAGAAACTGTAATTATCCAATGCTCAGTTCAATGCAGGGAAGTGATGTTCTTGCAGGCGGAATATTCTCAAGCGAGAATGGTGGTGTCATCAAGGCATACAACAACTATATGGAAGGTCAGAAGTCTGTTATATATGCTAATTCGGATGCTGGTACAACAACTGCAAGTGCAACTGATTTCGATGCATATCTTGCAACATCAAGAAGTGAAACAGTACCTTCAACTTATAAGGCAAAGCAGGGTGGAAAGACATATTCTAATTTTGATACTAAGGTTGATTTAGGTGTTGATACTGCTGATATTGATGCACCTGCAGATGTTCCTTCAATTGTAACTAAGTATGCAGGACGTATTATGGGCGGAGATTTCAAGTGGACATTTGATAACAGCGTTGATGATACAAGCCATTCACTCAACAGGCAATTAAAGGATAAGCTTAATGCATACAAGACATCTCTTGTATCAGTAGGTGGTGGAAGCGTATCTGGCACTTCACATACACATACATATGGTGAGTGGGTAGTTGTTACACCTGCAACAGAGACAGAAGAAGGTCTTAAGAGCCGCACATGTACAGGATGTGGTTATAATGAAACAGCAGTTATTCCAGCTATTGGAAAAGATACACCTGTTACACCTGACACACCGGTATCAGGAGATGCAAAGGTACATAACTTTACAGAATCAGGAACAACAAGTGACTTCTATAGTATTACAGGAAGCATAGCAACAAATAAAGGTACAGCAACATACAACGGTCTTACACTTACAAAATGCCTTAAGATGGAGTCATCAACAAGTATTAAGTTCACAGCACCATCCGCTGGAAAGCTTACACTTGTATTTGGCGGAACAACGGCAGCTTCTGGTAAGGGCGTAAAAGTTAATGGAACAAGCAAAAAAGTTGGTTCTGATGGTACATTAACAGTAGATGTTGCTAAGGGTGCTGTAACTGTAACAAAGGGAGATTCAATCAATCTTTTCTATATGATATATACACCATCTGGAACATCAGAGACAACACATACACATAAGTATGAGTCAAAGATAACAAAGCAGGCAACATGTACAGAGGCAGGAGTGCTTACATATACATGTACATCTACAACAGGAACATGTGACAAGAAGACATACACAGAAACAATCCCAGCAAAGGGACACAGCTTCAGTACAGAGTGGACAGTAGATGTTGAAGCAACAGAGACAACACCAGGAAGCAAGAGCCACCATTGTACAGTATGTGATGCGAAGACAGATGTAACAGAGATACCTGCAACAGGAGTTGTTGAAAAGAAGAATGGTCTTAGTAAGGCAGAAGATGGAAATTACTATTATTATGCAGATGATGTGGTAGATACAAGCTTTACAG
>ENA-ORRW01001781-ORRW01001781.1-human-gut-metagenome-genome-assembly--contig:-NODE-1781-length-19592-cov-5.790142_pt1 | contig 19592 bp, 17 predicted proteins | sample MGYA00242183_ERZ509150 | MGnify/ENA primary metagenome ERZ509150 (study PRJEB26280, sample SAMEA2338639) | human gut metagenome | biome: human gut; feature: human-associated habitat; material: faeces... | reverse complement strand
TTTTTCCTGAAAATGAAAGGAAATACGGTGATTCAGATTTTGGAAAAACCGATGGCATGATGTGCCTTGACCGTTTACGCTTAAGGGTGTAAACTATGAAGGTTGATGGTTACCGTAAGGAATCAATCAGCAAATACAATTACATTTTGCATGGACAAATGTTCGCATGTAAAAGAGGGACGGACTGAAAGAGAAGCCGTCACCTGGAATAGGAGGAAAAATGCGTAACACTAAGACAGCGGAGCTGGTTCTGACAGCTCTATTTGCAGCAATCATCATTATTATGGCGTTTACCCCGCTCGGGTACATACCACTCGTGGTGATCAATGCAACCATTATTCATATCCCGGTTATCCTGGGAGCACTGTTCTGCGGATCGAAGAAGGGCGGGTTCCTTGGATTCGTCTTTGGACTCACCAGTTTTATCAAGAACACCGTAATGCCGTCATCTTTGTCAGCATTCGTATTTTCACCGGTACTTGCAGCAAGCATGGTTGGAACAAGCGGAATTTTTTAGAGTGCATTCATCTGTTTTGTACCGAGAATTCTTGTGGGAATCCTGCCATATTATGTTTACCTTGGAGTAAGGAAAGCTGTGACATCAGAGAACAAGAAGATCTGGTCAACGGTACTCAACGTACTGATCGGAGTGTTCCTTCTGGTCGGATGCCGTGCTTTTATCAATAAAGTATTCGATGCCAACCCGCTTTCGACAGGAGCGGTATGGGCGATCAGTGCGATCGTCGGTGTCGTTGTATTTGCGGCTTTGGAAGTGTTCACACTTAAGAAAAGCGGCAGCGTATCCGCATTCATCTATGCGGGTGTGGTCGGCGCAATGACCAACACAATTTTAGTTATGGGCGGAATCTTTGTATTGTACAAGAACGCTTATGCGGATGCACTCAGCATCGATCCGGGTGCCGTACTCGGAGTCATCGGCGGAGTCATCAGCTTTAACGGCGTGATCGAGGCAATCGTTGCGGCAATTATCGTTGCGGCACTCGGCGTTGCATTAAACAAGATCAAGCCGATTCAGAAGTAATTTATCATCTGTTTTTGATAGAAATTCATAGGAGGAATGGACATGCTGAGGGGAAAATGCGTTGTTCTTGGCGTAACGGGCAGCATTGCGGCGTATAAGATTGCAAATCTTGCAAGTGCGTTAGTGAAGCGGCATGCGGACGTCAATGTTATTATGACAAAAAACGCAACTAATTTTATTAATCCAATCACGTTTGAAACGCTGACAGGCAACAAATGCCTTGTGGATACATTTGACCGGAATTTCCAGTTCAATGTCGAGCATGTGGCGCTGGCAAAGCGTGCGGATATTTTTATGGTGGCACCGGCTTCTGCCAATGTGATCGGCAAGATGGCAAACGGGATTGCAGATGATATGCTGACGACAACGATTCTGGCGGCAAAATGCCCGAAGTATGTCTCCCCTGCCATGAATACAAATATGTTTGAAAATCCAATCGTACAGGATAACATCAAAAAGCTTGAGGGTTATGGTTTTTATATTATTGATCCGGCAAGTGGATATCTTGCATGTGGGGATACCGGGGCCGGAAAGATGCCGGAGCCGGAAGTGCTGTTTTCTTATATTATGAAAGAACTTGCCTGTGAAAAGGACATGGTTGGAAAAAAAGTGATGGTCACAGCGGGACCGACACAGGAGAAAATTGATCCGGTGCGTTTTATTACGAATCACTCCACCGGAAAGATGGGCTATGCAATCGCAGAAAACTGTATGCGCCGTGGTGCGGAAGTGACACTGATTACGGGACCGGTGGCAATCACTCCGCCGCCGTTTGTAAAGGTTGTTCCGGTTGTTTCGGCAGCAGATATGGCGGCAGCTGTAAAGGAGACTGCGGATCAGCAGGATATTATTATTAAGACCGCTGCGGTAGCGGATTACAGACCGTCGGATCCGGCAGATGAAAAAGTTAAGAAGAAGGACGATACATCAGTAATGGAACTTGAGCGTACCGAAGATATTTTAGCGTACCTTGGGGCACATCGAAGAGACGGGCAGTTTATCTGCGGTTTTTCGATGGAGACAGAGAACATGCTGGAGAACTCCCGGGCAAAGCTTGCCAAGAAGAAGGTTGACATGATCGTTGCCAACAATCTGAAGGTGGCGGGGGCAGGATTCGGGACCGATACGAATGTCGTTACGATCATCACGAAAGATGATTGCAAGCAGCTTGAACTGATGAGCAAAGCTGAGGTTGCATCTTCAATCGTTACAGAGATTCTTGACAAGATGAAATAAAACAGACAAGTTGAGAGAAATGAGAACCGATTCATACATCTTAAATGTATGGTGGTTCTCTTTTTTCTTGCAAAATAGCGCAAATGTGCGTAGTATAGTATACAAGTTGCGTACAAGTAAACTTATATAAGTACAAGTGAGGGCATATATGGCTGTAAATGAGGGAAAACAATTAAAATATTTTCAGTTAATGGAGGATCTGAAGGAGAAAATTTTATCCGGTGAGATTCAGGCGGGGGACAAACTTCCTTCTGAGAATGAGCTGTCCGGCGAGTATGGAATCAGCAGGCAGACGGTTCGTAAGGCACTCCAGATGCTGCAGAGTATGGGTTATATCTATGCGGAACATGGCAGAGGTACGTTCTGTTCGGAACTTGCGCGCCATACACATACTTCGAAGAATATTGCGGTTGTGACGACGTATCTGTCGGATTACATTTTTCCGCGTGTCATTGAGGGAATCGATTCTGTGCTGACCTCCCAGGGATATAGCATTATCCTCAAAAATACGAGAAACTCACGTTCAATGGAAGCAAAATGCTTAGAGGAATTGCTGCAGAAGGACATTGATGGTGTCATTATTGAGCCGAGTAAGAGCCAGATTTTCTGCAAACACACGAACTTGTATGATAAATTGGACGAATATAACATTCCATATGTGTTTATTCAGGGATGTTTTGAACAGATGAAAGACAAGCCACAGGTGCTGATTGATGATTGCAAGGGCGGATATATGATCACGAAATATCTGATCGAACTGGGACATAAGCATATCGCAGGCGTTTTTAAGGCGGATGATACGCAGGGACAGAACCGGCACAAGGGATATGTGCGTGCATTGCAGGAAGCGGGTATGCCGTATGATCCGGATATGGTTGTATGGTTCTACACGGAGGACCGCAAGATCCATCCGTATGAGGGCATTCAGAATATCGCGAAAAACAAAGAATTGGACGCGGTTGTCTGCTACAATGATCAGAATGCGATGGGAGTGATCCGGGCGCTTGAGGCACTTGACTTGAAGATCCCGGATGATGTATCGGTTACGGGATACGACAATTTTTATATGGCGAATCAGTCGGACTTTCGTTTGACATCAATCGCGCATCCGCAGGAAAAATTAGGTGAGATGGCGGCAGAATTACTGCTGGATCTTGTGGTAAACGGGGAGAATAGTGAAAAACAAAAGATTATGATCGAACCAGAATTGGTGGAAGGGACTTCGTGTAAGAGGAGGTAGTTCAGTCCCGCTCATACATTCGCAAAACCATACAAGCAAGCTTGTACTTTCCCGCAACGATGTTGCTAATTTTGCTCATATATGGGGCTCTGAATAGTCACTCTTTTTTCTAAAAAAACAACTTGTAAAGACGTTCGTACAAGTCGTATTCTAATCTTAAGATAAATGATTACGATCAAGATATCAAATTTAGGAGGGGTTACAAATGGAATTAAAGAAATATCAGTTTTGGTTTTGTACAGGTTCACAGGATTTGTACGGAGATGAGTGCCTTGCAAAGGTAGCACAGCACTCAAAGCAGATCGTGGATAAGTTAAACAAGTCAGGAATGCTTCCATATGAGGTCGTATGGAAACCGACACTCATCACAAACGAGCTGATCCGTAAGACTTTTAACGAGGCAAACGCTGATGAGAATTGTGCCGGTGTGATCACATGGATGCATACATTCTCACCTGCAAAGTCCTGGATCTTAGGTCTTCAGGAATACCGCAAGCCATTAATGCATTTACATACACAGTTCAATGAAGAACTTCCATATGACAGCATCGATATGGATTTCATGAATGAGAACCAGTCTGCACATGGTGACAGAGAGTACGGCCACATTGTAAGCCGTATGAGAATTGAGCGTAAGGTTGTTGTCGGACACTGGAGTGATCCGGTTGTTGTCGGTAAGATCGCAAGCTGGATGCGTACCGCAGTCGGAATCATGGAGAGCAGCCATATCCGTGTTATGCGTGTCGCTGACAACATGAGAAACGTAGCCGTAACAGAGGGCGACAAGGTAGAAGCACAGATTAAGTTCGGATGGGAAGTTGATGCTTACCCGGTAAACGAGATTGCAGAGTCTGTTGCAGCGGTATCGCAGTCTGATACAAACGCTTTGGTTGATGAGTATTATGACAAGTACGACATCTTACTTGAGGGCAGAGATCCGGAAGAGTTCAAGAAGCATGTAGCCGTACAGGCACAGATTGAACTCGGATTTGAGCGTTTCTTAAAAGAGAAGAATTATCAGGCAATTGTAACACACTTCGGAGATCTCGGCGCATTAAAGCAGCTTCCGGGACTTGCAATCCAGAGACTTATGGAAAAAGGCTATGGATTCGGTGCAGAGGGAGACTGGAAGGTAGCCGCTATGGTACGTCTCATGAAGGTTATGACAGCCGGAATGAAAGATGCAAAGGGAACTTCCATGCTGGAAGATTACACATACAACCTTGTTAAGGGTAAAGAAGGAATTCTTGAGGCTCATATGCTTGAGATTTGTCCGTCTATCGCAGATGGCCCGATCAGCATCAAATGCCAGCCTCTTTCTATGGGTGACAGAGAAGATCCTGCAAGACTTGTATTTACATCAAAGGAAGGACATGGTATTGCAACATCCCTGATCGATCTTGGAAACAGATTCCGTCTTATCATTAATGATGTAGAGTGCAAGAAGACAGAGAAGCCTATGCCGAAGCTTCCTACAGCCACCAACTTCTGGACCCCGGAACCGGATATCTACACAGGAGCAGAAGCATGGATCCTTGCAGGTGGTGCACATCATACTGCATTTACATATGACCTTACTGCAGAGCAGATGGGCGACTGGGCAGCAGCAATGGGTATCGAGGCTGTATACATTGATAAGGATACAAAGATTCGTGACTTCAAGAGAGACTTAATGCTTGGAGAGGTCTTCTACAGATAAGATAAAGCAACATTCCGCTCACTCACACAGTGGAGTGGGCGGAAAAGTTAAGCACTCATATTTTGGAGGGAAAACAATGACAAACAAAGAGGCAATTACAGCCGGAAATACATCACTTGGAATTGAATTTGGTTCCACACGAATTAAAGCAGTACTTGTCGGACCGGATAATGGTGTCCTTGCAATCGGAAGTCATGAGTGGGAGAATCGTCTGGAAAACGGAATCTGGACATATTCACTTGATGATATCTGGAACGGACTGCAGGATTGTTACAAAAATCTTGCGGAGGATGTCAAGACACAGTATGGCGAGACACTGACAACAATCGGTTCCATTGGATTCAGTGCAATGATGCATGGTTATATGGCGTTTGACAAGGATGGAGAACTCTTGGTTCCTTTCCGTACATGGAGAAATACAATTACCGAGGAAGCAGCTGCAAAGCTGACCGAGGCATTTTCTTATAATATTCCGCAGAGATGGAGCATTGCTCATTTATATCAGGCAATCTTAAACAAGGAAGAACATGTTGCCAATATCGCATTTTTTACAACGCTGGCAGGTTTTATTCATTGGAAACTGACCGGCGAGAAAGTTCTTGGTGTCGGTGACGCATCCGGAATGTTCCCAATCGATAGTACAACCGGTGATTATGATGCCGGGATGCTGGCAACATTTGATGAGATGATTGCACCATTGGGATATTCGTGGAAGATTACAGAAATCCTTCCAAAGGTATTATCTGCAGGCGAGCAGGCAGGTGTACTTACCGAAGAGGGAGCAAAGCTTCTTGATCCAAGCGGAAACCTAAAGGGTGGAATTCCGGTATGTCCGCCGGAAGGCGATGCCGGTACCGGAATGGTTGCGACAAACAGTGTTGCAGTCAGAACCGGAAACGTATCTGCAGGAACTTCTGTTTTTGCAATGATCGTACTGGAAAAAGCGTTAGAGAAAGTTCACACAGAGATCGATCTGGTTACAACCCCTACAGGTGAGGCAGTTGCAATGGTACACTGCAACAACTGCACATCTGACTTGAATGCATGGGTTAACTTATTTAAGGAATTCGCAGAGAACTTTGGCATTGAAGTTGACATGAATAAGCTGTTCTCCGTACTTTATAATAAGGCACTCGAAGGCGATGCTGATTGTGGCGGCCTGTTAGCTTATAACTATTTCTCGGGTGAGAGCATTACCGGATTCGAAGAAGGACGTCCTCTTTTTGCAAGAACACCGGACAGCAAGTTTACGCTTGCCAATTTCATGCGCGTGCATTTGTTTACTGCGCTCGGTGCGCTCAAGAATGGACTTGATATCCTTCTTAAGGAAGAACATGTACAGATTGACAAGATCTATGGACATGGCGGTCTGTTTAAGACTCCGGTTGTCGGACAGCGTATTATGGCAGCTGCCATGGACACACCGGTATCCGTTATGAAGACGGCCGGCGAAGGCGGTGCATGGGGTATTGCGGTACTCGCTTCCTATATGAAGAACAAGAAAGATGGTCAGTCACTTGCTGATTACTTAAATGATGAAGTATTCGCGGGTCAGGAAGGTGTAACAGAGGAACCGATCGCTTCTGATGTTGCGGGATTCGATGAATTCTTAAAGCTCTACAATGCGGGACTTCCGATCGAACGTGCAGCAGTTGAGACAATGAAACTGAACTTATAGAAGAAAAGAGGATCATCATGCTTGAAGAATTAAAGAAACAGGTATATGAAGCAAATATGGAACTTCCGCGCAGAGGCCTGATCACCTATACATGGGGCAATGTCAGCGGGATTGACCGTGAGAGCGGTTATTTCGTTATTAAGCCAAGCGGCGTGGATTACGATAAGTTGAAGCCGGAAGATATGGTTGTTATGGACCTTGAGGGAAACAAGATCGAGGGTGACTATAAACCATCTTCCGATACACCGACCCATCTGGAACTGTACAAGAAGTATCCTGACATTGGAGGTGTGGTACATACACATTCGCCGGAGGCAACTTCGTGGGCACAGGCCGGAAGAGATATTCCTCTTTACGGAACTACACATGCGGATTATTTCTTTGGACCGATTCCGTGTGCAAGAAGTCTGACACCGGAAGAGATTGATGAGGCTTATGAGACGAATACCGGTAAAGTCATTATCGAGACATTTGAGACTCGTGGCATCAATCCAATTTATACACCTGGCGTGCTCTGTACAAATCATGGACCGTTTACATGGGGCAAGGATGCGGCAGAGGCAGTACACAATGCGGTTGTGCTGGAAGAAGTTGCCAAGATGGCAACCCGTACGGAACTGATCAATCCGAAGGTGCAGCCGGCACCGGATTGCATCCGCGATAAGCATTTCTTCCGTAAGCATGGAGCAAACGCTTATTACGGACAGAATTAGTTAAAGTAAAAACTACTGATACAATTTTTTCATAGTTTCCTAAAAATTTCCTTCTTAAGAACCTCCCCTTCCCCGGGGAGGTTTTTAAACATAAGCATTTCTTTTTGACGATGGAGGAGAGATCTTATATAATAGACATATAATGATGTGGAGATATTTTCGATGATGCAGAAGAAAAAACCAAAAAAGAAAGTTGCTTTTTCCATCCGGAATAAAATATTGGTATTGCTCTCGGTATCAACACTCCCGTTTTTACTGGTGAGTGTATATCTTTTAGTAACGATTGCAAGATATAATCGGACATATAACGATATTGTCGATCATCTGACGATTGCCAATAATTACAATATAAGTTTTAAAGAAGAGATGGATGAGAGTCTTTACAAGATTGTTGTCGGATATGTATCAATCGATACAATTTCTCAGGATGAGACATTAAAAAATCCATATACTATGATCCGGAGTCTGCGATCGAGCTGTACGGAGTTAAAGAAGGTGACGGAGGATTATGAAAGCCGGCTGTGGCTTGACAGCCTGCTGCGTAATACCGATACACTCGAGAAACGCGTCACAGATATTCTTGAGAATGTTCATGAAGGTAATCAGTACGATACGAACATTAGCGAGCTGGACAATAATATCTATATTATGACGGAATTGATCCAGGATGATATTCAGTATTATATCTACTATCAGACGAACAATATGGAAACCGTTACAAATGTGATGAATGCACAGGTGCGTGCTTTTATTATCTTACTTTCCGTGCTGCTTTGTGTATTGGGTGTGGCGGTCGCTGTGGCAGCCTTCCTGGTGACTTCCGGTATTCTCCGCCCATTGTGGCAATTATATGATGCCACCGGAGAGATCGCGGAAGGTAATTTTGCTGTCCGTACGAATGCGAAAACAAGCGATGAGGTTGCTGTGTTAAGCCAGGGATTTAACGATATGGCCGGAAAAATGCAGGAACTTGTTGATAAAGTAAGAGATGACGAACAAAAGATGCGAAAGGCAGATCTTCGTCTTTTGCAGGAACAGATCAACCCGCATTTTTTGTACAACACGCTTGATACGATCGTTTGGCTGATCGAATGTAACGAGGCGGATCAGGCTGTGGATATGGTTGTTACTTTGTCTGATTTTTTCCGTATCGTGCTTAGCAAGGGAAAAGAATTTATCAGTATTCGTATGGAGGAACAACATATTCGAAGCTATCTGCAGATTCAGGGAGCTCGCTATAGTGATATTATGGATTATCATATTGCAATTGATCGTTCCTTATACGGATACCAGATTCCAAAACTGACATTGCAGCCGATTGTAGAAAATGCCCTCTATCATGGAATCAAATATAAGCGCTCGCCCGGAACGATTACGGTAACAGGAGAAATGCTGGAGGGAAATATTTATTTTACAATCTGTGATGATGGTGCCGGAATGGATGAAGCAGAGCTGAATCAACTTAGGGAAGATATATCGAAACCTTGCAAAGAGACGGACCGCGGATTTGGACTGGCCAATGTCAATGAACGTATCCGAATGTATTTTGGAGCGGAATACGGGCTGACGATCGATTCAGCTCCGGGTAAGGGAACAAAAGTTACGGTTATGATCCCTGCTACTTTGGAAAATCATGAATTATTATCGGAAGGAGGCGGACAAAGTGGAGCGGAAACGTAGAATGCGTGGATATATCGTAGTATGTCTGCTGTTTGCCCTTCTTATGTCTACGGGATGCACTTCAGCACAGCAGGATTTCAGTTCTGAAGAACGGCCGTATCCGGATGAGAACATGACTGTGATCGGTGTCTCGCAGCTGGGAAGCGAATCGATGTGGAGATCTGCAAATACGGCATCGATCCAACAGGTGTTTACAAAAGAGAATGGTTATTTCCTTATGTACAATAATGCCCGGCAAAAGCAGGAAAACCAGATTAAGGCAATACGGAGCTTTATCTCACAGCAGGTCGATTATATTATTTTTTCACCGATCGTGGAGAGCGGATGGGATACTGTTTTAAAGGAGGCAAAGGAAGCTAAGATTCCGGTTATTATTATGGACCGTAATGTAGATAGTGATCCGTCATTATATACCGCATGGGTTGGATCGGATTTTACGGAAGAAGGACGCAACGCCGGAAGGTGGCTTGAGGAGGAACTTAAGGGTAAAAATTTCAGTCATAGTCAGGTGAATATTGTGATTTTGCAAGGGACACCGGGGTCGACGGCGATGCTTGGAAGAACCGAAGGATTCCAGACGGTTGCGGACAGACATGAAAACTGGAATATTCTTGCATGCGAGAATGCTGATTTTACTACAGCAAAAGGCAAGGAAGTGATGTCCAAGTATTTGAAAAAATATAGTGACATCGATGTGATTGTCTCGCAGAATGATGATATGACGATCGGTGTACTCCAGGCTATAAGCGAAGCCGGATATACGACCGGAACAGGTGGTGATATGACACTGATCTCTTTCGATGGAACAAAGAGTGCGTTAGAAAAAGTGAAATCGGGTCTGATCAATGTTGATATTGAGTGTAATCCGCTTCTGGGACCATATCTGGAAGAAATCGTGCGCAAGTTGGAGAATGGCGAACCGGTTGATAAGATCAACTATGTAGAAGAGAAAATTTTTACACAGAAAAATGTGTTATCCGTATTGGATAACAGAATTTACTAATAAGACTAATAGGGGATAGAAAATGTTAAAAGTATTTTTGGTAGAGGACGAGACTGTAATCCGGGAGGGACTCAGAGATAAGATCCCGTGGGATCAGTATGGATACCGCTTTGTTGGGGAGGCTTCCGACGGAGAGATGGCGTTGCCGCTTATCCGCAAGACACGTCCGGATCTGATCATTACAGATATTAAAATGCCGTTTATGGACGGTTTGTCATTAAGTCGCATGGTCAAAGAGGAGTTCCCGAAGACAAAGATTGTGATCTTAAGCGGATACGATGATTTTGAATATGCAAGACGTGCCATAACGATCGGTGTTGATCAGTATGTGCTTAAACCGGTTACCCGTGCGTCTTTGCGAACCGTTCTTCAGGAGATTCGGGAAAAAATTGAGCGTGAGCAGCAACAGGAGGATTATCAGACAAAACTTGCCGATGAGATGAGAGAATATGAGCAGTTTTCCATGAGACACTTCTTTGAGAAAATGCTTGAAGGAGAGATGAGTGTTACAGAGATTTACGAGGAAGCGGCCAAGAAATCGCTGGATCTCTCGGCATCCGGATATAATCTTATTTTTTTGTATATGCAGGAAAATAAGAAAGGGATGCCGGAGAGCAATGTGAATCATTTTGTGCAGGTTCAGGAAGAAATTCTTCACTATTTTCTGCGTTTCCCTCAGTATATTCTCTTTCGCTGGAATATCAACTGCTACGGAATCCTTGTCAGGGGAGACTGGGATCGTATACAGGAGGATACGGATCAGGCGGTAGAACAGATCCGTACGGTATGTGAGGCGGACAGCAGTGATTATGAGTGGTATGCAGCAGTATCGGATCCCGTGGAGCGGCTGAGTATGCTGCCGGAGTGTTATGATCGGGTCAGACAGTATTCGGCGTATCGTTTCATTTATCCGGAGCAGCATTTCTTTACAAAGCAGACGCTGCAGAACAATCTTTCGACGCTTGATGACACACAGATTGCTGAAGTGGAATACTCACAAATGTCACCGGAAATGATACAGGATTTTCTTGCAAAAGGAAGTCGAATGGAAGTGTACAGTTTTGTGGAGTCTTATCTGCAAAATGTTGGGGATGCATTGAATTCCAAGATGTTTAGGGACTATATTATTCTGAATATCCGTTTTACAATCCTGGCTTTTCTGGAAACGATTGGGGCTTCCAAGGAAGATTATTATGACAGAATTGGAGAATATCAGGATCAGGTTCACATTGCCAAGGAGGAAGTGAATGCCTATTTTGCGGAAGCACTTCTTGCAGCATTGGCGATACGGGATGAACAGACAAGCGGACAAAGCAGCAAAATATTAAAGAATGCGATGGATTACATTGACGCGCACTATGCGGACGAAACACTCACGCTTGGAAGCATTGCCTGTGAGGTACAGGTCAGTGCAAACTATTTGAGTTCTGTGTTTAGTCAGAACATGAGAATGACGTTTACGGAATATGTTACGGACAAACGCATAGACAAGGCAAAGAAACTTCTGCGAAGCACCGACCTTGCGACCGCGGAGGTCGCGGCACAGGTCGGTTATAAGGATTCTCACTATTTTAGTTTTGTGTTTAAAAAGACACAGGGCGTCAGCCCGAGAGAATATCGAAGCGGTAAAGGAGTGTAATATCAATCTTTGCCCGCTACGGTTGAAAAATCCAATCCAGGTTTGATGAATTTGCAGGCAATCCTTTAAGCGGGGCTAATGCTGTTTCCGTAAGTTTTTGCTCCAATTCATGCTCCCGGTGGGAAAGTGAGAGAAATGAAGGCTGACTTGTTCTGCAAAGATAACTGTGGTCGAACGAGACAACGGTAATTTCCGATAGACGCGGATCAGAGGACATATGTAGAGCACGGATAAGTTCATAGGCAATCAGGTCGTTGTGGCACAGTATAGCGGTACAGGATGAAAAGGATTCCTGTATCGCTTTTTTTATGAAGTCTGTATCGCGTTTTTGTATTAATTGCTGCAATTCGAAAGTGTGGAACCAGCGCACGGATGCATCCGGAAGCGGAAGTCCGTTGTCACGTAAGGATTCGATCATTCCCTGATACCGTTCACTTCCGGAGAGATCGTCTGCGTAAAAGAGGGCTCCGAGAGAGGTATGCCCCTGAGCAAGCAAATGTTCTGTAAGCATGCGACTCCCGGAAAGATTATCTTCCCCGACACAGACAATTTTGTTTAGCTGAGGGTAGCTGTGGCGGAGAAAAACAATATGACATTGATTCCGGAGCAATGTGCGGTACAGATCCAGATTGGGATTGGGAAGTGTACTTTTGACCGGTTCGACAATGAGTACTCGTGGCGGGTCAGAAAGAAGTTCCGAAAGGATGGAACGTTCCTTTGCAATATCATTGCCGGTTATGTGAACGCGTAACATAAAATTTTTGCGTTGAAGTTCATGACGAAGATGATACAGAAACGTTGGATAGGTATAATCCGAATCACTGGAGATCAGAATCGACACAATATTCTGATCAAATGAACGCAGCCGACCGGTAAGAAAGCTGCCGCTCCCTTGTCTTTTCTCAATCAAGCCTTCCTGCGTCAGCTGCGCAAGTGCCTGGCGGACAGTCTGCCGGCTGACTTTGTAACGTGATGCAAGTTCCACCTCGGTTGGCAGTTGATGCTGTCCACGTGCAGCGTAGTCCGGTAATTGTTCGCGCAGCTTTGCTGCGAGCCATTTATATTTGATCGCCATAAAATTTTCCCCTTTTTTGGAAATTAGAATTTGTACATTTAGATACAGAATCGTAAAAAAACAAACTTTTTTACAAAAAAATGCTTTTGAGGCAAATGCTTTTTCAGTTTTCACAATGGATTATGGTGTTGAATCTGTCGCAGAAAGCGGATTTATCTTGCAAAATCATAGAAAAGCATACGCTCTGAAGTAAAAAAAATACATCATGTCACAATTTGTATTTGTTTTAATAATATCACAGTAAATTTGTATTGTAAATAACTTCCAAATACGAAGAAATAAGAAAAAATGAGATTGCCCATAAAATGAACGGATGGTATAGTGAACTTACAAAAGAGAAGGGCCCAAACGAAACAAACAAAACAATTCAAAACAATGTAACATGGGAGGAAAAATTTATGAAGAAAAAAATCTTATCAATCTTAATGGCATCAATGATGGTATTCGGACTGGTTGCCTGTGGCGGCAATACAGCAAAAACAGACGGAGCAGGTGATACATCGGCGCCGAGCAGCAGCTCAAGCGGAGATCTTATCAAGGTCGGAATTATTAACAATGATCCAAATGAGTCCGGATATCGTACAGCAAATGACAAGGATATGAAGGCAATGTTCACAAAAGAGAACGGATATGATGCTTCATTTGCATACAGTCTTAAGAATGATGAGCAGATTACAGCTGCACAGAAGTTCATTCAGGATGGCGTTGATTATCTGCTTCTTTCAGCAGCTGATACATCAGGATGGGATTCTGTATTAAAGGATGCACAGGATGCAGGAACACAGGTTATCCTGTTTGACCGTGTTATCGATGCGGATGAGAGCCTTTATGCAGCATCTATCGTATCCGACATGGATAAAGAAGGACAGACAGCCTGTGATTGGTTAAAAGCACAGAATCTTGATGAGTACAATATCATTCATATTCAGGGTGTTATGGGATCCGCAGCACAGAAGGGACGTTCCGGAGCTCTCACAGATATGGCTGCATCAGAAGGATGGAACATTGTAAATGAGCAGACCGCAGAGTGGAATGCAGAGAAAGCACAGCAGATTGTACAGTCTGTTATCGACAGTGGCGAGAAGTTCAACGTTATCTATGCTGAGAACGACGATATGGCAAAGGGTGCTGTAGCAGCTCTTGATAAAGCAAACATCTCACACGGTGTTGGCAAAGATGTCATCGTTATGGGATTCGACTGCAACCAGTGGGCACTTCAGGAACTGTTAGATCAGAACTGGAACTACGATGGACAGTGTAATCCATTCCAGGCCTCTTATATCGCTGATGTAATCCAGAAGCTTCAGAATGGTGAAGAGATCACAGAGAAGACCATCATCATGGATGAGAAGGGCTTTGATGCAACAACCATTACTGCAGATGATGTGAGCACTTACGGAATCTAAACACGCACAGGCATTAGCACAAAATGATATTCTGCATGCAGGAATGACAAAATAAGCAGGTAAAAGAAGCGCGGCGCAGCGTATGAGGAAAACGCAGCGTCGCGTTTTTTGACGAATGAGCAAGGGGTGAATGAGCTGGTGAAAGAAAATGTAGTATTACAGATGAAAAATATCCATAAAAACTTTACAGGAGTAAAGGCATTGCAGGCGGTTGATTTCTCCCTGCGTGAAGGCGAAATCCACGCACTTATGGGTGAGAACGGAGCCGGAAAATCGACACTGATCAAGGTTCTGACCGGTGTGTATGAAAAAGATGAGGGAGAAATTTTCCTTGCAGGAAGTGACAAGGCGGTAGAAATCCATTCGCCGCAGGATGCGCAGAATCTGGGAATCAGTACTGTGTATCAGGAAATTACACTCTGCCCGAACCTGTCCGTTGCAGAGAACATGTTTATCGGACGAACGAAGGGCGTGGGACAGAATTGGAAGAAAATGAACGAGGACGCAGATAAGATTCTGAAGTCTCTCGATATTCCGGCAAAGGCAACGCAGCAGCTTTCCAGCTGTTCGATCGCAATCCAGCAGATGGTTGCCATCGCCAGAGCCGTAGATATGGATTGTAAAGTACTGATCCTCGATGAGCCGACCTCCTCTCTGGATGACAAAGAGGTACAGAAACTCTTCGGGCTTATGAAGGATCTGAAAGCCAGAGGCGTAGGAATCATCTTCGTTACGCACTTTTTGGATCAGGTATATGAAGTATGTGACCGGATTACGGTTCTTCGGGATGGTAAACTGGTCGGAGAATATGAGATTGAGAAGCTTCCGAGAGTACAACTGGTAGCTAAGATGCTTGGCAAGGAACTTGACGATGAGGCTCAGATTAAGGATGAGACACAGATCTACCACGCAGATGAATCCGTTCCGCCGGTATTTGAAGTAGAACAGTTGCAGAGTAATGCAGGAATCAAACCATTTGATTTCTATATCAGAAAAGGCGAAGTCAACGGATTTACCGGATTGCTCGGATCCGGCCGAAGCGAATGTGTACGTGCCATATTTGGTGCGGATCGCGTGATCGGTGGCAAGATCAAGAAAAATGGAAAAGAAATCAAGATTTCAAAGCCTATTGATGCTATGAAGAACGGAATTGCTTACCTTCCGGAAGATCGTAAAGTGGACGGTATTGTCGGAGATCTCTCTGTAAGAGATAATATTATTCTTGCAGCGCAGGTATTGCGGGGATTCTTCCGCCCGTTCTCTAAGGCACAGGCAAATAAATTTGCAGACGAATATATTAAGCTGCTGGAAATCAAGACGGCATCGGCAGATACGCCGATCAAGTCGCTGTCAGGTGGAAATCAGCAGAAAGTTATCCTTGCCCGCTGGCTTTTGACCCATCCGGAGTATCTGATTCTGGATGAGCCGACACGAGGCATTGATATCGGAACAAAGATTGAAATTCAGAAACTTGTACTAAAACTTGCTTCTGAAGGTATGAGTGTCACCTTTATTTCGTCCGAGACGGATGAGATGCTTCGTACCTGCTCCCGTTTGATCGTTATGCGTGACCGAAAGAAGGTTGGCGAGATTACCGGAGAAGATTTGACACAGAGCAAGATTATGGATACGATTGCCGGAGGTGACGAGAAGAATGCCTAAAACACAATCATTAACAAAGAAGAAAAGTATCATGGATATGCTGAGCGGAAAGCAAATCCTGATTCCAATTGCAGCATTGTTGCTGCTGGCGGTATTTAATCTGATTGCAGATCCGTCATTTTACAAAATTACACTCGATGTAAATAGTTCCGGAAATCATGTATTATCCGGATATCTGATTACAATCCTGGATTATGGCTCGGAACTTGCCATCCTCGCAATCGGAATGACACTTGTTACAGCGGCTTCCGGTGGACAGGATATCTCCGTTGGAGCAGGCATTGCAATCGCCGGTTCCGTTATCTTACGCGTGCTGTGCGGAAGCAATTCACGTCCGGATCAGTTACAGGCACCGATTATCGTGGCATTTCTGGTAAGTTGTGTCGTTGCAATGCTTTTTGGAGCATTCAACGGAATATTGGTGGCGGGATTTAAAATACAGCCGATGGTCGCAACATTAATCCTGTATACAGCAGGCCGTTCGATCGCGGCATGGATCAACAATAATGAACTCCCGGTTATCAGTGATCCTTCTTTCGGATACTTCGGTGGATTTATTCCGGGTATCCCAATCCCGACTCCATTCTTTATTGCATTGGCGTGTGTCATTGTGGTTGCACTGGTTATGAAGTTTACGAACCTTGGGTTGTATACACAGGCAGTCGGCATCAATGAAAGTTCATCCCGCTTAAACGGATTGAACCCTGCATTCATCAAATTTATAAGCTTTGTAATCCTTGGTCTTTGTGTAGCGGTAGCAGCGCTCATTAAAGTAAGCCGTATTTCGACCATTAACTATTCTGTTATTGCAAAAGACATCGAGATGGATGCAATCCTTGCCGTAGCGCTTGGCGGAAACTCTTTAAGCGGCGGAAAATTTAATCTTGCGGCATCTATTTTAGGCGCATATGTTATTCAGTTTTTGACCACTACACTGTACAAGCTCAATGTTAAATCAGAAGCAATCTCAGCTTACAAGGCAATCGTTGTCATCATTCTGGTTGTAATCAGTGCTCCGGTGGTGAGAGAAAAATTTGCAGCCTTCTCACAAAAGATGAAGGTTAAAAATGCAAAGGAGGTAGGCTAATATGAAATCAAAATCTTTAAAAAAATTATCACTTTCGGATGCCAACCTGCTTTTGACCATCACGATCGTAGTATTCTTCTTAATGTATATTGGAGCAATGATTTTCGAGGGCGGCGGATTCTTAAAGCCGCAGACATTCTTTAACATTTTAAATGCAAATGGCGCATTGATCATTACAGCGTGCGGACTCAGTCTTGTCATGATCACAGGAAGCATTGATATTTCTGTTGGTGGTGTGGTTGCATTAGTCAGCATGTGCTGCGCAGTATACCTGGATTTTATGGGTGGAAACGTATTTGTTTCGCTTTTAATCGCTCTGGGAATCGGACTCGCATTCGGACTGGTACAGGGATTTCTGGTAGCATATCTGGATATCCAGCCGTTTATCGTAACACTTGCTGGAATGTTCTTTGCACGAGGCATGACATCGATCGTGCATACAGATCCGTTCAACGTGCAGAATGAGGCTTTTGTAAAACTGAAAGATACACGTGTAATTGTACCGGGAATGGGATCGGTAAACCGCATCGGAAAATATGTCAATGCATACGTTGAGATTGGTGTGATTGTTGCAATCCTGATTGTAATTATCATGTTTGTGTTACTTCGCTGGACAAAGCTTGGCCGTTCATTTTACGCGGTCGGCGGCAATCGTCAGAGTGCATTGATGCTTGGTATCAATGTCAAGAAGACAAGATTCCTGGCGCATCTTTTGAGCGGACTTCTGGCTGGCATCGCAGGTTATGTATATTTCCTGCATGTTGGTTCCGGAGCGGCAACACATGCAAGTGGTATGGAAATGAATGCAATTGCTTCTTCCATTATCGGAGGAACTCTATTGACAGGTGGTGTCGGCAATATTATCGGAACATTTTTCGGAGTACTTTCACTTAGTACTATTCAGAATATCGTTTCATCTGCAGGCCTTGATCAGGCCTGGTGGACAGGAATTACCATTGCAGCAATGCTTTGCCTGTTCCTCGTAATTCAAAGTGTTGTCCTCGCACGTAAAAAAAGAGGTTAGTAGTACTCATATTTAAAGAATGTCTGCTTTTGCCGAAACAAGTACAAAAGCAGACATTTTTTATGTCGAAATATAAAGTTATATCATTGCTAATTTGGGGTTATGAACGTATAATAAAAGTATCATTTTAAAAGGGAGAAGAAGTGGTCATATGAAGGGTACAGATGCGAACAAAAGCAAGCGGATTAAGCCTGATAAGATGGCTAAGACTGCAAGAAAGAAAAAAGTCACAAAAGCAAAGAGTGGAATGGAGGAATTCTATCGAAAGAAGAAAGTTGGAGACAAGTTAAAGTATGCGTTCGGAACGGTAATCGTAACCTTTATGTTTGCGATGCTGATGGCCTTTATTGCAATCATTCTAATGAATGCTGATACGAAGAAATTCTATGAAGAGGCCTATATGAGTAGCGTGACACAAATGGAGATCCGCAAGGATGTACAGCTGATGAGCAAGAATATTCTGTGGGCTCTGACGGTGGATAATACAGGTGCGGCACAATCCTATCTGAGTGCCGCGGACCAGGCGGCACAGAAAGTGGAAAGGCAGAGGGAAAAAAGCAAAGGCACTTGTAATTTTTAACGGTGATTATAATAATGCATTGGTTTCGGTTCAGAATAAGCTGGTAATCATCGGAGATAATGCGACACAAGAGGCAACGACTCAGTATCGTGCGGCACGCACTACCGGAATCGGATCGATCATTCTGATGGTGGTTCTTGGTGTGGTGAGCCTGAATTTCTCAATCGTAATCAGAAAGACAATCACGAAAAATATGCTCCGTCCGATCAAACAGATCCAGAAGGCATCTGCGGATCTGAAAGCCGGCAATCTGGATGTGGATATCACGTATGAATCGCCGGATGAACTTGGTCAGCTGGCCAATGATTTCAAGGATGCGTGTGCGACACTTCATGCGATGGTAGAGGATACGGGAGTGCTGCTGGACCAGATGGCGAATGGAGATTTTACGATATCGGAAGATAACAAGAGTAAATATGTCGGCTCTTTTGTGGAGCAGTTTGAATCGATGCATCAGCTCGGAAGTCAGATGAGCGACACGTTAGAGCAGATCAATGTTGCTTCCGAACAGGTCGCACAGGGTTCCGGACAGTTATCCTGCGGTGCACAGGCACTTGCGGAGGGGGGGGGCAACGGATCAGGCCGGTACGGTGGAAGAACTGACAGCTACGGTTGAGAATATTACAGAGGTTGCGAATAATAATGCGACAGCCGCAGAGAAATCTTATGAAACGGTAAGGGAAGCCGCAGAACATGCAGGACAAAGCCGCGAGGATCTGGAAAGACTGACAGAGGCGATGCAGAGAATCGATGCGACATCGAAGGAAATCCAGAAAATGATTTTTGAAAAATATATGGAAACTTATACGGATGCAAAACCGGGAATGC
>ENA-ORRW01001778-ORRW01001778.1-human-gut-metagenome-genome-assembly--contig:-NODE-1778-length-19631-cov-3.683286_pt1 | contig 19631 bp, 14 predicted proteins | sample MGYA00242183_ERZ509150 | MGnify/ENA primary metagenome ERZ509150 (study PRJEB26280, sample SAMEA2338639) | human gut metagenome | biome: human gut; feature: human-associated habitat; material: faeces... | reverse complement strand
TGAACCCCGATCTGGTGATCTGCCACCTCGCGCCCGGCACGAAGATGCAGATGACCCTCACGATCGGCAAGGGGCGCGGCTACGTTTCGGCAGAGGAGAATACCCCCGCCGAGTGCGAGTTCGGCACCCTCCCGATCGACTCGATCTTCACGCCGATCAAGAACGTAAAGTATTCCATCGACAACTACCGTGTCGAGCAGAAGACCGACTACGAGAAGTTGAACCTGGAGATTACTACCGACGGGTCGATTCACCCCAAAGAGGCTCTGAAAGAGGCTGCAAAGATCCTTATCCAGCACTTCATGCTCTTCTCCGACGAGAAGATCACCGTCAACATGGAGGATACCAACGGTACCGAAGAGTTCGATGAGGATGTACTCCACATGCGCCAGCTGCTGAAGACCAAGCTTTCGGATCAGGATCTGAGCGTCCGCGCCCTGAACTGCCTGAAAGCCGCCGACGTGGACACCGTGGGGGATCTCGTGAAGCTCAACCGCAACGACCTGCTGAAGTTCCGCAACTTCGGTAAGAAATCGCTCACGGAGCTCGACGAGCTGCTGACCTCGCTCAACCTGAAGTTCGGTATGGACGTATCAATCTACAAACTTGACAAAGATTAATTATGAGACACAATAAGAATTTTAACCACCTTGGCCGTCAGGCGGGACACCGTAAAGCGTTGATGTCGAATATGGCTTCGTCGCTCATCCTGCACAAGCGTATCGAGACCACCGTTGCCAAAGCCAAGGCCGTTCGCCAGTTCATCGAACCGCTGGTGACCAAGTCGAAGGACGACACGACGCACTCGCGCCGTATCGTTTTCTCGTACCTCAAGCAGAAAGAGGCCGTAACCGAGTTGTTCCGCACCATCGCGCCGAAGATCGCCGATCGTCCGGGCGGTTACACCCGCATCCTGAAGACCGGTTTCCGTCTGGGCGACGCTGCCGACATGTGCATCATCGAGTTCGTCGATTTCAACGACGCTTACACGCTGGGCATCGCTCCCGCAGCCGCTGCCGAGGCTAAACCCAAGACGCGCCGTTCGCGCAAACCCGCAGCGAAGAAGACCGACGCTGTCGAGGAGGCTACCGTTGTCGAGGGCGAAGCCAAGAAAGCCGCACCCAAGAAGGCCGCTGCTCCGAAGGCTGCGAAACCGGCCGCTCCCAAAGCGGCCAAGGTTGCCGCTCCGAAGGTTGCCAAGAAGACCAACGTGGGCAAGAAAATGTAGTTTTCCGTTTAATCGGAAAACGATCGGAAAATCCGGATACCCCGATGGGTGTCCGGATTTTTGTCGTTTGTGCGGGTGAATCTGTCGTTTATGCGAAGGATTTGTCGTTTGTGTGAAAGGATTTGTCGTTCGGCGGAAAGATTCGTTGTCGTGCGGGAGGAGTGCGGCGGATGGTTTGTCCGTTACTCCTGCCGGCGGGCGGAAACTTTGCCGGTTCGGAGACATTCTCTTGTCCCTTGTCCGTCCGTCGTCCGGCTGCCGGGGCCTATTGGCGGTTCAGCCTATGGGTGAAGGCCGGATAGACGAGGCCCGTGTAATTCGCTTTGGCGGATTCGATCGTGGCCGTCGTACCGTCGTAGGTGTCCGTGAAGGAGACTTCGTAGAGGAAACAGCCGCGGTAACGGTTGTTTTTCAGCAGTTCGTAATAGAACTCTCCCCAGTCGATCAGTCCTCCGTCGTAAGGCTGCAGGTGCTTGTCCAGCGTGCCGGATTGCCCTTCGGCGCCGCGATTCTGCTGGATGTGCAGCGTGCCGAGGCGTGTGCCGAGCTTTCGGAGTATGGCGACGGCGTCGCCGTTTCTGGTCGGATTGATATACGACCCGTTCAGCGGAATCAGGGCGTGGCCCGTATCGAGGCAGACGCGCACCTGCTCCAGCCCCTCGCCGCTGAGCAGGGCGAGCATCGTTTCGGCATCGTAGGCGACGCTTCGGGGACAGTTTTCCACGCAGAGAATCGTGTGCAGGCCGTACGTCGAATTGCAGGACGCGATGTGGGTCTGTAATTCCCTGAGCGATTTCCGGCTCTGGACCTTGCGTGCCGCGAAGTCGCTTCCGGTGGTGAGTATCGTGCCGGTGGAGGGGTGAATTACGAAATGCTTGGGTGACATGTGTTTCATGGCGCTGGTTATCACTGCTTTGAGTTTCGCTACGGCCGTGGTGCGGGCCGTTTCGTCGGTTGCCGAGATGTCGTATGTCCGGTAGGGCAGATGGACGCCCCACAGGTTTGCGGCGGCGGAGCCGATTGCCGCTCCCGCCTCGGAAAACAGTGCGTCGAGTTTCGCGTCGGTCATTCCTTCGGCGAAGACGGTGGCGTCCTGTGCCATGATGTCGATGCACATGCCGGCCGCTGCGGCGCGTTTGCAGTTGGTCGTGTTGACCTGTTTGAGTGTAATCAGTTTGCCCGGTTTGAGCTGCAGCCGGGAGATGTCGTCGTTCGGGGCGCCCAACGCCGTCATCGGTTCGACGACGGTGATTTTGCCGTCGCCCGTTTCCGGACCCTTGTCGTCGGAGCCTCCGCAGTTGCAGAGGAGCGCGGCGGCCAGCAGCGGAAGTATCCGCGTTTTTTTCATTTTGCAGGAGGTTGATTGGAAACGATCGGCGGGCGGGGTTTGCCCCCCCCCCCCGCCGGATCGTGTGAAAGTGTTCGTTTAGTTTTTCCTGACAACGATGTTGTCCAGACAGATACGGCCGTTGGCGCTGGTAGATCCTGCACCTGTCGTATCCCAGCATATCTGGGTTTCCGCCGTCGCGCCTTCGATGGTTATCGAGAAATTGGACCATTTCTTCAAGGCCTCGTTTCCGTGTTTGGGGCAGTGCGCCGATGTGATATTGATCGACTTGCCGCCGCTTTCCGGAGCGATCGATGCGGCCGAACCGCTGCCTTCGACGACCACTTGCGCCGAAGCGATTGTTCCGGCATTCAGTACTTTGACGGGAATGTCGTGTTCCGATGCAAACCGGACGGCGTCGAATGTGACGGTGACGATCGATGCCGCGGTCAGTTTTGACAGTTTGGGCGTGGTCAGCACTCCGTAATACATATTCGAACCCGAAGCCGAATTGGAGAGACGGACATATCCCGGAAACTCATAACAGTATTTGATGCCCCAATCCGTTAGTCCCCGGTTTGCGAGATAGGCCGGTGCCGCATCCTTGTCGGAACTGATGTTTATGCCGAACGTCGTGTAACTTGCAGTAGCCGTGGCAGGTTCGGTGCCGTCGATGGCCGCAGGACTCGTGGATGCCAGTTTTCTGCCGCTGCTTGCCACTTTCCCCGTCTGGATCCAGTCGCCTCCGTATACCATCAGATCGAAATACTGTTCCAGAATGATCGACGGATCTTCGTTCTCGACGAGTTTCAGGCGATAGCGCGGAGTCTTGTCGGCGTTGGTGCAGTCGATCTCGACGTCTATTTTGCAGGTCGATCCCGAAACATTGACCCAGAATTTATTTATATCAGCATCTTCGGTCTTGGCCGTCATTTGTCCGAGACTTTCCCGCACGTAGTATACGGCCGCCGGGTAGGTGTAGAACGGGACGGTCGCATAAACGCTGTTTACGGTTCCGATGCCGCCGTTGCCGCTGTAAGCGGTGAACCCGTAAGGCGTGTTCTCAATCAGGATGGTGATGTCGTCCGAGGCCTTGCAGGTGATCGCAGCGGTATAGATGCCGGATTCCGACTCTTTGAGTTCGTACAGGCTTCCGTCGGAAGTCCTTGCCCATACGCCCTCCGAAGTGTCGATCAGCTGGAACGGAAGCGTAAGCTCCTCCGAATCCTCCGAATCGGGCAGTTGGCCCTTGGCGTATATGGTAAAGGTGTTTTTCGCTTCCGGATCGAATCCGCTCTTGGTGATTTTCAATACGTCGGCTCCGACTTCGGTCCATTGCGTCTCGTCGTTGAATTTGTAGGCATAGCCGATGGCGCCTTTGACGGCTTGCCATGTGACGACGACCTCGTCTGCGGATTCGCCTCTGGTGCATGACGGGGCCGGGGTCGGAAGCGTCGGGTCGATGTCGAAATCGACGGTGCGTTCGGCCGAGTCGGTCGTGTGTTCCTGATTGCCGACGGCATAGATGCGGAACGTATGCGAACCGCGCGAGAGTCGGGTCAGCTTCAGGGTTGTGGTCGCTGCGTCGATGGTCGTGTATTCGGTGGAGTTGTCCAAAGCATAGGCATAGCCTTCCGCTTTTGCGACGGCATCCCATTTGAAAGAGGCTGTCGCCAACTCGGTCGTAACCGCAAGTTTTTTGGGGCTGACCAGTTCGATGCTCATGATTTCGTCGTCCGACGATTCGCACGAACTCAGGCCGAGCGCCAGAAGCAGGCAGGGGAATAATAATAACTTTTTCATATAGGTTCGGTTCTTAGTCTGTTTTTAATAATCCAGATGATATATGCCGGGATGCGAATCGGGGTCGGTGAAGACCGTCTGTTCGTATTTGTTGCCGAAGCGGTCGATCGCCTCGACCTTTACGTCCGCAGCGGGATTCGTCAGCGTGTAATAGAACATGTGATCCGTGGACTTGTTGTAGCTGCTGCTGTTGTTCAGGATGCCGATGTGATAGGCCACCGTCCATGCGTCCTTGTCCGAATATTGGGTCATGGTGCCGGTTTTCGCGCCGTTTTCATAGACATTGACGGTCCAAGCGGGGTCCCAGTTCCAGATGTTCGCGACGATCTGGCCGGCGTTTTTCTTCGAGAAGTAGTACGAAGCGTCGCCGCCGCCGGTGAATTTGTCGGAACCGCGGTAGAGCCGGATCTGGAACTCTTCGTCGTGCTGCACCGATTTGTAGGTCCACTCCTTCATCGCGGCCCCGTCGATGCGGTAGATGCCGAAGCCGATGGGCGTGCCTTCGGTGCAGACGGTCGAGCGCCACCATGCGCCGCAGGAGGTGCCCGTGATGTGCTCGAAGATCTCCTTGCCGTTCTTGGTGTGGATGTGGTTGATGTTCGAGTGGGTGTGGGCCGACATGATCGTTGCGTATTTGTACTGCGAGAGCAGCTCCAGCACTTCGTCGTAGTAGGCGTAATTGCTGTTGCGGAAGGGAATGTGAACGCACAGGATCACCATTTTATCCTTCGGAACATAGCTCAGGTCCTGCTTCAGCCATTCGTATTGCTCGGCGCTGAAACCGCCGGTGTAACCCGCGCTCTCCTGACATTCGTGGATGATGTTGTCCATCGATACGATATGCACGTCGCCGCGGTTGAACGAATAGTCCACCGGACCGAAGAAGCTTTCGTATTTCGCGCGGGCCTCCTTCTCGTTGGCCGTCGGGAATTCGTGGTCGTGGTTGCCGATGGTCGAGAATACGGGGATTCCCGTCTGTTCGGGCTGCAGGGCCACCACCATGTTGCTGTAGAGCGCCCATTTGTTGTTCACCAAGTCGCCGAGGTGGATGGCGTAGCACGGGATGTCGGCCGAGGAGGAATACTCCCGGATGTCCTTGGCCGCTTCGCGCTTGAACCGGACGGCGTGCGCCGCCTCGTTGATCTGGGGGTCGCCGATGCAGATCAGATCGAACCGGGTTTCGGGAGCGTCCAGCGCCGTCAGCGTGAAGTCGTAGCGGGCGGTTTCCGGTTTGAGTTTGGTGAAGAACTTGGGCAGTTTGTAGGTCTTGTGCATGTTGACCTTGTAGCCCGAAGGCAGGGAGTAGAAGACGAAGCCCGATTCCGCGTTGCGGGTCAGCACATACTGGCCCTCGGCGTCGGTCTGCGTGCAGGTGAAGCCGTCGCTGACGACAACCCCCGGAACGGGGTTGCCGTTTGCGCCCGTGACATATCCGTAGGTGTCGCCGCCGTCGGGAACGATCTCTCCGCCGTTTCCGCCGTTATTGTCATTGCCGTCGCTGTCCGAGCAGGCCGCGAAAACCGCGATCGAGCAGAAGAGAAGCAGCAGTCTGTATAGCCGTTGTATCATAGTGTGTTTGTTTTTATTGTTATTCCTCGATTGAATGGCCGGCATAACCGGGGTTCTGGGTTATCAGCGGATTGGCGATGCGCTCGTCCTCCGGAATGGGCCACAGGGCGTCTTTCATCGGGTCGTAGGACATCGTGATGAATCTGCGCAGGTTCATATCCTTGCCGTCGAACGTCTGGCCATTGTAAGTTACGTGCCAGTCGGAGTCGATCGTCGGTACGGCGTTCGATACCGAACCGTCGAGAGCCGGTGCGTAGAGCGTTCCGGAGATGACCGATTCGGCCATATCCCAGCGGCGGATGTCGAACCAGCGGAAACCCTCATTGCAGAGTTCGACCATACGCTCGTAGCGCAGTGCCGAACGCAGGCCGTCGCGGCTGAGGTTTTCACTGAGACCGGGCATGTGTGCGCGGCTGCGGATCGTTTCGATGTCGGCTTTGGCGACGCTGAGGTCGCCGCCGTTCCACTCGATGTTGGCTTCGGCGCGGATCAGATAGAGCTCGGCCAGACGCATCAGCGGATAGCTCAGCACGCATACCGAGCTGGTGCCGAATGCATTGTTGTATTTGTACTCCTGAATGTCGAGGTATTTGCGCCACAAGTAACCGCACGGGCCTTTCGAACCGTTGGCGCCGTATTCCGATTTGCTGCCGTAGGCTTCCGAGTTTGCGACGTCTACGCCTTCTTCTTTGTCATTGTAGTTCTTGATGGTCTGGGCGGAAGGATTGGTCTCGAACTGCATGCCCAGTACGCGGGAACCCGGACGTACGCAGAAGAGATCGAGACGCGGGTCGCGGTTCTTCCACGGATTCTGGTAATCGAACAGGGGCGATTCCACGATCGACTTGCCGTCCGTGCACTGGATGGCGTCGAGGAAAGCCTGCGTCGGGCTGAAGTAGGAGCAGCCGCCTGCGATACGCGGCGCCGCATAATAGCCGGCATTGTGCTGGTTGCTGGAGATTGCCGTATTGTACTGCAAGGCCCAAATCCATTCGTCGCTGTTCTTGTGACCGTTGATGCCGAACAGGTTGGAGGGAGTGGGTTCGCCCTTCGTGTGGTCTTCGCCGCAGTAGCGGATGTCGTATGCCTGAAGGGAATATCCGCCCTCTTCGGCCAGCTTCAGCGCTTTGTCGGCATAATAGGCCGCCTCTTCGTAATATTTCCAGTTCAGACAGATGCGGGCTTTGAGTCCGTAGGCACCTGCGCGTCCCAGACGTGCCGATCCGTAGCTGTTCTTGTTGTGGCGGATCGGCAGAAAGTCGAGCATTTCGTCCGCAAGATCTTCGTTGAGAATCCGTGAAATCACCTCCTCTTTCGGCGTGCGCGTGTAGGTGTCGCCCAATTTCAGGGTGTGGTCGATGTAGGGGATGTCGCCGTAAAGCTGGCAGCCCCAGTCGTAGAGGAAGGAGCGGACGAGCAGCAGCTCGGCTTTATACATATTGTACTCCTGCTCGCTCATCAGCTCGCGGACGTTGTCGATGCCGTCCAGTACGAGATTGGCGCGGGCTGCGGTTTTGTAGATTTGGGTGTAGACCTTAGTCACCCATGCGTTCGAAGGCGGGAGTTTCGACTGCTGCTGGTAGTTGTAGTTGGCGGCGTTGATACGCGATGCGCCGATGTCGGAAGCATTGTCCTGAATGCCGGGGAACGGCGTCGAGGATGCGTCGATCAGGGTAAGGCCCTTGTAGGTCGCGAAGACGCCCGCTTCCACCTCCGATTTCGTAGCCGGGAACGTGGACGCATTCGGACCGTTGAGATATGCTTTGTCGAGCGAGCAGCCCGTGATGAAGAGACTGCAGAGCGCTATGCCGGTGATTATTTTGTTTTTCATGGTTGTAATGCGTTAAAATTTGAGTTCGAGTCCGACCGTAACGATCTTTACCTGCGGATAGTTGTTCGCCGAGCCGAGTTTCACGACGTCGAAGTCGCCGCTCGAATCGCCTCCGTAACCCACCTCAGGGTCGTAGCCGTCCCAGAAGTTGGTGACCGTGAAGAGGTTCTGCGCATTGACGTAAAGATAGGCCGAATTGAGACCGATCCGGTGCATCCACGACTTGGGCAGTTCGTAGCCCAGCTGGATGTTCTTCAGACGGAGGTAAGCGGCGCTTTTCATCCAGAACGACGAGTCGTACCAGTTGTTTTTGTTCGCACTCGTCAGACGCGGAGTCTTGCCGTTGGGATTCTCTGCGCTCGCCCAGTCGAGGTGCTCCTTGCGGAACGTACCGCCTTGGTTGCTGGGCATTACGTAATAGGTGTTCAGATAACCGTCCGTTTTGCCGACGCCTTGGAACAGCAGACCCAGACGCAGCCCTTTCCAGCCGAAGTTCAGGTTCAGGCTGTAGGTGTAGCGGGGGATCGTGCTGCCGACGATGTCTTTGTCGTTCTCGTCGATCGAGTTGTTGCCGTCGATGTCGGCATAGCGGATGTCGCCGATCTGGACGGTTTCCTTGAACTGCGGACAGTTGGCGTTGACCCAGTCGGCCTCCTCCTGCGTGCGGATGATGCCGAGGCTTTTCAGCGCATAGATGCTGCCGATGGAATAACCCTCCTGATTGCGCAGCACGCCGCTGGTCGAGGTCTTGCCGCGCATGTCGAGGATTTCGTTCTTGACGTCGGACAGGTTGGCCTGCACGCCGAACGAGAAGTCGCGCCACTGGTTGTTGTAACCTACGCTTACCTCCCAGCCTGTGTTGCGGACCTTACCCGCATTCTGGTAGGGAGCGTTGAGACCGATGCCGAGGGGCATGTCGAGTTTCATCAGAATGTCCTTGGTCTCCTTGCGGTACCAGTCGGCCGTGATGTTGAGCTTGTTGAAAAGCGAGAAATCCACGCCGACGTCGAGCATCGTGGTGGTTTCCCATTTAATGTCGGGGTTGGCCAGCGTGTTGAGGGTGACGAGCGAGTAGATATTGTCGTTCATCGAGATTTGTCCCATCGCGAGGTTCTGCGTGGTGGGATAGTAGCTGGCTGCGTCGCCGCCGGCAAGGTTCTGGTTGCCGAGCGTACCGTACGATGCGCGGAGTTTCAATCCGTCGATTATGTGTTTGACATCCTGCATGAACGGCTCCTCGGAGATACGCCATGCACCCGATACCGAGGGGAAGTAGCCCCAGCGGTTCGATTTGTTGAAGCGCGACGATCCGTCGATACGCAGGTTGGCCTCCAGCAGGTAGCGCTCCTTGTAGTTGTAGTTCAGACGGCCGAAGTAGGACTGTATGGCCCACTCGTAACGGCGGCCGGAGTTGTCCATGTTGTCGATTTCGCCTACGTCGATCTGATCGTAGTTGTAATTGAAGACCTGACGGTAGGCCATCAGGTATTTATAGTCGTACGTGTTGCGCTCGGCGCCGAGAATCAGTTTCAGGTCGTGGCCGCTGAAGTTGTACTTGAGCGTTGCCAGAAAGTTGTAGTTGCCGTAGAAAGCGCGCGAACCCGATTCGGTGAGGGTGGCATAGGACGCGGAGGTCAGCGTGGAGGTGCCTTTGTAGTCCTGATAGGTTGTAACGGGCTTCTTCCAGTTGTGGCGGTTGGTGGTCGTATAGCGCGGCGCCAGCATACCCTGCAGGGAGAGCCATTTTGCAGGCTCGTAGGTCAGCGTGATGGCTCCCGAAAGCCGTATGGTGTTGGTGTTGTTGCTGCCGCCGTAAAGCATCAGGGCTACGGGGTTCATGCCCTGCATTCCCAGACCGTTGTAAAGACCGGTCGAAAATTGGTTGGGAATGTCGGCCGGACGGGTGTTCATGTAGTTGAAGATCGTGCTCTGATAGGGCGAGGCCTTGCGGTCGTCGTTCGAGAACGAAAGGTCGAGTTTCATCGACAGTTTGTCGTTGAACTTGACGTCGGCGTTGTTGCGGAACGTGTAACGCTGGAAGTCCGCATTTTTGATGATGCCTTCCTGATCCACGTATCCCAGCGTGGTGAGCATGCGTACGCGCTCGCTGCCCACGCTGAGCGAAACATTGTGGCTGTGGGTGAAGCCCGAACCGGTCAGCACGGCGTCCTGCCAGTCCGTATTGGGATAAAGATCCGGGTCCTTGCCCCAGTTTTTGCGGTATAGCGCCATATCCTCGTCGTTGTAATCGGGAATGGGGGTGCTGCCCGGCTTTTCGCCGTTGAGGTCCACGCCGTCGTTGAGGTACATGGCGCGTGTCAGCTCGCGGAATTCGAGCGCATTGACCATGTCGGGCAGGTCGGTCGGCGACTGCCAGCCCACATAGCCCTTGTAGGTGATGGAGAACCGCTCCTTCGAACCGCGCTTGGTGGTTACGAGGATCACGCCGTTGGCGGCGCGCGAACCGTAGATGGAGGAGGACGCGGCGTCCTTGAGGATGGAGATGGATTCGATCAGGTTGGGATCGACGCTGTCCAGACTGCCTTCGATGCCGTCGATGAGCACCAGCGGCGAGGTCGAGCTGCCGCCGAAGGAGTTGATGCCGCGGATGCGGATCGCGCCGCCGTCATCGCCCGGTGCGCCCGACTGCGTGGTGACGGTGACGCCCGGAGCCATGCCCTGCAGGGCGGCCGAGGTCGAGACGATCGGGCGTTTGTCGAACGCCTTCGAGTCGATGGTGGCCACCGAACCCGTCACGTTCACCTTTTTCTGGGTGCCGTAGCCCACGACGATGACTTCGTCGATCTGCGCATTGTCGCTTTCGAGCCGGATGTCGTAATCGGTCTTGGTGGTTACTTCGACCGAAGTCTCCTTGTAGCCGATGTAGGAGACGGAGAGCCGCTGGCCGGGAGCCGCCGCAATGGCGAACTTACCGTTTGCATCGGTCGTGGTACCCCCCCCCGGCTGAGTGCCTGTAATGACGATCACGGTAGCTCCTACGAGAGGCATGCCGTCCGCGTCGGTGACTGTTCCGCGGACTGTCGTCTGGGCGTGCACGGCCACACTCAGGCAGCATGCGATGACCGCTGCCAACAGTTTTGTTAAGGTGCGTAGCTGTTTTTTCATAGTTGGTGAAATTAGTAAAATTTTAAGGTCTTTGGTCTTGGGATAAAACACCACGGGGCAGACGCGATGCGCCTGTCCGTCGGAAGGAATCCGGGTTATTGGCCCGAAAAGGCCGGAAATTCAGGGTTCATAATGCGATGTCGTTTGTCTTGGTTGTGTGTGCGGGTGTTTTCTCTTTGTTGTCTGAATTATGGGTGTAGTTTCTTTTTGTTGTTGTAAGGTATTCTTTAGGCGAAAGGCGCGCTCGAAAGAAAATGCGCGTCGGATTATGCGGAAATTCCGAGTCCGATACTTATTCGGGGCGATTTCCGTTTGTTGTATAAAATATAGGTATAAGGCCGGCGCATTGAAAAAGGGTTGTCGGAGGTTTTCGCCGCATGAGCTTCGGAGAAACCGCCCGGATTACAGCGAAATGCCCGGTCCGCCGGATATGCCGTCCGGAAAACGGAACGTCCGTTTGCCCGGCAGGCAGAGGATGAGGTCATCGCTGTAAAGTTAGTCATTATTTGCTTTTATTTGTTTTTCTTATCTTTTTCAGGGGTGAATTTATATTTATTTTTTTGTATTTGCAAAATTTATTGCCGAAAATTTTCTTTTTGTAGCAATATTTTAATATATTCGCAAAGTCAAATAAAGGGTTTTGCTCTCTTTTACCTTTCGTTTACCGGACGATTTGCACTGAAAACAAGCTATAATGGAACACCTGTACGTTATTGGAATAGACTACGGCACCGACTCGGTGCGGGCGTTGCTGGCCGACGCCGAATCCGGCGAAGAGATTGCCGTCGCCGTCTGCAATTACTCCCGCTGGGGCCGGGGGTTGTACTGCGATACCGCGAAGTCGCAGTTTCGCCAGCACCCGCTGGATTATCTGGAGGGGCTGGAGCAGGTGCTGCGGCAGGTCATTGCGCAGTGTCCTGCGCCGGAGGCGCCATCGCCGTGGATACGACCGCCAGCACGCCGTGTCTGGTCGATCGCACCTGCACGCCGCTGTCGCTGACGGCGGGTTATGAGGAGAATCCCGATGCGATGTTCGTTTTGTGGAAGGACCACACGGCGCAGCGGGAGTCGGAGGAGATCACCGCCCTCTGCGCCCGCGGCGAAATCAATTACGCCCGCCGTTCGGGCAACCACTATTCGTCGGAGTGTTTCTGGTCGAAGGTCCTGCACCTGCTGCGGGGTTCCGAACGGCTGCGCCGCGATGCGTGGGCCGTCGTCGAGCTGTGCGACTGGATTCCGGCCGTGCTGACCGGCTGCCGCGCTATGGAGGGTTTGCGGTCGGGGCTTTGCGCCGCCGGGTCGAAGGTGATGTGGGCCGAAGAGTGGGGCGGCTATCCGCCCGAAGAGTTCTTCGCCGGACTCGACCCCGTCCTGCTGCCTATCCTGCGGCGCCTGCCCGTCAGGACGTACGGCTGCGACACTCCTGCAGGTACGCTCAGCCCCGAATGGGCGGCGAAACTGGGGCTGTCGGAGCAGGTGGTCATCGGAGTGGGGAATGTCGATTGCCATTCGGGCGCCGTCGGCGCGGGCATCTGTCACGGGACCGTGGTGCTGAATCTGGGCACGTCGGCCTGCTACATGGCCGTCATGCCGCCCGAAAAGATGGGCGACCGGATGGTCGAAGGCATTTTCGGTCAGGTGGACGGCTCGATACTTCCCGGCATGGTCGGATTCGAAGCGGGCATGTCGGCCTTCGGCGACGTGTACGCGTGGTTCAAGCGCCTGCTCTGCTGGCCGTTGCGCGAAGTGCTGCTGCCGGCCGATCCTGAGAACGAGACGCTCCGCGCACTGGCCGCGCAGACCGAAGAGCGGTTGCTGGCCAAACTGGCCGAAGCCGCCGCGCAGCTGCCCCTGCGGGCCGATGCGCCGCTGGCGACCGATTATCTGAACGGCCGCCGTTCGCCCTATCCCTGCAACCGGCTGACCGGTTCGGTCGTGGGGCTGAACCTCTCGGCGACCGCACCGGAGCTTTATTACGCCTTTGCCGAGGCGACGGTTTTCGCGACGAAGGCCATACTCGACCATCTGGCGGAGAACGGCGTGGAGATCGGACGGCTGGTGGGCACCGGCGGCATTTCGCAGAAATCCCCCTTTGTCATGCAGCTGCTCGCCGATGTGACGGGCATGGCGATCGAAGTCTCCGGCAGCGCGCACTCCTGCGCGCTCGGCGCCGTGGTCCATGCGGCCGCCGCCGCGGGACTCTATCCGTCGGTCGGTGCGGCGCAGCGGGCGCTCTGTCCGTCCGTCGCCCGTGTTTACACGCCCGACGCCGCGAAGTCCGGCATATTGGCGCTCCGCTATGAGCGTTACCGCGCCTTGGGCGCTTTCACCGAGAACCTTTTTATAAACCGATAAGACAAAAGAAACCCGAATGAATTTACTTCAAAACCCGAACAAGCGTCGTTGGTATATTGTGGCGACGATTTTCGTCGCAATCATCTGCAACTACCTCGACCGCCAGCTGCTGTCGATCCTCAAACCCGAAATCCTGACCCATTTCGGCATCGAAGACCTCCAGTACGCGTGGATCGTCAACGTATTCCTGATCTGTTACGCCATCATGTATCCCATATCGGGCATTCTGGTGGACCGCTTCGGGTCGAAGAAGGTGATGCTGGGTGGTATCGTCGCATGGTCGTTGGCCTGCATCGGCGGCGGCCTTTCGACCAACGTCGTCGAATTCACCATCTGCCGCGGCATCCTCGGACTGGCCGAGCCGACGATCTTCGCCGGACAGATCGTGGCCGTCACGCTCTGATTCGAGAAACGCCACCGCGCCACGGCCAACAGTCTCTGTACGGCGGGCGGTTCGCTGGGAACGGTCATCGCGCCGCTGGTCATCGCGTGGATGGCCCGGTTCCTGCCATGGCACGACGTCTTCATCGTGGCCGGTCTGGTAGGTCTGGTGATCGCCGTGGCATGGGCGCTGATCTATAAGAATCCGCCGCAGGAGGTGCTGGCCGTCACGATGGCCCCCGACAAGGACGAAGTCGCGCGGAACAACGGCGAACAGCAGCGGGCCTTCACGTGGGGCGAGCTGTGGACGACGCGCTCGCTCTGGGGCGTGCTGCTGATCCGTCTGATCAGCGACCCCGTCTGGTATTTCTGCTGCTTCTGGCTGCCGGGATACCTGCGCAGCATGGGCGAAGCGCAGGGGCTTTCGCAGCAGGCTACGCTCGACATGATTCAGTATATCGGCGGACTGCCGTTCCTGTTCGGCGCCGTGGGCGGCATCCTTACCTCGGTCTGGTCCGACTGGCTCGTGCGCCGCGGCATGCCGGCGCTGAAGGCCCGCAAGACGATGATGATCCTCATGGCCTTCGTGGCGCCGCTGTGTATCCTCACGCCCTATGTGAGCGAGTGGCAGGCCGTGTCGTTCGATGCGCGCATCGGGCTTGTGGTGGCGATCTTCAGCCTGATCGCGATCATGTGCCTGAGCTGGCTCTACACGATCTGCGTGGTCATCGCCGAGGCGTTTCCCGTGAAGAACGTCGCCAGCGTGGTCGGCATCACGGCCGGCGCGGGAGCCGTGGGCGGCGCGGTGTTCAACATTTTCATCGGTTCGCTGCTGGTGACGATGGGCAACGTGCTGTTCGCCGTCATGGGCGTGATGCACCTCGTAACGGCCGTTATCCTGTGGCGCATGGTACGCCACGAAACTCCGAAAACCGTAAAATAAACCTAAAACATTGCAAATATGGCAAATCAGAAAACAACGATTACGGAACCCCAGCGGGAGATTCCGGTTCGCGCCGAGGTGGACGTGCTCGTCGTGGGCGGCGGCCCTGCGGGCATCATGGCCGCACGTGCGGCGGCAGGCAAGGGCCTGCGCGTCATGCTGATCGAAAGCCGCGGCTATCTGGGCGGCAACCTGACCATCGGTCTGCCGATTCTGGGCTACCTCGGACGCAAGGGCAACCAGATTATCAAAGGACTGCCCCAGCTCTTCATCGACCGCCTGCGTGCGCGGGGCGCCGCCGGCGAACACCGTCCCTGCAAGCTCCATGTGAGCCTGACGATCATCGACCCCGAAGAGGCGAAGACCGTGGCGCTGGAGATGCTGCAGGAGGTCGGCGTCGAAGTGCTGTTGTACGTATTCTGCGCGGACGTCGTTAAAAACGGCGATGCCGTCGAAGGCGTCGTCATCGAGAGCAAGGCGGGACGCGAGGCGATCCTCGCCAAGACGGTCATCGACTGTACGGGCGACGGCGACGTGGCCTGCCGTGCGGGCGTCGAGTGCCGCAAGGGCGATGCCGACGGCGGCATGCAGCCCCCGACGCTGATGTTCTGCATGAAGGGCGTCGATGTGCAGAAGCTGCGCGATGCGCTGGTCAGCCAGCCCGATGTCTTCGACATGGACACCATGCCCGCCGAGCAGTTCCGGACCGGAAAATTCATCACCGTCGGCCTGCGCAACCAGATCCGCAAGGCCGAAGAGGCGGGGTATAAGATTCCCGTGGCGCGTACGATCCTCATTACCGGCATCAAGGACGACGAAATCTGGGTGAACATGTCGCGCGTGAGCGGCGTCGATTCGACCAAGCCGGAAAGCTATACGCACGGCGAGGTGGAGGGCCGCAAGCAGATTTATGAACTGGAACGCTACCTGAAGAACTTCGTTCCCGGCTTCGAGAACGCATGGCGCGAGAAGGTGGCTCCCTTCATGGGCATCCGCGAAAGCCGCGTGATCGTCGGAAAATACATCCTGACGGCCGAAGATATCCTCGCCTGCCGCCGCTTCGACGACGCGGTCGCCGTGGCCAGCTATCCGGTGGATATCCACCATGCCACGGGCGGCGACTGCACGCTCCACTGGTGCGAGGACTGCTACGACATTCCCTACCGTTCGCTCGTGCCGGCCGCGGTCGAGAACCTGCTGGTTGCGGGCCGCTGCTCGTCGATGAACCACGAAGCGATGGCTTCGACGCGCGTGATGTCCACCTGCATGGCGCTGGGCGAGGCCGCCGGACGTGCGGCGCGCATCGCGCTCGAAGAGGGCGTACGCCCCTCGGCGGTCGATGTGGAGAAGGTGCGGGAAGAACTGCGCCAGACCGGTGCATACCTTCGTTGATACGGTTTTTTGGTTAGATAATGTTTAAACCGGGTGAGCCTGTGGCGGGCCGGATTCCGCCCGCTGCAGCGCTTGCTTTAAGATTTGAACCGATGAAGAAGAGTTTTATGCTGTGTCTGGCAGGCTGTCTTGCGGCCTGCGTTACGGCGGTCTCCGCAACTGCGGCGCGTCCGGCGTCCGGGCAGCCGGCGACCCGCGTCATGACCTGCAACGTCCGCATCACGGGACTGCCCGAAGACGAGACCGCAGGACGCCGCTGGGAGGACCGCCGCGACGCCTGCCTGAAGGCGATCCGCATGTACAGACCCGATGTGATCTGCATGCAGGAGGTGATTTACGATTCGTATAACTATTTCAAGGAGAAATTCTCGGATTATGTCGCTTACGGATTCGCCGGTCCGGAGATGGACCCCTATACCGAGGGTTATCACTTTATCGGCAAGAACGTGATTTTCTTCAGCAAAAAGCGCTACGAGTTCGTCTCGTCGGGCTGCTATTGGCTGTCGGAAACCCCGCTTGCCGCGGGCAGCTGTTCGTGGAACACGATGAGCGCCCGCCACTGCAACTGGGTGCGCCTGCGCGACCGGAAGAGCAGTGCGGAGTTCCGCGTGCTGGACATCCACCTCGACCACAAGTCGGACGATGCGCGGCGCGAGCAGATGAAGATGATCGTCGGGGAGTGCGCGCAGTATGCCGACGGCTTCCCGCAGATCATCTGCGGCGATTTCAATTCGGGAATCGAAAATGCGCCCGTCGCGTGCCTGCGCGACGCCGGGTGGCAGGAGGCGTACGAGGCCGTACACGGTCCCGGCGAAGCGGGCTTCACCTATCATGGGTTCAAAGGCCCGGATTACCGAAAAAAGAACGCGCGCCGCATCGACTTTATCTTCGTGCGCGGCAACCTGCGGCCCGTCTCGGCGGAGATTCTCCGCGACAAGGTCGATGGTCTGTACCCCAGCGACCACTACTTCCTGATGTCCGATTTTATCATTCAGTAACCGAACGAAAAACAGATGAGATTTACAAAACTATTCGCGGCCGTTCTCTGCTCCCTCGCGGCGCTGGCCGCTTCGGGACAGAACCTCCGGGACGAAATAGCTGCAAATCCCGGCAAGTCCGGCGGCGTATATTATGTCTACACCTACGACAATCCCGTGCTGACGCCTGCGCCGAAGGGTTATAAGCCGTTTTATATCAGTCACTACGGCCGGCACGGTTCGCGCTGGCTGCTGCACGACAGCGAATACGACGAGGTGATGGCCGTTTTCCGGGCCGCCGACGCCGCGAATGCCTTTACCGAGCGGGGACGCGAGGTCTACGGCCGGGTGAAGCGCGTCTACGACGACGGCATCGACCGGGGCGGCGATCTTTCGCCCCTCGGCGCCGAGCAGCACCGGGAGATCGCCGGGCGCATGTACCGCAATTTCCCCGAAGTATTCCGCTCCGGCGCGGTCGTCGATGCGCAGGCGACCCTCGTGGTGCGGTGCGTGCTGAGCATGGCGGCTTTCTGCGAGCGGCTCAAGGAGCTTAATCCCCGTCTGGAGGTGTCGCGCACGGCGGGCCGCAGGACGACGCGCTACCTCAATTTCTACAGCAAGCCGACCAATCCGACGCTCAGCCGGGAGTACCTCGACTTCATCGACAAGGGCGGTTGGCAGGAGGAGTACGAGCGGATCGGGGATCGGTTCGTGCGTCCCGGCCGGCTGATGTCGGAGCTGTTCGCCGACGGGGAGTTCGTGCGGACGATCGACGCGCAGAAGCTGATGAAGGGCCTTTTCTATTTCGCCGCCGACATGCAGAACGTCGGTCTGGGGATTTCGTTTTACGACCTCTTTACCACCGACGAGCTTTACGGGCTGAACGTGTACGACAACTATAAGTATTACGTGATCCGCGGTCCCTCGCCGCTCAACAGGCGTTTTCCGCAGTATTACGCCAAGGCGCTGCTGGAGGATTTCCTCACGCGCGCCGACCGGGCCGTGGAGGGCGGAGCGGTTTCGGCCGACCTGCGGTTCGGCCACGACGGCAACCTGATGACGTTCGTGTCGCTGCTGCAGTTCGAGGGGTGCGACGTCGTGGAGAGCGATCCTGAGAAGATCGCCCAAATGTGGCCCCTGTATAGAATATCGCCGATGGCGGCCAATATCCAGCTGGTCTTCTACCGTAAGAAAGCTTCGGACGACGTGCTGGTGAAGTTCCTCTACAACGAACGCGAGGTGCGGATTCCCGTCGCAAGCGATCTGGCGCCTTACTACCGCTGGAACGACGTGCGCGACTTCTACCGGAACGTGATGGAGAACCTGCCTGACCCGGCCGGGAAATAGGCCGGCGGCGTTTCGGGGCGGGACGCTCCGGGACGGATATGAAAAAAGCTCTTCCCGGAGGAAGAGCTTTTTTGTTTGCGGTCGGGACCGCTTATTTAGCAAAGCCTTTGCCGATGCTGAGGAAATCCTCCGCCTTGAGGGCTGCGCCGCCGATCAGGCCGCCGTCCACGTCCTCCTTTGCGAATATTTCCGCCGCGTTAGAGGGCTTGCACGAACCGCCGTACAGGATCGCCGTCTCTTCGGCTGCTGCGCCGAACTTCTCGGCCAGCACCTTGCGGATGTAGGCGTGGATCTCCTGTGCCTGCTCGGCAGTTGCGGTCTTGCCCGTGCCGATGGCCCAAACGGGTTCGTATGCGATCACGAGGTCCTTGTACTGCTCGGCGGTGAGGTTGTAGACGACCTCTTCGATCTGGGCCTTCACCACGTCGAAGTGCTTGCCGGCTTCACGCTCTTCGAGGTTCTCGCCCACGCAGTAGATCGGCGTCAGGCCGTTTGCGTAAGCCTGCACCATCTTCTTGTTGAGCGTCTCGGAAGTCTCGCCGTAGTACTGGCGGCGCTCCGAGTGGCCGAGGATCACGTACTTGCAGCCCAGCGCCGCGATCATCGAAGCGGCGATCTCGCCCGTGTAGGCGCCTTTGGCTTCGGTTGCGCAGTCCTGCGCGCCGAGTGCGACGTCCGAACCCTTGAGCGCTTCGGCAACCGTCGAGAGGTGCGTAAACGGAGGGCATACGATGAAATTAACGCACGAGCATACTTCGCCGCGGCCTGCGACGATGTTCTTGGCCAGTTCTACACCTTCGGCGGGAAGCGTGTTCATCTTCCAGTTGCCGGCAACAATTTTCTTTCTCATATTCGGTTTGTTTTTATAAGTAAAATAAATTTTCCAAGCGGGAATTATTCCTCGCACCATTTTTTGACCTCTTCGATCGAGGGTGCCTTCAGGCCGAGTTTGTTTTTCTTGTTGAAACCGCACAAGTCGTTGAAGAACTTGCCCGGAGCGAGCTTTTTCAGCGCTTCGACCGTGATGTAGCCCATTTTCTGGATCACGGGCACCCACTCTTCGGGAACGCCGATCTCAGTGTATTTCTCCACCGGATCGCTCACAACTTTCTTTTCGGGGCGCATCTGCGGGAAGAACAGCACGTCCTGAATCGAAGCCTGATCGGTCATGAACATCGTCAGACGGTCGATGCCGATGCCCATGCCCGAACACGACGGCATGCCGTATTCCAGTGCGCGCACGAAGTCCATGTCGATGAACATCGCTTCGTCATCGCCCTTTTCGCTCAGCTGGAGTTGCTCTTGGAAGCGCTCCAGCTGGTCGATCGGGTCGTTCAGCTCGGAGTAGGCGT